>ERZ778512.1214-NODE-1214-length-17642-cov-5.226531_pt1 | contig 17642 bp, 12 predicted proteins | sample MGYA00510346_ERZ778512 | MGnify/ENA primary metagenome ERZ778512 (study PRJEB29527, sample SAMN07138962) | mouse gut metagenome | material: feces | host: mouse | place: China:Nanjing | collected 2016-01-25 ...
GTCAAGCCCGGCAGTTTCACATCATCTCAGACCATTGAAAAACAGCGGTCTGATTCTTTGCCGGCGTGAAGGAAAAGAAGTGTATTACCGAGCCGCAGATACAGAACAAGGACGTCTGCTGCATCAAATGATTGAGCAGGTCATGGAAATCACCTGCCCTGAATTGTGAGGTTTCCCCTATGAATGATGAATTGATACAAATAAAGAATGATGTAGAGAACTTTCAGCAAAAGACTGCAGGCACAGTTATTCCGCTTTATCCTGGTATAGATTTGTGTTATCTGACATTTTCAACAAATTCTTTTTCCGTACACCATAAAGCGCTGCCGCATATTATTCAGATTAACTACTGCAAAGCCGGTCAGATTGTGTGGGAAATGAAAAGCCAAAACCGCATTTATCTAAATCCGGGTGACTTTTCCCTTCATACCATGAAAGCCTGTACGGATTCTGTACTTACCTTTCCAAAAGACATATATGAAGGGCTTTCCATTTACATTGATTTACAGGAAGTATCCGGTAATCCGCCTGAATTGTTAAACGGCAGCACTATCTTTGAAACGATATTGCCAAAAATATTTCGCGAGAATGACGCTCCTGTTTTTCTTGCTGGAAATGAACAGACAGAACGCATATTTTCAGCTTTTTTTAACCAGCCGGAAGAATTAAAACTGCCTTATCAGAAAATAAAAACGATGGAGCTGCTTCTTTATCTTGGCAAAACAGAACTTATCTCCAGCCAGCGCTTATTCGAATATAAGACTGAGCAAATCCGCGTTGTCCGGGAAATCCACGACCAACTAACCCGGCATATGGAGCAGCGAATCACGATAGAAGAACTATCCAAAAAATATCTGATTAACCCGACCACTTTAAAAACTGCCTTCAAGTCTATTTATGGGACTTCGATTGCCGCCCACATCAAGGAGCACCGCATGGAGCAAGCCGCAAAAATACTGAAAGAAACGGATGAAAGCATTGCGGAGATTGCACGGGCAGTCGGCTATGACAGCCAAAGCAAATTTACCGCGGCATTTAAGGCATATTTTAAAGTCCTGCCGAAAGAATACCGCAAAAAATTCCTATGTTAACAATTCATACGGTAATGGACTATAATGCAATTGGTACAGAACTGTACTAATTGTAATCCGATTTGGGTTTGAGAAGGCAAACTATGATAAGCAACACTATTCTTATGGACCAGCTAAACCAATATTACGACGCATGGCTGCAGTATAACAATGTATATGAAGAATTATTTCAATAATATCAGCAAATCTTTTCATGTTGCAGCAAGAAATCAACAAGTTACGCTAATATACATTTAACTACGTATTAATTGAAAAACTACTGATTTTGATGATATTGACAAGTTTGCAATTTTAAGAATTGGTAATGGCATGTTATATGCTGCTGCACTTTAGCAAAAATCGAAAAGAAGAAGGATAAAATAATTTACAATCAGAAAAAACTTTCCCTTGCAAGCTGCCCATAAAGGCAAAAGCAAGGGAAAATACATAGCAATTCACGTTATAAGGAATTGTAAATAAATAACTTGTTAATCTGATGCCGCAGATGGACATTTATACAAGTCAAATTGATGAGTTATTTATTGACAGTTCCTAAACATACACATCTATCCCGCCATAATATGTATCCTTTGTTTTCTCTATCTGCATACACCGCTCTTTCTGCATTAAAGCCTGTGCCTCCTGTTTGGATTCTGCTTCCACATACTTTATTGTAACATTCTGGTTATCTAATTCTAAGCTTTGTTTTGTTACTTTATCTTTTTCTGTTGTTTTTTGCAATTTATTTTCTTTTGCCTGTTTTGTTTCTTCGTCCTCACCGATGGACTTTTGTAATTTACTTTCATTTGTCTGCTCTATTCTATTTGGATTGAATCCAATTTCTATTTTTTGTGCTTTTTCGGCTTCCTGTGCTTTTTCGGTTTCTTTTTCTTCTTTCTCTTCTTTCTCCTTCTGCTTTTCTAAGCGTTCATCCATATTTTTCTTCATACGCTCTGCATTCGTCATCTCAGTTTCCGTTACGGAATAGACGGTGCTTTGTATACTGCCATCTCCGTTAATTGTCCAAGACTGCTGATAATAAGTCACTGTTCCGCCTAGTGCTTTATTTCTTGCGGCAAGCTGCTGATATCCCTGCTTTTCCAATTCTGGAATTTTCTTTATAAAATTCTCCAATTCTTTCGCCTTTTGAGAATTTCCTGTACATTTCTTGAGGAAGCTGCCAGATACTGCTACACTACCATCTGACATACTTTCATATTTCTTTTGCAGATAATTGTAATAATCAGATGTTGTGTCGTTTTCTGTACTATGATATTTGTATGAATCGGAGGTTGTGTCGTTTTCTGTACTATGATATTTGTATGAATCGGAGGTACTATTTTTTTCTAACTCCTTAAAATCCTTTTGCGAAATATCTGTATTATAATATAAATTGTTTTGGATACTGTTTCCAATCCCTGCAACTGCCATAAATTTTCTCCTTTCCGCCGCTTTTTTCTGCGGCTTTCACCCTCAATCCGGCAAATTTAAGCATAACTTTTCGTACATGCCACACGCCTCACTTCCTGCACTTTATTTGATATTACTCCGGTTATTAAAAATCGCACGCACAGCCTTGCTAATTTTCTGCATTTATCAGAATTTTTCTAAGAAATTGATGCGATTGATAACCACCTACGTGATATCTGCCGGCTTCTATACTAAGGAACTGTTAATCATTTACTTATAACAATTACTTGTCTAAATATCCATCTGCGGCATCAGATAATCTTGACATAAGGCATTGCTCTTTATGCCTTTGCCTCCTACGCCTGCAATTATCTTCTTTGCAGCTGAATTTATACGGCGTACTTGTCACAAGTAATTTCTGAACAGTTCCTTAGTATAACAATATGCACACAGCCGTACGATGCTAACTATTTTCTATTTTCAGCATTACTGACAATATAAATATGTTTCCTTCTGTTTTGTAATCAACTGCACCCTGATATTTTTGGGCTGTGCTGTTGATATTTGCAAGTCCTAGACCGTGTATTTTACCGATGTTTGACATTTTACTATCCTGTTTGCTTGTTTCTGGGAAATTCGTATACGGTTTCTGCACCAGTCTGCCATCAAAACTGTTTGCAATGCTTAAAATCAACAACTTTCCTTTTTGCCTTGAGCTTAACCGAATAAAGACAGCTTTCTCCGGCTTATTTTCTCTTAAGCGAATGCAAGCCTCCACTGCATTATCCAAAGCATTGCCGATAATTACGCCAATATCATAACTTTGTACTGCCAAGGCAGCAGGAAATAATAGTTGGTCAGCATCCAGCTCCAAATCTGGCAGTATTCGCGCTGCTTCATAATATTTCATATTGAGAAGGGCATCTACCACCGTATTCCCTGTTCGGAAGCGAAATTCCAGCCCTCCAAATGTTTGATTGAGCTCCGACAAATACATTTGCAATGCCTTATTTTCTACGGTATCGTCTGCACTGGCAAGCTGTGAAATTACGGAAAGCGTATTTTTCATATCATGTTTTATACTGCGAATTCCCACATCGATACGTTCCAACTCCTCCATATGTCCGCGCATGCTGCTTATCTGTTGTTCCAATACCATCCGACGGCTTTTTTCTTTGTGAAAATCTGCCATATTTTGAAAAATTTTCACGCCCTGCAAAATAAAAAGCAGTGAAAGAACCAATATTGCCAGCACCACCGGCATTAATCCTTTGTATTGGTGATACAATTGTATCGGAATTCCCATTGATGTGCTGTCTGCTATCCCGCTTTTTGCTGAAACAAATATGGTTTGCAACAAAATGCAAAGCAACAGGCTCATTACGCTGGGCATAATTAGAAAGAACTGTTCTGATTGATGCAGTATTATTTGCTTTTCCTGAAAATTATGCACAATCGACCGCAGGGAAAGAAACAGACACAAGGAAAAAATCGTTTGCAGCATAACACTACTTCCAAATGCTGTTGCATCGACAAGCATTTTTAATGCATCTTCTGAAACCAAAATACCTTTTTCTATGCACCAATTCCATACTACATATAAATACGCAGCTGACTGTGCTGCAATATATGCAATAAATGCGCTCAACTCTCTAACAGCAATAAATGTAACAATTAAAAACATTGAAATTGTACATAATTTAACATTTACTACACAATAAAAGCACAGCAATAGTACAAGCAGGAGCATAAATAATAATGCAAATTTTACAATTGTTCTAATACCACCGTAATCAAACGGCAGCACCCAGCTAAGAATTACTCGTGACAATCCATATAAAATAACCGTGAAAATACCAGTTTGTCCATTTTTTCCTAAAGAGAGCCGACTTTCCATAAAACTTCCATAAAAATAGTGCAGACACCAGCCTTCAAACAAGAAAAAAACGGCTGCCCAAATATCTTGTACTATATTATACACTAAATACTCCTCCGCTTTGCAGATACCACAGATACGCTTTGACAAACGCACTATATTTTTTCTTTGCAAGATAAACGATACTGCCATTGTTTAGCGTGATACTGTTATTGTTATATTCCGCAATATATGCCATATTTACAAGATATCCGCGGTGACAGCGGAAAAATGAAGTTCCAAGCTGTTGTTCCAATTCATCCATTGACGCATAAAACGCAATTGCTTCGCCAGCTTTTATCGTATAAATAGCTACTTTTTTTACACGGCTCTCGATATAAAGGATATCGCTTTGATAAATAGTAAGATTTTTTGCTTTAATAAAAAGCTTTTCTGCCTGCCTTTCCTTCCCTTTCTGCGCCTCCCAAATCGCACGCTCCAATACCTGTGCAAACTTTGCATTATCAATGGGCTTTAACAAATATTGAAATGCATACAGATCTAGTGCATCAAATACATACTCTTTCACGGCAGTAATAAATATTAAGACAATTTCCTTGGATTGCCTGCGCAGTATTCTCGCAATTTCAATGCCGTTCCTCCCCTCCATTTGTATATCGAGGAATACAATATCAAACAGTTTCTCTGCTGCAAGAATGGCTTCGCCCGAAGCAAATGCTTCCATATGACAGTTTGGCTGCTGTCTTTTTATCCAAGCACAAATTTCTTCTCTAACAGCAGGCTCATCATCAACGACTGCTATATTCAAATGCATCACCTCAAATCATATCCGGCAGTCATATATTATATCGGCAAAATTTCAGCTTTTTTCGGCAAAAGGGAATGAAAGGGTAGTTTTTCGGGAATAAACGGTTTTGCTTCACCCCAACGCCACATCTAAACTCATCATCACTGTAAATCCCACCGCAAAAAACACGACTCCTATATTAGAATGTTCTCCTTGGGATAATTCAGGGATTAATTCCTGTACAACAACTTGCATCATTGCGCCTGCGGCAAAAGCCAGAAGATAAGGAAGTGCCCGCGTTATTGCATTTGCTGCCAGTATCGTAAGAACTGCCCCGATTGGCTCCACAATTCCTGACAGCACACCATACAAAAAGGCTTTTGGCTTATTCATACCCTCGGATTTTAGCGGCATGGAAATAATTGCGCCCTCCGGAATATTTTGAATTGCAATGCCAAGAGAAAGCGTCAGTGCTTCAACAATTGTTATCTGTGCACTACCCGACAGCAATCCAGCATAGACAACACCGACTGCCATTCCTTCTGGAATATTGTGGAGAACAATCGCAAGTACAAACATTGTTTTTTTACCAAACTGGTGTTTTGAATTGTTTGTTTGGATTTTTTGTACGTTATCTATATTTTTCGTCTGAATGCCTTTTTTGTGCAAACATGTCGCAATCCTTCCAAGCAGCATTAAAAAAACTACTCCTATCCAAAATCCAACAGCCGCAGGAACAAATGCCAGTTTCCCCATATTTTGCGACTGCTCCATTGCAGGAATTAACAAACTCCAGATTGATGCCGCCACCATTACGCCAGCAGAAAATCCTATAATTGCCCTTTGTATACTCTCGTTTATCTTTGATTTCATAAAAAATACACAGGCTGCTCCCAATGAAGTACCCAAAAATGGTATACAAATTCCTTTTATAACCTCAAATAACACGTTTCTCGCTCCTTCAACCCGCTTTTATGCCGTCACTTTCAAACGATTGCAGCAAAACGATTGCAGCAAAACGATTGCAGCAAAATATTGCGGCAAAATATTGTAGCAAAAAACCATAGAGAATATGTATTCCTCTATGGTTTCTTATAGGCGGATTTATTTATCTATTCTAATATATGCGAAAGAACGATATCCGTTATTTTTATACTCTAAATTTACTCATTAACTGAACCATTGCTGCTGCTTGATCTTTCTGTTCCTCACTGACAGCCGCAGTTTCTTCAGAGGTTGCAGAATTGTTATCCACAATCCCTGCTACAACATTAATTCCTGAATTTATCTGAGAAATTTCTTCAATTTCCTTTTTCAATTTATCAACAATGCCGTTAATGCGGTATGTTGTTTCCTCTGCGCCCATCTGTACTTCTTCCATATTCTGCGCTGCTTCATTCGCTATGCGTGTACCAACTTCCACAGATGAAACCGTTCTCTTAATTAATTCTGATGTCTGTCCTACTGCGCTTTGAGATGCTTCTGCAAGTTTCTTTACTTGCTCTGCCACAACTGCAAAACCTCTGCCCGCTTCACCTGCTCTTGCCGATTCAATAGAAGCATTCAGCGAAAGCATATCAATTTCATCTCCAATATCAGAGATTGCTGAAATAACTGCTATAATTTGTTCTGAGCATTCATTTATCTCCTGCATTGCACACTGTAATTCGCTCATTTTCTGGGCGCCAGATACCAATGTCGAACTTGCAAGATTAGAAATCTTCACCGCTTCTTCAGCTTCTTTTTCATTATATTCAATACTGTCGCTTAGATCAGTTAGCAAAATCATTAAATCAGATACCTGTGTTGCCTGTCCTGTACAAGCAACTGCTAAATCCTCTGCCGCTGCTGCAAGCTGCACAGATCCGCTGTCCACTTCATCTGCGACCTGTTTAATAGTCTTTACAGCACTGCGCATTTCCTCAATAATCTGAATTAAGGAGTCTTTAATCTGAACATACTCACCTACATAATTTTTGACAATTGATACATTGTAATTTCCCAGCCCCATTTGTTCCAACACAAGGGAAATTTCCTCAATAATCTCTGCAAGATTGTTTTTCATAAAGCCAATAGAAGCGACCATTTTTCCGACTTCGCTGTCATCTGCCACCAAATCCAGTTCCGTATGTAAATTACCATCAGCAAGGGAACTCATCTGTTCTGAAACTTTGATAATCGGTTCCAATAGTTCATTGCGCGAGAATCGAATTGTCCGCATACTCTCCATAACAAGCCAGACAAAACCAATCAGAAACGCCAATGCGCATACAATCTGGGCAGTTAAAAACATTATTTTGGAAGTTTCCAGACGCTTTTGTATCTTTTCGATAGTAATATCTGTCAACTCATTGATTTTCTGAATTGTACTGCGGTATTCGCTGCCAAATACAAATGTAATTGCAGACTCCGTATCCCCTTGGGCAACCGCTGCCATTGCATCCTGCTCCAAAGGTACCAGACCATTAGAAAGAGCGGCAATTTCATTCATAGAATCCCATTCATCCTTGCGAATATTGTTTGCCTCTAATCCAGCCCATGCAATATCCCTGTTTTTATCCGTTTCCAATTCCTTCATATATGCATCATAATATACTTTATCTCCTGTTACGGCATAAGACTGCACTGCAGTAGTCAGTGCTTTGGAGCCTAATCGGTATTGATTAAGAAACATACTGCTTTCCAACTCATCATGTGCAGCATTTACATAGCCGACACTAACAATAAAAAGTAATACCAGTAATACAACGCCCAAAATTAACGAAATATTTGTCTGTCGTACAATTTTCATCAAGCGCCCTACTTGACTATTCTTCCCCAACGGTTCCCCTGTTGCTCTGTCATTTGATCTTTCCATATCTACAACCTGCGCCTTTCATTGACATTGTACGCTATTGTTCTAATAAAATGTCTTGTGCAATCCGCCTTTACAATATCGCTCCAATGTAGTTTTTTTGGTGAATATATACTATTATTATACTTGAATACTTACATAGGGTCAATAAAATATTGGGATTCTTGCCAAAAACATAATTTCTATTATTTATTGTGCTATAATATCTGGTGTTGCTGCTGTTTCTTTATCCTTTCCGAGAACCTCCACGACAAGCTTATGCGGCAGACATACAATAACTTCGTGCTGTTTCGATATCGGATGGTGTTGTATGCAGTATTTATCAGGGCAATCCGCTTCCGCCATATAAGCGCTTCCGTCTGCTATTACAAGCTGGTTGCTTCCCTGCTGTCCCACAATCGCAATCACTTGATTTTGCGATAGAGCATACTCCCCAAAAATTTCTCCGTCAATGGTAATACGAACTCTTATTCCCGTTGTGCGCTGCTGTAGCCATAACCCAAACGACAATACCACTGCAACTGTAATCCCTGCCAAAATCAACACTTTATCTTTTTTCCGAAATAGCGCCTGCGCCATATTCGTTCAATCACTTCCTTTTGTTCTTGTAAATATTATTATGTCTGCCGCTTTGCAAACCACCGTTTCATGCAATCTATTAGTACATCAATATCCAAAGGTTTTGTCTGATGTTCGTTCATGCCTGCTTTTTTTGTCGCTATCATATCATCTGTAAAAGCATTTGCAGTCATTGCGATAATTGGGATTTCCTTGGCATCTTTGCGATCAAGCGCTCGGATTGCCTCTGTTGCCTCAAGACCATTCATTCTTGGCATTTGAATATCCATAAATATTAAGTCATAATACCATTCTTCTTTCTGTGAAAAGCATTCCACTGCTTCTAAACCATCTACAGCAGTATCCACAATTACGCCAGAACTTCCGATCACCTCCTGCGCAATCTCCCGATTTAAGTCGTTGTCCTCAACCAAAAGAACCCGCTTATCTTGGAAATTCTGCTCCGATAAATCGTCTGTTCCCAACACTTCCTCCTTCGTATTCTCTCCAATAATTTTCTTTATCAAGTACATTAAGCGTGACTTAAATAATGGTTTCGATATAAAACCGTCCACGCCTGCTTCGCGCACTTTCTGTTCTACATCACTCCAATCATGCGCAGACAACATAATAATTTTGACTTTAGAACCTGTCACTTCGTGAATTGCTTTCGCTGTTTCTATCCCATCCATATCAGGCATTTTCCAGTCTAATATCACTGCGAAGAAATCGTCACCTTTTTCATGTCTTAGACGTATCTGTTCAATAGCATCTCTACCGTTTAAAACATATTCGCTTTTCATATTCATATCTGTTAAAATCGTGCGAACTGCTTCACAGGCATATGGGTCGTCATCTACCACCAGAACCGACACCCCCGCAAATTGTTCTATGCCAGTCATTACGGTATTCTGCTGCTTTAAAAATACTGTTACAGTAAATTTAGAACCGACACCCTCCTTACTTTCCACTGTGATATTGCCATTCATCTTCTGAATAATGTTTAGCACAATTGTCATGCCAAGCCCTGTACCTTCAATTTTGCTGACACGGGAATCTTCAGCACGACTGAACGGTTCAAATATCTTTCGCTGAAACTCCTCACTCATTCCAATGCCATTATCACTAAAAACGAACTCATAACAACCATATCCAAAAATCTGGGACGGTTTCTCCGTAATATCAAAATCAAGTTTTCCGCCTGCCGGCGTATACTTCACGGCATTTCCCAAAATATTAATAAATACCTGCTGCAGCCTAAGCACATCACCGATAACGTCTTCATGTTCTACATTAAAAAGATGTAGATTCAGTTCATGCTGTTTTGTCTGCACTGATGGCCGAATCATAGTAACAACATTCTGTATTAAATCGGATAAGTTAAATTCTTCCTCCGCCAAATCAATATTACCAGATTCAATTTTGCTCATATCCAAAACTTCATTGATTAATGCCAGCAGATGTTTGCTCGACACGGTAATTTTCCCCAGACAATCCGCTACACGTTCTTTTTCATCAATATGTGCTTTTGCCAAATTAGTCATTCCCACAATTGCATTCATCGGTGTCCGAATATCATGGCTCATTTTTGACAAAAACTCACTTTTAGAAGCATTTGCATAAATAGCAGATTCATATGCTTCTTTTAAAATCTTATGGTTTCGCTCCTCTTTTTCTTTGCTCTCCGACACATCCTGTGCCAAATAAAGCGCTTTACTGGGTTTTCCTTGTTTCGTTTCCGACAAAATCACAGTTGCACGAATCCAGCCATTTGGATGCATTTCACCGTTTTCATATATAACACGGCGGTATTCCAGTGCAAATAACGGATGTTCTCGATTTAATTGCTTGATAAAATTCTTGCAGTCCATTTTTTCAAGATATTCCTGTTGATCATCCGGATGCACAAAATGTTCTGCATATACTTGAAATCCTTTCGTACAACTCTCATACGGAACCGTCGCATCAACCGTTTCATTTCTCTGTGTTACTTTACGGAAAATATCTCTCTCCAAATCCAAATAATACGAAGCAAAAAACAGACTGCTCATACTGCTGATAATATTTTTTCGTTCTCGCTGTTCTTTGGTGTCTGCCGCTTCCCGAAGTTTTGCCGCTGTAATATCTCTTCCAAGGATATTTACAATAATATTTTTTTCTTGCCTTATAAAAAACAAATGTTCTTCAAGCCATCGCACGGCGGGTTCCCTCGAACGGTACTGACACGTGACTTCTGCAAAATCTTCAATGGTTTCTGCCCTTTTTCGAAGACTTGACAGCGAAAGCATATTTAAAAACTGTTCCACATCATCTTCATGTACAACTTCCTCAGCCGCCTTATGCACATAATAATCATAATCTCCCGATTTCACACGCCCGAAACCGTCTACCCCATTCAGCACGATCCGTTCACACATTCCCGTATCAAGGTACACAGAATTCATAATACTATAAGTTGATTTAATAATCGTTGCAATACGCTTATCACTTTGATGCTGTTTAATCTCTTTGCGGGTACGTTTATCCACATCTTGGAGTGCCAGCACTACATATTGCCCTGCTTCTTTGTTTTCATAAAAGTGTGCCGTCACCAGTACATAACGGTATTTTCCATGAAACAGACGCTGGCAAAATACCTCTTTCTTGCGTTTCCCCTCCTGACACGATTTGCGCAATGCTTTAATAGTGAATGTATTCAAAAGTTCTTCTCTGTAGTCAAGATGAAACGTGGAATTGACAACCCGCTCCATAATTACATCCCACTCAGTATTTCCTTCATGCACTTCGCGTGCAATCTCCTTTGACATTCGAATGGGGTTAAACAGACCACTTGTCAGATTAATAACGTAGACGCCAAAATTCATTTCGCCCAGCGACTTGATAATCTCCTGATTATAGATGTTGATTTCCTCTAGTTCCAAACCCTTTCGATATGCATCATGCATGTCCTTCACATACAGCATAATAACTTCCTGTTTTGCAGAATAATTATAATCGCGAATTACTTCCATCATATGCCAGCGAAATCCCCGATCGGATTTATACCGATAGGTACACGTCACAATTTCATTGCCGCGCCGGATCGCTTCACGCAAATGCTCTAAATTAGAGAATTTGCGGAAACGCTTCACATCATTGTGATAAATACTTCCTTCTGCTATAATATCCTCAAACCATTTTGATAAGATATTATGTTGTGGGCGAGAACTGCCCCAACCTTCCCGTTCCATTTTAATTATGGTAAAGTTATCCGCTGTTAAATTCGCCTTTAAAATTTTGCTATATGTATAACTGACTACATCCGCATGGGGCGTAATCGTTATCACAAAAGCCGAAATTTCCTCTTTCCAGCAGACTCTAGTCGCTGTAATATCTACCACTTGTCCAAAAGGCAAATCGTAGTTTATCGATCTGCTCTCCCGTTTACTGCCAATCGACAGAAGCGGACAATTCGGACAGGCTTCCGGCCAAAGTTCATGGCAGGCTATTCCCTCTTTTACATGAGGAGAAACCTCCTCCACTCGTTTATTATAATATAAAATCTCGTGATTATCTTCTCTTATTACATAAATTGCCGTTGTCTGCAAAGCATCCAAAATTGTTTCATATTCTCGTTTTTCCACATATGTTCCCCCTCACATATTGCTTTCCTTTACTATATTCATATTATCACTCACAGTCAAGAAATTCAATGTTTATCAGATTATTTAATATTTATTCAAATATCTGCGTGAGTCAAAAGAACAATTGTTTCAATACCATTTGTCCATGGAAACTGGTCAAGCGCTGTTACGCGTTCCATACGATATCCACCGTCGAGCAATACTTCCAAATCTCTTGCAAGGCTCGTTGGTTTACAGCTAATATAAACCATCTGATGAACTTGGTATTCTATAATTTTCCCCAACGCCTTAGGGTGTATCCCATCGCGAGGCGGGTCGAGTACAATAACATCCGGCTTTTCTTCTATGGTATCCAAGACTTTTAACACATCTCCTGCAATAAATGTACAGTTAGAAAGCCCATTTAATGCAGCATTTTGTTTTGCAGCCTCCACTGCCTCCTCCACAATTTCTACACCGATAACTTTCTTTGCAACCGGCGCTAAAATCTGCGCGATGGTGCCAGTGCCGCTGTATAAGTCAAAGATAACTTTCTCTTTTTCACCTGTTTGGGTTAACGTACCAAAGTACTTCCGTACAGTTTGATACAGCACTTCAGCGCCAAGACTGTTTGTCTGAAAAAAAGAGAACTGAGAAATCTTAAATTTTAGTCCAAGCAATTCTTCAAAAAAGTAATCTTTCCCATAAAGGACAACCGTTTCATCACTTTGCACAATATCCGCCAAGGTATCATTTTTCGTATGAAGGATACCTGTTATTTTTCCAATGAAAGGCAGAGCACACAGTTTATCCACCAAAGGCTGCAAATCATGTGTTTCCTGTGTAGTGGTCACTAGCGCAATTAACAATTCCCCCGTTTTCTGCGCCTTACGCACCAACAAATGTCTTAAATAACCTGTATGGCGTATTCTATGAAAATATGTGCTGTTCTGCTGCGTAAAATAATCCAGCACGCAGGATAGCACTTTGCGATAATCCGCATCAACAATCTGGCACTCACGAACAGATACGATATCATAAAAACTGCCCCGTTTGTGCATTCCTAATGCAAGCGGACCATCCTTATATTCATCTCCGAATGAAAATTCCATTTTATTACGGTATTCATATTGCACAGGGCTTGCCAAAATCCCTTCAAAAATTGTATTCATATAAGAAATAATATCTGTTTTATCTACGGATCTGCTCTCTCCATTTAATAACATCTGCTTCTCAAAAGCTGGCATTAGAAGACGCCGCACTTGGGATTCCTTGAGTGCAAGCTGTTTCTGATATGGCATATTTTGATAGCTGCATCCGCCGCATTCCCCGAAATGCGGACAGGTGCTTTCGACTTCGTAAGGTGCTTTCTCCAGCACTGTAACCAAACGGCCCTCGACTTTTCCTTTTCTTTTTTTATTGACCAGAAAGGATACTGTCTGCTCAGGTATTGTGTTTTTAACAACCGCTATTTCATCACCACTACGCACAATTCCCTTATTTGGAAAATCCAACCGCTCCACAAAACCCTCGTAAATTTCTCCCTTTTTCATTGATGCCCTTTCTGCGTGTTTAGGAACTGTTTTATTCCTTTGTCACGCGACTTCATTTTTTGCTTTTATTGATTCCCTTTTTTTGAAAAATGTTCCGCAAGTTCTCTCCATTGTGTAATGGTACTGTTGGCTCTCAACTTTGTAAAAAGCATATTGAAACCATGATACCAAACTCCTTTAGGTTTTATCTCTATTTTCAAGCATTTTCCCCCAAAATTTCCAAACAAAAACTCTACCACAAAGGGATACCCTTTATAAATGCTGATATCATATATTTGCACATACATTTTGTATGATAATCTGCTCCCCAATGAAATTTTTCTTCTGGGTGCACAAAAATGGGGGTGCCTTTAATTTACGGCACCCCACATATCTGGTTCTTGTTCTCAGGAATCAGAAAATGAATGTTTTTAAGCTATTCATTAATCTTCTGAAACTTCCTCAGCCTTTGCAGGTTCTTCAGCCTGAACAGGCTCTTCGTCCTTTGCAGGTTCTTCATCATCTTCATCATCAAAGAAATCGTCTTCAAAGTCATCATCAAACTCATCATCAAAATCATCAAGATAATCCGGCGTCATATAACGATATACCGCATACGCAATAGCCGCAACCGCTGCGATTGCGCCTACGATAGCCAATACCCATAACAGTGTATTGCACTTCTTCTCATTATCTGACTTGATTTCGTCTTTGCAGCAATCCTTGTTCAGCAAATTTTTGTCGTGAAGATATTCGACTAATTCATCCCATTTTTTCATGTTTTTCATAGTAAATGCCCCTTTCTTGTCTTTTCTGTAATATATCAGCATATATGAAAAAATACGTTAAATATATCATATCACCTTTTTCAAAATTTTACTACTATTTTTTATTACAATTATTTACAATTTTTCATTAAATTTTTCTTTCCTAAAAATTTGTCTTCTTTTTAACATATTTTCTGGAATTTAAGCTAAATTTTAATCAGTTTCGCAAATGCTGCATACATTATTTTATTACCATAGTTATCAAACTGGACGGTTACTTTATAATCACGTGGGTCTTGCACAATATTAATCACGGTTCCCTCACCATACTTAATATGCATTACTCTATCGCCTTCGCCATATGTAAGCGACCCTGGTACTGTTACTGGTGCTCCCTTGGTCAACCCCTCCAGCGATTTTGCAATATACGGCTTGTTTGCTGCTGGTGTTTCCTTTTTACGCGCAACAGCCTTGGGCTTAGAGGCAAGAATTTGCGATAAATCTTTAGAAGGTGTCGCAGTTCGTGTTGGTTGATTGCTATTAGATGCTGGCGGTGCAGTTCTGTTAGGAATACGCTGTCCTGCGGAAGCGGATACCGTTTGCCTTGCAGTTGTCTGACTTGGAGCAAGTTTTCCTTGTCCTGCTATTCCTTGGCTTGGAATGGGTTTCCCTTGTCCTGCTTTGGCTTGGCTTGGGATGGGTTTTCCTTGTCCTGCTACTCCTTGGCTTGGAACAGCTTTTCCTTGTCCTGTTATGCCTTGGCTTGGGACATTGCTTCCTTGCTTTGCCTGACTGGCGGCTCTTGCTGCGTATTCTACTGCTGCTTCCCAATTATTACGTGGTTTGTTGGCTGTCTTTGTGGTATATTCTGCCGCTTCTTCCCAATTATTACGGGCTTTGCTGGCTGTCTTTGTGGTATATTCTGCCGCTTCTTCCCAATTATTACGGGCTTTGCTGGCTGTTTTTATAGTATATTCTGCCGCTTCTTCCCAATTATTGTGGGGGTTATTAGTAGTTTTTGTGGTATATTCTGTTGTTTTTTTCCAATTATTGTAATCTTTGTTGGCAGCAGGTTCTTCCTTCCGCCGATTTCTATTCATATTATCATCAAACAATTCTGACGGAATCTCTTTTACAAAGCGGCTAATTGGATTATATTGTGTTTCGCCCCGAATCATTCGGCTTTTTGCATAGGTAATCGTTAAATCCTCTTTCGCTCTTGTAATCCCGACATAGGCAAGCCGCCGTTCCTCCTCAATCTCCATTGGATCATCTGCATTAATTGTCATATAGCTGGGAAAAATGCCGTCCTCAAGCCCTGCAAGATACACCTGCGAAAATTCCAGCCCTTTTGCACTGTGCAGCGTCATTAACAATACTTTGTTGTCGTCCCGATTTACGCCGTCGATATCTGCAACCAGCGCCACTTCTTCCAAAAACGCTGAAAGCGTTGCCTCTTCGCCAAGCTTTTCCTGCTCCATCTCAAAACTTACAATTTTTGTAATCAGTTCGTCGATATTTTGGATTCTTTCTTCTGCTCCCTCCTCATTTGACTCCTCAAGTTCTTTCACATAGCCTGTATTTTCAATTACGTCAGTAATTAATTCCTCGAGTGTACCAAACTGAGCTTTCGTGCGGAACATTTGTATCATTAAAACAAATTTTTTCAGCTTTTCTCCCGCTTTACCGCCGCCGACTCCTGCGATATTATCCACCTGCTGCAATGCTTCATAAAAGCTAATGCCATTGCTGTCTGCATAGCTTTGCACATGATTTATGCTTGCTGTTCCAATTCCCCGTTTGGGTACATTAATAATACGCTTTACTGCCAAATCATCTTTTCCATTGTCAATTGTCTTTAAGTAAGCAAGAATATCCTTAATTTCTTTTCTGGAATAAAAATTAACTCCGCCAACGATTGTATATGGGATATTTAGCGTAATAAAACATTCCTCCAAAAGACGTGACTGCGCATTTGTTCGGTAAAGCACGGCACAATCCTTATAATCCGCTACAAGTTCACGCTTTTTTCTACGAATATCGGCAGTGATATACTCTGCTTCATCGTATGCCGTGTCAAATATCCTAAAATGAATCCGATTTCCACCGCCTTTATCAGTCCAGAGCGCCTTGTCTTTGCGCTGTACATTATTATGAATTACTGCGTTTGCCGCATCCAATACATTTTGTGTCGAACGATAGTTTTGTTCCAGTTTAATTACGGTTGCATCCGGATAATTTTTCTCAAAATCCAATATATTCCAAATATTTGCACCGCGGAATTTATAAATCGACTGGTCATCGTCACCTACTACGCACAAATTGCGGTTTTTGTCTGCCAAAAGACGGATAAACTCAAACTGCGCTGTGTTGGTATCCTGATATTCATCCACCATAATATAGCGAAATCGGTTTTGGTAGCCTTCTAGGACTTCTGGACAGCTTTTCAACAGTTCTACAGTCTGCACAATAATATCATCAAAATCTAATGCGTTATTTTTTTTCAATACTGATTGATATTCTTTATATGCACTTGCTATTTTCTGCTTATAAAAATCGCCTGCCGTTTCCATTTCATACACTATTGGCGAAATTAAATTATCTTTGGCTGATGAAATTGCATTTAAAATCGTTTTCTCTTTTAGCATTTTTGTATCAATTTCCAGCCTTTTACAGACCTCCTTCATAACGCTTTTGGAATCGTCGGTATCATATATCGTAAAGTTTGTATCATAACCAATACGATCAATATAACGGCGCAATATCCGCACACAGGTAGAATGAAACGTCGCTACCCATACGCTTTCCGCACCATATCCCACGAAATTGTTCACCCTGTCACGCATCTCACCTGCGGCTTTATTTGTAAACGTAATTGCCAGTATATTCCACGGATTGACGCCGACATTTTCAATTAAATAGGCAATGCGGCGTGTTAAAACGCTTGTCTTTCCCGATCCGGCGCCTGCCAATATTAAAACAGGCCCTTCTGTGGTAAATACTCCCTTTTTTTGTTCTTCATTTAATGTATCATATAAACCCATGCAGACCTATCCTTTCCTATTGTAAAATAGTAAACATATACGACGCTTAGGAACTGTAAATAAATATACTGCATAACGCCAGAATTCACCGTACTACGCTGGTTAAACGTATATGGCTGGCGTTATATAGTCAGGTTACTCG
>ERZ778512.1227-NODE-1227-length-17458-cov-6.095960_pt1 | contig 17458 bp, 12 predicted proteins | sample MGYA00510346_ERZ778512 | MGnify/ENA primary metagenome ERZ778512 (study PRJEB29527, sample SAMN07138962) | mouse gut metagenome | material: feces | host: mouse | place: China:Nanjing | collected 2016-01-25 ...
TGCTTGCACTTTAGCATTTTGTGTGCAAAATCTGTTATAATTCACACCTCAGTAAGCAATACGCTGATAAAAACTGGCATGAGTGTGAATTGTAACTGTTTGTGTGTTTATTTATTTGATTGCGGCAGTATCCCGTTTACATCTTTCGGATACAATGCTAAAATATAATTATATTTGGTATTGGACGAATCGTGGGAGGCAGTCAAAATGCGAAAAAGATTTAACATAACAGGTTCCTGCAAGCCGCAGAAACACTATATGGTGAATCTAGCCGATAGAATAAAAAGGATTAAAGAAGAATATGTTGACGAAGGAAGCTACTTTGTGATTAATAGAGGACGCCAATACGGAAAAACGACAACCTTGCAGGTGTTGGGGAAGTATTTGGCAAAGGAGTATATTGTATTTTCTCTTGATTTTCAAAAAATGGCGACGAAAAAATTCACAGACGAAACAACGTTTTCCAATGCATTCGTGGAAAAACTTTTTATAGCGTTAAAAGATGCGGACACCAACGAGGAAAAATGGATTAAGGAACAATTGTTAGACTTTAAAAACAGTCATATAGATTTTGAAATGGATGAACTTTTTACTTTTTTAAGCAATTTGTGCGAAGCCAGTCCGCGTCCTATCATATTAATGATAGACGAAGTGGACAGTGCAAGCAATAACCAAGTGTTTCTTGATTTTTTGGCGCAGCTTCGGGGGTATTATCTGGAACGAGAGGAAACACCAATTTTTCATTCTGTTATCCTAGCAGGGGTGTATGATATTAAAAATCTGAAATTAAAACTGCGTCCAGAGTCGGAACATCAGTATAACAGTCCTTGGAATATCGCTGCGAAGTTTAAGATAGAAATGCATTTTTTGCCGGAGCAGATTGCCAGAATGCTGGAGGAATACGAAGCGGATTATCCTATTGGTATGGATATTCAGGCAGTTGCCAAGGAAATTTATGCCTATACTTCTGGATACCCTGTACTTGTTTCTTCTATATGTAAGTGCATAGACGAGGATCTATCAGAAGAAAAAGAATTTGAAACTCCGCAAATGGCATGGACAAAACTAGTCGTGGCAAAAGCTGTAAAAAATATTTTAAAGGAAAGCACGCCGCTGTTTGAAAGCATGGTGAAACAGTTGGATATTTATAAAGATTTGCAGGCTATAATAGAAGGAATATTGTATCGGGGAATGCGGATTCCTTTTGAAGTGGATGTAAACCCCATTAATATAGGAAAAATGTTTGGATTTTTGAAAGAAGTGAATGGGCAGGTGGCGATTGCAAACCGTATGTTTGAGATGGAGTTGCTCAATATCTTTATTACAAAAGAGGCGCTGAACAGTGAATCCTACCAATATGGGGAAGGGAATCCATATGGGGGTAAAATGATTATTGAGGCAGTCGTATAAAGAAAAGTATAGGCATCCGCTATGAAAGACCCTTAACCGGTAAAACGGTTATTGAGGCAGTTGGGTGAAGAAAGAGTGAAAGAAAAACATTTCAGTTATTGAACCGAGAGGATGAATTTGATTTTAGAGATAATTAAGACAGAAGAAAAATAAGGATACTTAGAATTTCTCGTATTTTTAGCCTTTTTAAACTTTAAAATTGTAAAAAATATGTTAAAATATAAATTGAGAGAAGCGAATAAACAACAATGTGATGTAAGGGAGAGCGAAATGGGAAAAAAGACAAAAGCTGTAATTGGACTTCTTGTAAGCGGGATTACAGATAGTTTTACGGTTTCTGTGTGCAGGGGCGCCATGAAAGAGGCGGAGGATGCAGGGATTACCCTGGTGATTCTGCCGGGAAAGTATTTGGACAGGGATTTGTCAGAACGTAAAGAAATAATGTATGAGTACCAGTATAATACACTATTTTCCTTCGCATGCGCCGACAATTTGGACGCAGTGCTGATTCTTGCGGACAGCATCGGTTGTTATGCGTCGTCTGCTAAAATTCGGGAATTAGTGGATAGTTATCGGGGGGTGCCGTGCGTACTGATTGCGTCCAAGCTAGAAGGGTATTGCAGTGTTAATTATGACAATAAGAGTGGTATCCAAGAGGCGATGCGTTATCTCATAAACAGTCTAAAGCTTACAAAGTTCGGTATGATTGGTGGACCAAACGACAATACAGATGCGTATGAGCGCAAGCAGGCATTTTTTGAGACACTTTCAGAATATGGTATACCATATAGCGAAAAAAACTATGTTTCAGGCTGTTTATCCCGATTTTCACAGAAGGCGTTCCAAGAGATGCTAGATAATTTCCCAGAGGTGGAGGCGGTGTTTTGTGTTAATGACGATACGGCAATCGGCTTTTATGAAACGTTGAAAAAGCGCGGGATTGTGCCAGGAAAAGATGTAATGGTGTTTGGCTACGATAATACAGTGCTTGCAGCAAAGCTGAAACCTGCACTTTCCTCTGTGTGGACGGATCATGCTATAGTAAACGCATTTTGTATTTGCGTTTTGACTTTTTGTATCTGCTGTGTATTCAATTAGATTTGGATGCAAAACGCAAAGGTATAATTCGTTTACTATAAGCTTGGCAAAATTGGGCTTTCAATGGTGCTTCGGATGCTGGAGGGTGAAACGGTGCAGTCGGAAGTGCTTCCCGCACGATTTATTCGGCGTGATTCTTTTGGCGGAATCAATGATGTGGATGGAGAATCGTTGAATTTGTTTGATAGAGAGCATATTAATGCGCTGTTTGATAAAATTTTCTACCGTTATGAGAGTGAGGAGTTTTATGAGGACATTAAAAGTATTCGTCAGATTTTCTGTCAGTTAATGGAGTCTGTAATTACATCGTATGAATTGGGGGAGAGCAGCACTGCGCAGAGAAATGAGATATTGCGTCTGTTAGATGTATTTTTGGGATATCAAGCGCTGGAATATGCAGATGTGGGGCGCTTCCTTACATATGTGGAACAAATGCATAATTGGTTTAGCAAAGAAAAAGAAGGCTTTTATAAAGAATCATCGACCAGTTTTTTCTTTATGGTATACCGCAAGATTGTAATGTCGCTGGAACAGCGTTTTGTGCGGATGTGCGAGGAGGAGGAACGTAAGCAGTATACGATGAAATTGTTTGTTAAGGACAGTATGCAGTTTGAGAAAGGAACGGATCAGAGTTATGCTGTGCTTTTGGAAAATCTTAGCTGGCTGGATATTCAGAATGCAGCAATCTATGTCTTTACAAAACCAATAATGCATTTAGAAAAGGAAAAAATTATACTGCCCGATAAAATGCTGCTAAAAGCGGTGCTGCGTGGCGGAAAGACGGAAACAATATTGGCAACACGTCAAAAAAGAAGTATATCGGAATTGTTTTGCCCCGCAGAATTGGAGGGAGAACAAACTGTCAGGACGCAGGTACTGCTTCCGCTGTTTTCTAATGAAATGCTTTATGGGGTGATATTATGTGATATGACAGAAAAAGTGTTTGAAAATGGCGAATTTCTAACATATCAATTTGGATCGGCGATTAAGGTAATCGAACTGTTAAAGGCAAATGCGGTTATTCAGAGCCAGCTTGAGGAAAGTTTGATTACATTAAAAGAAAACAATATTGCATTGGATACTTTGTCAAAATCTGACGCGTTAACAGGTATTTTAAACCGCAGAGGTTTTATGGATGCTGCCAAGGAAATTTTGCAGCGCAACCAAAGGGCGGGAAAGAGAACACTTGTTGCTTATATTGATATGAATAATCTAAAGATTGTAAATGATCGTTATGGACATGATGAAGGAGATTTTTCTATCAAAGTGATTAGTGAGCAGCTTATCCAAGCAACAAAGGGCGGAATTGCCGGAAGAGTTGGCGGAGATGAATTTGCTATTATTATGGAATATCCGATAGAAAGGGGGGAACACGCTTTTATCGAGGAAATTTACAAGGGATTTCGGCAGTATAACCGGACAAGTACCAAGCCGTATAATATTACGGTATCAGCAGGAACCTGTTTGATTTCTGCTAAAGCGGAAATTGGCTTAAAGGAAGCATTAAACTTAGCGGACGGGAAACTTTACGAGGAAAAACAGCATAAAGAGAAGACAGTGGCAAAAGGGTAAAAAGCAACAATTCAGAGAGGAGTTTACATCATGAACAGCATAAAGGCAAAGCTGATTTTACTTGGGGCAGTATCTATTATCTGTACGGTTATTCTGGGGATTACTGGGATTTATATTATGAACAGCAACAATTCCAACAATCAGGTATTAAATGATATAAACAATATCAATTTAAAGCAGAACGAAAACACGACACAGGAAACATCATTTCTATATGACTTGGATTTAGGGCATTATCAGACGATTGAAACCAACTTAAATGCAATGGACAATGCAGCAAAAGAAGCACTGAAACATAGCAAGGGGCAGAGTTTTAACGCGGATTTAGAGAGTATTTCGACAGACGTGGAAACCGTAATGAAAAATACAAGTGAGCTGCGCAAGCTTCTTGCAGAGCGTGGATTTCAGGCAGGTGAGGGAATATATGCATCTTATCTTGGGGAAGACGAAAATCTTTTTGGAGCAGTTTCTGCAATGGAGTCGGAGAGTACATGGACAGATGGAGTATGGACAAACGCCAATCTTGCGGCGATTGAATCTGTTATGATTGATGGTACAAGCTATAAAAAAGTAACCTATAATCATGAACTGCCTGCAACAAGCAAACGTAATACATTGCTGCTGCGTCTTGGCGGCAATGGAATTGTATATAACGGAAATACATATATTACCAATCTACGTTTTGATAATACAGAATTTGATATTCCCAACTTAAATACGACAGTTTTTGAAAGTTCTTATGGTGATGGGCTTTCTAATCTGCATACAGGAACATTTAATGGTACGGATTGTATCGCACTTACAGGAACATTTGCAAATATTAACGGGAACTGGCAGGAAGCAAGTATTCGCTTGGATGTTACCGATTACGATACCACTTCCTATAAAAATATTACATTTGATGTTTATTTTGAGGAAACAGAGTATCCGGAAATCAGTATTTCTATTGCGCTTGACAACAAATATGATTTTAAAACGAATTTAGAAAATCTAAATAGTTTAGTTGAAAATTATAATAAACTTGTGGCAGAAGGTAATAATACAGGTACATATCCAGAGGAAATAGAGGCGCTTCTAGCCGAATTAACCACAAATGCGCCGCTTTATACCATACAGGATAACGTTGCGGAAACATTGCTTTCTGGTCTGGCGGTAAAATCAGACGCAATGCAGAAAATTGTGGATTGTGATAAAAAAATTTTATCAATAAAATCTCAGAATAATGCGATTAACGCGGATTTAACGGGTTTTACTTCCAATGTGCGTCAGCAGATTGAAGAACAGACCAATGCACAGAAAGCAACCATGTCTTTTATTATTTATACAGTATTTGTTGTCGGTGCAGTGTTTGTTGTAATACTGACCCTGTTTGTAATCGGTTCTGTGCAAAAGAGCATCCGGCAGTTTAAAGGAACACTTTCTCAGATTGCAGAGGGCGAAATATCGGTGCGTGCAAAGACGGATAACGGCAATGAATTTGATACTTGTGGGCGTTCGCTGAACCGTATGGCGGATAAGCTTTCAGAGGTTATTGGTGATGTAATATCCTGTGGTGAGGAATTGAATAAAAGCGGCGCAGAATTAGAAGAAATGTCACGCAATTCGGAGAGAAGTTCCGCGTTGGTTGATTCTTCCGTATCAGAGATTGCACAAGGGGCAACAACGCAGGCGGAAGATGTAGAAACTTCAACGAATGAGATAGCACATCTTGGAGATTTAATGGAAAGCATGGACGCAGATATTACAGAGTTGGATGAAACGTCAATGCATATGAAGCAGGCAAGCGATGAGGCAGTAGAAATACTCAATGAGTTAAGTACATCCAATGAGCATATGACCGACAGTGTGCAGAAAATTGCCAATCAGATTACAAAGACAAATGATTCTGTTAAGGAAATAGAGGAGACGGTTTCACTGATTTCTTCTATAGCGGATCAGACAAACCTTTTATCGCTGAATGCCAGCATTGAGGCGGCAAGAGCAGGCGATGCAGGACGTGGCTTTGCTGTTGTGGCGTCAGAAATCCAGCAGCTTGCGGATCAGTCTAATAATTCTGCCAATACAATATTCCAAGTGATTTCTAACTTAATTCATGACTTTAAGGATACCTTGCAGCTTATGGAGGAAGTGGAAAAAGCAACAACAGAGCAGAATCAGAAGCTTGCGCAGACACAGAAACAGTTTGATATTGTTAAGGGAGGTATCGTACAGTCACGTGATAAAACAGCAGTTATTAAAAATGCAATTGGAGATTGCAACCGTGTGCGTGTGACCGTATCGCAGATAATGATGAACCTTTCAGCTATTTCAGAAGAAAATGCAGCTTCTACAACAGAAACTGCCAATGCAATGCAGCAGCTTAACAGTACGATTTCAGAATTATTGCAAGAATCACAGAAATTGCTGTCGATTTCCGCACAGCTTGAGGAGGATATACAGTTCTTCCGGTTAGCACGCTAGTACAGCATCGCATTAATAATTGAGTAATATGCACCTGCTTTTAAAATTGATTTTATTGGGAAAATATGGTAATGTATTAATTGAATAAAAAGTGCAACAAAATATATTAAGATATCAAAACGCAAAACAAGGAAAATTATACGCAGTGCAGGAGGAAAAGATGATAACATTTTATGAAAAAGATCGCGTTTTTAAGCTGGATACGCCGCATACAAGCTATTTGATTGGGATTGTGGATGAGGAGAATTTTATTGGTCATATTTATTATGGAAAACGGTTAAAGGAATCAGAAGCTTCCTATTTAATGCGCACAGGTGAACCGCCTTTTGTGCCAAGCCAGAATAACCGTGAACGGTGTTCGTTTCATGATTGCTTCCCGTTTGAGTATCCCACAGGCGGGCTTGGCGATTATCGGGAAAGCTGCTTTAGTATCCGGACGCCGGGCGGTCATGTTGGCTCTATGCTTGCTTATGTATCACATGAGATTATTGCAGGTAAGCCATTACTTGCAGGACTTCCGGCAACGTTTGGAAGTGAACAGGAGTGTACAACATTGCGGATTGTATGCGAGGACAAGTATATTGGAATGCAGGTGGAACTTTTGTATACGGTTTTCGCAGATAACGATGCCATTACAAGAAGCGTAAAGGTGATAAATACCGGAAAAGAAGCATTTTATTTAACGAAAGTGCTTTCCGCGTGTCTGGATATGGATTACCGTGATTATGAAATGATTTCTCTGCATGGAAGCTGGGCAAGAGAGCGCCATATCCAGCGGAAAGCGCTTGGATATGGCATTCAAAGCGTAAGTTCGTATCGTGGAGAATCCAGCCACCAAGATCATCCGTTTTTGGCGTTAGTGGATAAGAACACAACACAGGAACACGGTGAGGTGTATGCAATGAATTTCGTGTATTCTGGCAATTTCCGTGCACAGGCAGAGGTTTCACAGTTTGATCTGGTGCGGATGTCTATGGGGATTCATCCAGAACATTTTTGCTGGAAGTTGGAAGCTGGTGAAAGCTTTCAAGCGCCGGAAGTGGTAATGGTTTATACTGATCAAGGGCTGGATGCGATGACTGGCACGTTTCATAAATTATATAAGAAGCATTTAATCCGTGGGGAGTACAAAGACAAAAAGCGCCCGATATTAATTAATAACTGGGAGGCAACATATTTTGATTTTAATACGGAAAAACTACTGTCGATTGCAAAGGAAGCTTCAAAACTTGGCATTGAGATGCTTGTTATGGATGACGGCTGGTTTGGAAAGCGTAGCAGCGACAACTGTGCACTCGGCGATTGGAAAGTAAATGAGGAAAAGATTAATGGTGGTCTAAAGTACCTGGTGGATGAGGTAAATAAGCTTGGAATGAAATTTGGCATCTGGTTTGAACCAGAAATGATTTCACCAGATTCTGATCTTTACCGTGCGCATCCAGACTGGGCAATTGCGATTCCCAACAGACCAGCAACAGAATCCCGTCAGCAGTATGTCCTTGATTTATCAAGGAAAGAGGTGGTGGACTATATCTATGAAATGGTGGCAAATGTGCTCCGCAGTGCCAATATTGAGTATGTAAAATGGGATATGAACCGTCAGCTTTCCGATCTTGGCAGTTTATCTTTGCCAGCGGACAGACAAGGTGAACTTTATCACAGGTATGTACTTGCAGTCTATGAAATGCAGGGCAGATTGGTAAAAGAATTCCCGCATTTGCTGTTAGAAAACTGTTCCGGCGGCGGTGCGCGTTTCGACCCAGGTATGCTTTATTTTAGTCCGCAGATATGGTGTTCGGATGATACCGATCCCATTGAGCGTTTGGAGATACAAGAGGGAACGGCGCTGATTTATCCGCTGTTAACAATGGGCGCTCATGTGTCAGACTGTCCGAATCATACTGTGGGAAGAGTGACGCCGTTTGAAACAAGAGGAATTGTTGCCTTAGCAGGAACTTTTGGGTATGAATTGGATGTAACAAAGATACCGCAGGAAGATCGCGATATGATTCCAGCGCAGGTTGCAATGTATCATAAGTATAATGATTTGGTACGTGAGGGCGACTATTATCGCATTGCTTCTTGTGCACAGAATCATAAGTTTGATTGCTGGCAGGTCGTTAGCGAGGATAAGCAGCAGTCGCTTGTAACTTATGTTCAAGTTTTGAATCGTGCGAACTTTAAGTCAAAGCGCATTCTGCTAAAGGGACTGGAAGCTGATACACGCTATCAGGTACAATTTGTAAATGATGAAAAAGTAGAACCAAAAGTGTACAGCGGCGATACCCTAATGAAAGCCGGACTGCTGGTGCCAAATCCGTGGGGAGATTTTAGGTCGGTGTTGATCGAGCTGAAAGCAGTGTAAGAAAGAAAAATTGTTTTGATAGATAAAACATGACTGTAAGAGTGTCAGAAGGCGGCTGCCTTGTGGCACTCTATTGTATGCAGCCCCACAGAGGAAGTATGCCGCTGAAGTCCCAATTTTCCTTTGTGCGGCTGTGCGCGATAAGCCAGATGAAAAGATGGATTCTTTAATAGTTCCTAAGGTGGTATGGAGGATAGATGGTATGGCAATAGAAAAAGTGAAAGAATATTTTAAAACGTACAATATGGCTGACAGGATACAAGAGTTTACGGTATCGAGCGCAACCGTAGAATTGGCGGCGCAGGCGCTGCATTGTGAGCCGTGCAGAATTGCGAAAACGCTTTCTTTTATGGTGGAGGGAAATCCCGTCTTAATCGTAACCGCAGGCGATGCAAAGATTGATAATCCAAAATATAAAGCAAAGTTTGGAACAAAAGCAAAAATGCTTACGCCAGAGGAGGCAGAAACCCTTGTGGGGCATGCGGTCGGCGGCGTCTGCCCGTTTGCGGTTTGTGAGGGAGTTACGATTTATCTTGATGAATCACTGAAACGTTTAACTGCGGATAGATAATAAAACAATTATTGAAGCAGTTGTCTAAAAGAAAACTAATGTTCGATAAAATCGTTTAAACATTTCATATATTCTTGAAGTAATGGGTAGGGAATCAGATTCCCTGCTCAATTTTATGCATCTTTTACCCTGTTTTTCTCCAGTTTTATAATTAATTAATAAATAAAATGAAAAAGAATGTTGACAATAAAATATGAAAGTAGTAATTTATTATATGTAGATGTTAGCACTCCATAAATATGAGTGCTAATAAAATAAAAACAGCGGCAAACGGATGGACAGATAGAAAGGAAGGTGGCAGCTTGGACTTAGACGAGCGGAAGCTTAAAATTCTACAGGCGATTATCCGTAATTATCTGGAAACAGGGGAGCCGGTGGGAAGCAGAACAATTTCCAAGTATACAGACTTAAATCTAAGTTCTGCTACCATACGCAATGAGATGTCCGATTTGGAGGAACTGGGGTATATTCTCCAGCCACATACATCAGCGGGGCGCATTCCTTCTGATAAGGGCTACCGTCTGTATGTAGACCAAATGATGCTGGAAAAAGAGGAGCAGCTAAACCAAGCGACGCAGGAAGTCCGCGAGATGAAGCAGATGCTTTTGGAACGTGAGGATAAAATGGAATCCATTTTAAAGCAGATGGCGAAAATGCTGGCTGCGAATACCAATTACGCGACAATGATTTCCGCGCCACGGGGCAGAGGCAGTAAACTTAAATGTATTCAGTTGTCAAGGGTAGAGGAACGGCGGATATTAACGACCATAGTAGTCGAAGGGAATATGATTAAGAATACCATGATTACATTGGAAGAGCCGCTAGATGATGAAATGCTGCTCAAACTCAATATCCTGCTGAATACCAACTTAAATGGTCTTTCGATAGAGGAGATTAATCTTGCCATGATTTCGCAGTTAAAGCAGCAGGCGGGCATTTACGAGGGCGTTATTGCAGAAGTAATGGATGCGGTTGCGGCAATGGTTAGAGATAATGAAAATATCGAAATCTATACCAGCGGTGCCAACAATATTTTTAAATATCCAGAATTATCGGATAATCAGAGGGCAAGCGAGTTAATTAACACGTTTGAGGAAAAACAGCTTTTGACAGAATTCGTACAGGAAACGCTGACCGAAGAGAATCAAACAGGGATTCAGGTTTATATCGGCAATGAAACGCCTGTAAAGACTATGAAGGATTGCAGCGTCGTGACAGCGACTTATGAATTGGAAGAAGGAATGAAGGGTACGATTGGAATTATCGGCCCTAGGCGTATGGATTATGACAAGGTAATCAATACATTAAAGACGTTAAAAAGCCAGCTCGACACCATCTATAAAAAGACGGCAGATGAGCATTCCCAATTATAAATATAAAGAAAGGAAGACGATGAAACGTGGAAGAAAAGGAGCGCAACGAACAAGATTTAGACGAAAATAAGCCAGATGACAATACCACTCCCGAAGGAAATGAGTCCAAGGAAGCAGCAGAAAATCAGACAGAGCCTAAAGAATCCGATGCAGATACTTCAGAACCAGATTCTTTAGAAAACGAAGCTTCTATAGAAAATGACACAAATAATGACGACAAGACTGAGGACGAAAGCGCAGGAGAACAGATGGAAAATGGTGACAAGAAAGCAAAAAAGAAATCATTTTTAGGCAAGGAAAAGAAACCAAACAAGCTTCAGGAAAAAGTGGATGAGTTAGAAGATCGTGTAAAACGGCAAATGGCAGAGTTTGATAATTTCCGCAAGCGCACAGAGAAAGAGAAATCCGCAATGTTTGAAACTGGTGCAAAGAGTGTCGTGGAAAAAATCCTTCCTGTAGTGGATAACTTTGAACGTGGGCTTGCAGGGCTTACAGAGGAAGAAAGGAAACAGCCCTTTGCAGAAGGCATGAATATGGTATATAAACAGTTGATGACCGAATTAGAAAAGCTGGAAGTAAAGCCGATTGAAGCTGTTGGCTGTGAATTTAATCCCGATTTGCACAATGCAGTGATGCAGGTGGAGAGCGAGGAGTATGAATCCGGTATTATTGCGCAGGAATTACAAAAAGGTTATACCTACCGCGATAGTGTGGTAAGGCACAGCATGGTTGCTGTTGTGTCGTAGCGGTTTTATGTTTTATTTAGATTTGATAGGTATTTATTATTTTATTATATATGATTTTTCAATAGGAGGAATAAAATCATGAGTAAGATTATTGGTATTGACTTAGGTACAACAAATAGCTGCGTAGCTGTTATGGAGGGTGGTAAGCCTACCGTTATTGCAAATACAGAGGGTGCAAGGACAACGCCGTCCGTAGTGGCGTTTACAAAGACCGGTGAGCGTCTTGTCGGAGAACCGGCAAAGCGTCAGGCTGTTACCAATGCAGAGAAGACAATTGCTTCCATTAAAAGAGATATGGGTACAGACCACGGCAGAACGATTGATGACAAGAAATATTCGCCACAGCAGATTTCTGCAATGATTCTTCAGAAGTTAAAGGCGGATGCAGAAAGCTATCTGGGTGAGAAAGTTTCAGAAGCAGTTATTACAGTTCCGGCATATTTTAACGATGCACAGCGTCAGGCAACGAAGGATGCGGGTAAAATTGCAGGCTTAGATGTAAAGCGTATTATTAATGAGCCGACTGCTGCAGCGCTTGCCTATGGTTTGGACAATGAAAAAGAGCAGAAAATTTTAGTATATGACCTTGGCGGTGGTACATTTGATGTATCGATTATTGAAATAGGCGACGGCGTTATCGAAGTGTTGGCGACAAACGGCGACACACATCTTGGCGGTGACGATTTTGATAATAAATTGATTCAGTGGATGACCGAGGAGTTTAAAAAGCAGGAGGGCATTGACCTTTCCGGCGATAAAATGGCAATGCAGCGTCTAAAGGAAGCCGCGGAGAAGGCAAAGAAGGAACTTTCTTCTGCAACAACGACCAATATTAATCTGCCGTTTATTACAGCAACAGCAGAAGGCCCGAAGCATTTTGACATGGATTTGACAAGGGCAAAATTTGATGAACTAACACATGATTTAGTAGAGCGGACAGCAATTCCCGTGCAGAATGCATTAAAAGACGCGGGACTGACTTCTTCTGAAATTGGTCAGGTATTGTTAGTTGGCGGTTCTACACGTATTCCGGCAGTACAGGATAAGGTAAGACAGCTTACAGGTAAAGAGCCAAGTAAGTCCTTAAATCCCGATGAATGTGTTGCAATCGGTGCATCTATTCAAGGTGGTAAGCTTGCCGGCGATGCAGGTGCAGGCGAAATCCTTCTGCTCGATGTAACACCGCTTTCACTTTCTATTGAAACAATGGGCGGCGTAGCAACAAAGTTAATTGAACGTAATACAACCATTCCGACCAAGAAAAGCCAAATTTTCTCAACAGCGGCAGACAATCAGACCGCAGTAGATATCAATGTTGTTCAAGGTGAACGTCAATTTGCAAGAGATAATAAATCTCTTGGACAGTTCCGTCTTGATGGGATTCCTCCTGCAAGACGTGGTGTTCCACAGATTGAGGTTACATTCGATATCGATGCAAATGGTATTGTAAATGTATCTGCTAAGGATTTAGGAACAGGCAAAGAGCAGCATATTACAATTACAGCAGGTTCAAATATGTCTGATGAAGATATCGAGAAGGCAGTAAAGGAAGCAGCAGAGTACGAAGCACAGGATAGAAAGCGTAAGGAGGCAATTGACGCGCGCAATGATGCAGATTCCTTTGTATTCCAGACAGAGAAAGCATTGGGTGAAGTTGGTGATAAGATTGACGCCAATGAAAAAGCATCTTTGGAAGCAGACTTAAATGAGTTAAAATCCTTCCTTGAGAGCACAAAAGATGCAGAGATGACCGAAGATCAGGTTGCCGAGTTAAAGAGCAAGCAGGAGGCATTAATGTCTAAGGCGCAGAATCTCTTTACGAAGATGTATGAAAATATGCAGGGAGCTGGTGGCGCAGGCCCGGATATGGGTGATATGGGCGGCGCAGCACAAACGGACAATACAACAACAGCAGATGATGTTGTAGACGGAGATTACAGAGAAGTATAAGATGAAAGACGTACCAGTGAGCGTTAAGCTTTCCTAATTTCAACACTGCTTATAATGCATAAACGGACAATACGTGCTGTGTTGAAGGGAAAACGAATCGTTCGTGAGTATAGGAAGTGGTAAGACGCCGCGCCAAATGGCGCGGCGCTAAGGAATTGTTTAGAATTAATAGATGTGTTTGCAGGTTAGTTCTGCGCAGTTCCTAAAAACTTCTAAGTTTTATATGAAAAAGGTTACAGTTTAAACATAGAAAGGCATGGATTAACATGGCAGAGCAGAAAAGAGATTATTATGAAGTGCTAGGCGTCGAGAGAGGCGCTGACGATGCGACCATTAAAAAAGCATACAGGCAGCTTGCTAAAAAGTATCATCCGGATATGAACCCTGGTGATGAGGAGGCGGAGAAGAAATTCAAAGAGGCTTCTGAAGCATATGCAGTGCTTAGTGATCCTGACAAAAGGCGTCAGTATGATCAATTTGGACATTCTGCCTTCGAAGGCGGCGGAGCAGGAGGCTTTGGTGGATTTGACTTCGGCGGGGCTGATTTCTCTGATATCTTCGGCGATATCTTTGGCGATTTCTTTGGAGGCGGCAGTCGGAGTTCGAGAAGCAACGGGCCGATGAAGGGGGCAAATCTGCGCACAAGCGTCCGCATTACGTTTGAGGAAGCTGTATTTGGTGTGGAGAAAGAACTGGATCTGAATCTAAAGGATACCTGCAAGACCTGTAATGGAACAGGTGCAAAGCAGGGAACCTCACCAGAAACGTGTCATCGCTGTGGCGGGCGCGGTCAGGTTGTGACACAGCATCAGACACCGTTTGGCACAATCCGTAATTCACAGGTCTGCCCAGACTGTAACGGTACGGGTAAGACCATTAAAGATAAATGCCCAGACTGTCATGGCAGCGGTTATATTTCGGGTAGGAAGAAGATACAAGTTTCTATTCCGGCTGGCATTGACAATGGACAGAGTGTGCGTATTCGTGACAAAGGAGAACCTGGTGTCAATGGCGGGCCGAGAGGTGATTTACTTGTCGAAGTTGTAGTTGACAGGCATCCGATTTTCCAGCGTCAGGATATGAATATCTTTTCTACGGTTCCGATGTCGTTTGCCGTTGCAGCGCTCGGCGGTGAGATATTAATTGACACGGTGGACGGAAAAGTGGTGTATGACGTGAAAGCAGGCACACAGACAGATACCCGTGTACGCCTTCGCGGAAAAGGTGTTCCGTCCCTTAGAAATAAAGATATTCGCGGCGATCACTATGTAACGCTGGTGGTACAAGTACCCGATAAACTATCGAGTGAGGCAAGAGAACTTTTGCGTAAATTTGACAATGAAACCGGAAACACATTGGAATCTGTGAAAAATATGGAAGCCAACGAATCTATAGACGATAAGAAGAAAAAGAAAAAGAATTTTTTTACGAAATAGATCTAAGGAACTGGATTAATTCTTTAACAGTTCTTCATTAAGATGAGAAATGGAATGCTTGCGAAAGCGTATGGTGGAACTGCTTTTGCAAGCATTTTTATGCACACGGGCACTCAGAGGAAAAATGTCAGCAAAGCTGACGAGTGCCCGGCGCGCAAGAAGGTGAGAAGAGCATTCCCCTTCTTGATTATACACGGGCACTCAGAGGAAAAATGTCAGCAAAGCTGACGAGTGCCCGGCGCGCAAGAAGGTGAGAAGAGCATTCCCCTTCTTGATTATACACGGGCACTCAAAGGAAAAATGTCAGCAAAGCTGACGAGTGCCCGGCGCGCAAGAAGGGGAAGATGGCTCTTTCCTGTTCGATTGCATATGGGGTTGATTTGAATGGGGGTGCGGTTGTGAAGTGGAAAAAATTTACAGTAAAAACAATTACAGAAGCAGAGGATATTATTATAAGTACATTGTATGATATTGGGTTAGAGGGTGCACAGATAGAGGATAAAGTGCCGTTGACACCGTTAGAAAAGGAGCAGATGTTTGTTGATATCCTTCCGGATGCACCAGAAGACGACGGCATAGCTTATCTAAGTTTTTTCTTGGAGGAGGACGAGCATACGCCGATTGATACCGATCAGGTCGTTAGAGATATTCATAATGAACTGGAAGCACTGCGTGATTTTATGGAGATTGGAGAAGGTTCTGTTTTGGTATCGGAAACGGAGGATATTGATTGGATAAATAATTGGAAGCAGTATTTTCACCAGTTTTATATTGATGATTTATTGGTAATTCCTTCATGGGAGGAAGTAAAGGAGGAGGACAAAGATAAGAAAATCCTTCATATCGATCCGGGAACGGCGTTCGGTACAGGAATGCATGAAACCACACAGTTGTGTATCCGGCAATTGAAGAAGTACATTACACCAGATACTGTTTTGTTGGATGTTGGCACTGGAAGCGGGATTCTTTCGATTGTTTCGCTGATGTATGGGATTAACAAAGCCGCAGGCACAGATCTGGATCCATGCGCGGTGGAGGCAGTGCGGGAGAATATGGAAGTAAATCATATTCCAATGGATTCGTTTGCCTTAAAGATTGGGAATATTATAACTGATAAGGAAGTGCAGGATTGGGCAGGTTATGAAAAATATGATATAGTGGTAGCCAATATCCTTGCGGATGTACTAGTACCACTGACACCAGTGATTTATCCGCATTTGAAAAAGGGCGGAATTTATATTACTTCAGGTATTATTGACAATAAGGAGCAGACTGTTAGGGAAGCCGTGGAAGCTGCCAATATGGAGATTTTGGATGTTTGTTATCAAGGTGAATGGGTCAGTATAACTGCACGGAAATCGTTTTAAAACCTGGAAATGGCTTTAGAATATAGGAGAATATACGTAATATGTATCATTTTTTTGTAGAACCCTCGCAGATAGGAGAAAAGACCATTCTGATTCGTGGGACAGACGTAAATCATATTAAAAATGTTCTACGTTTGAAAATTGGCGAGGAAATCAGCATAAGTAACGGTATAGATGGTAGGGATTACCGCTGCGGTATTGAAGCTTTTATGGAGTCCGAGATAGTTTGCCGTCTGCGTTTCATTAAGGAGGACGGCGTAGAACTTCCAGCCAAGATCTATTTGTTTCAGGGAATTCCTAAAGGGGATAAAATGGAGCTGATTATTCAGAAAATGACAGAGCTTGGCGTTTATGAGATTATTCCGGTTGCTATGAAGCGGTGCATTGTTAAGCTGGAGGATAAAAAAGCAAAGGCAAAAATTGCCCGCTGGCAGGGGATTGCAGAGGCGGCGGCAAAACAGAGTAAGCGTGCCATAGTGCCGCAGATACGGGAAGTCATGTCCTTGGCAGAGGCGCTTGCATATGCAGAGCAGATGGAGGTTAAGCTGGTTCCTTACGAGATGGAGGAACGTCTTGTCGGAGCTTCTGGCATGGAGGGAACAAGACGGGCGATTGAAAGTATTGCTGTAGGGCAGGCGGTCGCTGTGTTTATCGGGCCGGAGGGCGGATTTGAGGAAGCAGAAATTCAGGCAGCCGCTGCACAGGGCGTGACCCCCATTACATTAGGTAAGCGGATTTTAAGAACGGAAACAGCCGGATTCACGGTAATGGCATGGATAATGTATTTTTTGGAACCATAAAATAAATGATAGTTTGTTACGGTTTAGCCTAGGACTTTGCATTTACTGCAAAGTCCGTGAAATAGCATAGTGGTTGAGATGCATCAAGCCACCACGGAGTGGTTTTGCATGGCTAGATGCTTGTAACAGGAAGCCAAAGGCTGAACTGTTACAATAGTTTGTTGAATTTCGTAAGATAACTGGAAAAATATTTTATAATGTGATAAGATTTCATATAGGGATACCTGTATTATACTAACGACCGTTAAGATTTTCCAATTTCTGCACAGCCTATATTGTAAAAGCGGACAATACGTGCTGTGCAGAAAGG
>ERZ778512.1234-NODE-1234-length-17408-cov-3.909065_pt1 | contig 17408 bp, 15 predicted proteins | sample MGYA00510346_ERZ778512 | MGnify/ENA primary metagenome ERZ778512 (study PRJEB29527, sample SAMN07138962) | mouse gut metagenome | material: feces | host: mouse | place: China:Nanjing | collected 2016-01-25 ...
ATACTTCCTTCTTGATCCGTATCCACACTCACTTTCAAGGAGTCTGTTTTCCCTGTTTCAGAAAGATATTTAATGACTACAGCATGGGTGGCCGGCTCCAAAGCCAACTCAGTCCCTTCCTGTTTTTTCCCATCTACATAAAGTTGGTATTTTTTCAGCCCGTCAATCTGCAACTTGGCCGTGGCATAACGAGTATTCTCCAACACAAAACCCACCATGTGCAAGGCATATCCCGAATCACTTCCCGGCAAAACTCCGCCTGTAACTAAAGTTCCCTGTTGCAATACGTCCACAGAAAGAGGAGTATCCAACAGACGTCCGGATACAAAAGTCTTTGAATTCACATCCACGCTGTCCACCTGGAAAGGGGCCTGTACAACGTAGGGTCCGGCATAACGGAAAGTAGGAATGTCAATCGTTTCAGCACCTGCCATCACAGTCCAGGCAAGGGCACAGGACAATAAGATTTGTTTCTTCATATTTCTAACAATTTCTGTTACAAATATAAATGAATATCACGAGATTTCCACACCGGCAGAATAAAGAAAATGTTTTTTCTTTAGAGAAAAGTTACTCACCTCGGCAAGGGCGTTAGCCTCAACCGGCAATAGTTTTTCCCACCTTTTCGTTCCAATAGTTTGTTTTGGTTTCCATTTTCGTGGACAACAACTTCCCGTCTTTTCCGGGAAATTGTTGTCATTGCCCTTATTGCATCCGTTCGCCACCACGGCCAGCAGGGCGACGGTTTCATTTTTCTACTCCTTACTTAACGCGTATACACACATCCTTGAACTCACCAACGGCCACCTCGCCGGTCTCGGCATCGTAGTCCTTGTCGTAGTAGAGCAACATCGTGTTGTCGTCCGCCAGTTCCATCCGGGTCAATATGGTGCGTTCGCCTTCATACATGCACAGTTCATCGGTCCGGATGTTGATCCGCCAGTTCACTTCGTAGTCCGATGCCTTGTCTCCCTGCTTCTGGTGGCCAACGACACGTCCGTTGTCCTTGAACTCGCGCCAGGACTCCCAGGGAAACTTGTAGTTTTTCTCGCGCCATTCGCCGTCCACCTTCTCATAGGTCTGCTTGAATACCCACTTGCCCACTACACGCTCGGCCGGTGAGGTTTCCTCGGCGACGCGCTTCATTCGGAAAAAGAATATGCCAGGCACCGGCGTCACGGTTTTGCCGTCGTGCAGCTGCATGGTGTCGGTGCGATACTCCAGTTCGTCGGCGGTAAGGCGGGTGATGAGGGTGGCAGGCTTTCCGGCCAGCGTGTAGGTGTTTTGTTCGTCGTTGGCGGTCCAAGTATAGCTGCGCAGTTCCTGGTTGCCGTCGGGCATGGTGCGTACGTTCACCATCTTGCCGTCGCCTTTGAAACGATAGATAAAGCTGGAACCTTCCGGCTGTATTGTCTCCAGTGTGTTGCCCTGGTCGTCCAGTTGGCTCGACAAGGTGAGTTCCCAACTGCCCACAAGATTATTTTCAATCGGTTTGAGTATCTCTGGTTTGCCATTGCTTTGGCAACCGGTCAAAGCCGAAGCCAGCAGGGCAACGGCAACCGGAAGTACGGATTTGAATCGAATTGTTTTCATCATTTTCTTTATTTTATTTGTTTATTGATAAATAGTTATCTTTTCACTTTTACCATGTGTAGTCACAGTCATCACATTTCATTCTGCTCTTTAACTTTCAAGTCCGAAATGACGGACTCACTTGTCTGATTATTCCAAATTTATCTCAAAATGCTGGTAATCCTTCAGTGAGGTCCAGTCACCGCCCCACTCGAAGCCGGCTTCCGTAAAGAGGCGATAGGCCAGGTCGTTGTGATCTATCTTGTAGGGAATGTCCGTGCGGGTCTCGCGGTCGAAAGCGTATGGCTCGCCGGTGGCAGGTTCGATGTGCCAGGTTCCGTCATCTTTTTGCTTGACGTATGGATTGTAAAGCGGATTGATGTCGATGGCAAGCCCGAGGCCGTGCTTGGATATTTTGGTGGTGGACCCTGTCATGAATCGGAAATTGAACGAGGAGGAGTTGTTGGCCCGCATTGCCGTTTCATCATCGGCATCGTAGTTGTCAATCAATACCATCCGTTCAATTCGATAGCCTGCTTCGTATAGCTGACGGAAGATACCCGTCACCTTGTCGGCAATGGCGGCGTTCACCACCATCTCGCCCCGCTGCGGCTGTCCGTCGGCATTGCGGTGCAGCACTTTCAGGTAGCGCAGTTCCGAGCGGTCCAGCGGGCAGTCCTTTTTCCACGACTTGAGCCACATGCGGCTGAACAGCTCGTTGCTTATTTCCTCTGACTTGAACCAGTTGGCCGGACCGCCTGCCTGCTCAATCTTCGCCTCGTCCACAACGGTTTCCGCTGTCCATTCGCTTGTAGGGTCGGTTTCCGGCAAGGAGGGTTCATCGTCCGAACAGGTACACAGGCCGGTCAATAGCAACAGGCCGGCACAGAAGGTAAAAAAAAGGGTGAAAAGTATCTTCTTCATTGTTGTTGTTGTTTATTATTGAGTATATAAATCCCTAAATGATATTTTCGTCGTTAGCCTTGAAAGTAGTCTCAAAAACCACTTTTCCGGTCAGGGCGTTCGTCACCTGGAAGGTGTAACTGCCTCCCCACTTTTTGTCTTTCAACGTGGCGTATGCTTTCTCGCAGGCTTCGCGCACAGTCTTGTCGCACTCCTCGTAGGTTCCGGTCTTGGAAAATTGAGAATCCGTAACGCCGAGTGCCGTCTTGAAGGCAGACTCAATGGTGTTCATCTCCTGAATGAAATCGAGGTTGGAGCTTGACATCTGAGAGAACCCCATGGAATAGATTACTTCCGTGACTTGATCATCGTCATCGCTACAAGCGGTGAAAGCAGTCAGGGTGATACACATTGCGACAAGCATTGCGAGCTTTGCCGACATTCTTTTGATTACATTACTCATCTGTTTCATTGTTTTTAAAATTAGTAATTAATAATTTGATTATTTGAAATTCATAAACTCCTGCATGGTGCACTTGTAGATATTGTCGAAGTTCGGCGCATTGTAAATCATCACGTGCGAACCGAGCGTGTTGCGGAACATATCCAGATAAAGGTCACGCAGGGCGATGTTCTTGTCGGCGGTGATGCGCTCGATGAAGATGCGCGTGAACCGGTTGGAAAGATACGTCAGCATGTCGTAGCTGAACATATCGGCTTTCGAAGTCTCCAGCTCGTTGGCGGCGGTGAAGAAGAGCATACCGGGAATGCCTTCGGCGGCTTTGAGCACGCTGCCCGAGTAGCAGGTCTCGATGAAGCCTATCAGCTTGCGGTAGCACTTCCGCTCGTGCATGGTCCGGAAGAGGCGGCTCGCCATATCGGTGGTGAGGCCTTGCGACTCCTCGTCCCAGCACAAGGCACCGGGCACACCGTGGCCGCTCCAGAATAAGAACACGTTGTCCTGCTCGCCCGCCTTCACCACGTGGGGCAGGCGGTGGCTGGCGCATCCGGTCAGGATGTCAATCAGGTCGTTCGGGCGGAGGTCGCTCAGTTTGTAGTCAATCTTCACATTCCGGTACACGTTCTCGCCGCCGTCGGTAACGAAGATTTGGCCCGGATAGGGATTGTTGGGATGGTTCGCCAGGTCGTCCTCCATAATCAGCACGATGTGGTCATCGTCATATCCCGCCAGCTTCAGCTGTTGGTAGATGGCAAGGATATCGGCCTGATGACGGTAGTTGCTCCATTTGGTAGAGGCCGCCACGAGCACGGCATAGCAGTCGTTCAATGCCGGATAGGCGATGCCCGTGCTCTCGTTCTCGAACTCCTGCTGCACGGTGTTCACCCAATTCCATCCCGCCAAGGTGGGGTCCACGCGGTTGCCGCCGTTGCTGCCCGTATGCCCCAGGACGGTCACTGTGCCGTCATAGGCAAGCCAGTTAGCGTAGGTGGAGTGCAGCACGTTGGTATAGACCATGGTGTCGAACTCCAGGTTTCCCGTGCAGCCTTCAATGTCGGGGCTTCCCCCTTGCGCCAAAGCAGCAAAGACGCGCGCCATGCCCTCGGCACGCCAGTTGGCTTGGCACGCTTCACGTCCGTCCACCAGTTGTTTCAACGCCTCGTTCATGTCGGTACAGATACCCTGCTCCAGCAAGAAAGCGGCGTAGGCGGTCATCATCAGGGCATCGTACAGTTGCGGCACACCGTTGCTGGGTGACTTGCCGAAACGGCTTTCGTAGAGCGTGGCGAAGCCGGTGTTGGGGTCGGGGCTGACAGCCACCCCTTCAATCATGCTCGGACGGAAAGCGAAACCGTCGGACTGAAGTTCCGTGGAGAAGGCGGTGTCGGAAAAGAGCAGGCGCGTAGTGCCCGTGGATTCTCCTTTGGATGCCTCCAGCACGGCTTCCACCTCGCTGAACGCCGAAGCAGCCACAAGGATGAAGTCGGAACCGTCGGCAAACGCCTCACGGCACGCCTTCTGTGGGTTGTCGCCCAGCAGGTGTACGCCGCGTGCCTCCAATCCCAACTCCTTTGCCTGAAAGGCGAACCAGTCGATGAAGGTCTGTCCGTAAATGTCATCATTGGCAAGGAGCGACACGCTCTTGCCGTGGTAGTAGAGGGCTTTGCTCAACAGCATTTCGCACTGCGAGATGTCGGTTTCGGAGAGTGCCCACAGGAAGTTGTGCTTCTGCGAGAACACCCGGATGAGTTCTGCCGAAGTGGAGAGCGTGAACAGGGTCTTGTCCGTTTTGGCGCATTGATAGGCCGCCTCTTGCGAGTGCGCCGAATGGTAAGGGCCTACGATGGCATTCAGATCGGTGCGCTTGGCAAGCGTTTCCATCAGTTGCGAGATGTTTTCGGTGTTCTCGTCGTACCACTCCACTTCGGGGCGCACGCGCTTCTCCAGTCCGGATTGGGCACGGAGGATGTTTTCCACGGCAAGTTCCACGGTGTTTTCCCATACAGGCTTGTGGGTCTCGTCCAGCGGCAGCACCACGGCTATGCGGCAGGGAGTGCCTTCCGCTTCGGACGGAAGGGATGCCGGTTCGTCGTCCGAACAAGCGACGGCAAAAAACAGGGCGAACACGAAGAGACAGAAAGCCGCTATCCGTGTTCCAAATTTATTCGAGGGTGTCATAGGCAGATTCTTTTTCGATGGCTGTTTCTTTGAATTTCATATAGTCGGCATACCATTGGCGGTAGTCTTTGGAGATGACCAGGTCGGTGTAGCCCTCTGCCAGCCCCACCACGCAGGGCGAAGCGGGTTGTGGCTCGCCGTTGTCCCAGCGGGCGATATACTCCGTCAGCAGGCGGTCGGTGTGCTTCAGCAGGGAGAAAGGCACATCGGAACTAAGTCCCGACTGGTCGGTGTCGATGCCGGGCACTAAAAGGGTGCCGGGAAACTCGCGTGTGAAGCGGTATACCCCCATATTGCTACCTCCGGCAATGGCATAGACGGTGCTGACAGTGGCGGGCACCTCGCCCACTAGCCAGTAGGCGGTTTGCGGAAGGTCGAAGCCTCTGTTGCCGTCGGGGTCGAGCACCCAAGTGAACCAGACGTTGCTTCCGGCATCCTCCACGCCGTGGGTGAGTCCCGCCTCCATCTCGCCCAGCACAGGGTTCCGGTTGTTGGCTTTCATGATGGCCGATTCGGCATGGGTGCCCGTGAAGGTGCTCTGCATCCGTGCCGCCCAGTAGCAGACACCGTAATAATGGATATAGGCGGTATGGACGGGCAGGTCGTCGCGCCGGGAGTCGAGTTGCAGGATGCAGTGACGTTCAGGGTCAATGCGTTCCTTGTACTTCTCCGGCAGGCTTCCATAGACGTTGTCCGTCAGCACCATCAGGGAGCGGTCCTTGTCGGTGGCGGTTTCGAGCCACCGGAGGAAATAGGCTTCGCCCTCTTCAAGGCTTTTGGGCGAGAGGTAGTCGAGGTCGATACCGTCATGGGTGAAGGCATAGTTGGCGGCAGCCGCCAATATCGGATCATTGTAAGAGGCATCGCCCAAACCGTTGGTCGAGAAGAGCAGGCAGAGGGTCTTCGCTTCCTCTTCGGGAAGGATGGAAGAGGTAGCATCATCGCCGGAACAGGCAAGAAGCTGTCCGGCGATGAAGAATAATAGGAGGTTGCGTAGCAGAGAAACCATAAGCTAATGATTAACGGTTGATGGAGATAATGTGCCAAAAGCGGAAATCATCTACTTTCGGCGCATAATACGTCATTTTCCCATCTGCCAGATGGATAGCATAGTAATTAAGGAACTCCCAAAAAGTCTTCTTCTCTAGTTCACCAATCCAGTAGCTTTCTTCTTTTTCCAAAGAAGTACCGGCATTCTGGAAGTATTTCTGAAAGCCTTCAAACTTCCTCCCACCGTCTGCCAAAAGGATATCGCGCACCATATTGGCCTCGGCACGGGTTACATTGGAGAGCGTTAGTCCCTCTTTGACATAAGCTCGAGAGGGGGATGAAGAGATGTGGAGAAGCAATGTAGGATTGCCATTGGCTTTCGTGCGTATGCAGACATACTTCTTTCCGGAAAGTGAATAACAATCTCCCTCCACGAACACGGATTCGCCATTGTCCGGCCATGCGTTTTCGTTCAGAAAATGAAAGGAAGAGACCAAATGAAGCGACGGGGAAACAGAAAACTCTATGCGGGCAATCTCTTCTTCGTCATCGGTCTTGACGAACGTGACCGTACCGGCATTATTTTTCAGCCGTGCCACCACTTGCTGTCCGTTCTCTTCAAACTGCGTTGTTTCAGGGAAAAAACTGCGAAAACGAGCTTGGGCTTCGGCAGCATCTTTCACACCCAGATAGAGCTTGGTAGTATCCGCGTCGTCTAACGGCTCGCCGCAAATGCGATAGAGAAATTTCCCGTTTTCATCAACCTTTATGAGTGAGTTTTGCAGATATTTCACTTCATCAATCTCTACTTCCGTATCGGTGTCGGAGTTTTCCATTTCATCGTCGTCGGAGCACGAGGTAAACGTCAGGCATGCCAAGAGGCATGCCATCGACGTATAAAACAAACTTTTTTTCAAGTCAACCATATTGTTTCAAAATAATTATTCAAACGTCATCATATCGAAGTATTCTATCAGGATAAATTCACGTTCATTGTATTTATGCCGCACATTGTTCCAATCCGTCTCTCCATTTTGTAAGTTCATATAGTCACGTCTGAAGTAAATAAACTTATCTTTGAGTTTGCCATACCAAACAGTGATGTTATCGCCAGCACCCAATCCGGCTGCTTTCAGGTGGCCGGTATATTTTCCCCAATTAGAACGCATAATGTCGCTTACGACCTTGACATCGTTATATGAGGCTAATGTCCGTTCACCAAGGTCCCAATATCCTCTGTAGCGCTTAGGGGAGATATATACCAATATTCCTTTGCTTGAAGAAGTTGCTTCGCGAAGGCATACCCAGTTCTGCTTGCCAATATTTAGAAAGCCAACTTCTTTTACCACGACATCACCCACTGCAAATGGTGAAATCTGGAAAGCATTGTCCTCTCCCCATACCGACAGATAGCGCAGCTCGGAAACATACTTGATTGCCGGTGTGGTGTGGAAGGTGACGCGAGCAATCGCACCATCAGCCTCTCCGGTTGTCGGCGTGAAGGATACGTGACCTTGGCTTTCGCCCTCTTCATTCACCAAATTGGCTGTGATAGCACCATCGGCTTCCTCAAACTTCACGTCAGGAGTAAACAGCCCTTTGAATGCAGTCTTGGCATCCTCCAAGGTTTTGGCTTCAAGGCTGAAGCAAGTGGGATTGGCGGCATCGAGCGGATAGCCTTGCTTGCTGCGCACGAAATTGCCGGATTCATCTACCTCCACCAATGCCTCTTGCAGGCAGGCTTGCTGGTCGAAGTTCTCTACAGCTCCACCTTCGGGCACATCCTCGGGGATATTGTCATCGTCATCGGAGCACGAGGTAAACACAGGGCATGCCATAAGGCAAGCCATCAACAGATACAATAGTTCTTTTTTCATTTGATTTGTTTTTCTTAATGGGTTCATATATTATAAATTATTTTTATAGTTGTTTCAATATATCCAATGAGGGTGCCATGACCTGCTCTGCCGTGGGGTAGCCCACCCCGTCCACTTTCGCGTTCTTCTCCATGTACTTCTCCATTTCCTTGCTGTTCATCTTCTTTTTCAGCTCGTCCAGCGATATGGGCTGCACTTTGGGGAGGAAACGTTTGCTTATCACTGCCCGTTGGTATTCCTCTTTACCATCCATCATGAAATCGAACGTAACGATTACGCCTACCACAAGGTCGGGTATGATGGGGTCGTAGAGCATGTAACTATCGTTCTTGGTGAAAGGCACGTAGATGGCGGGCGACTGGATGAAGCAGTCGTTGCCATACACGGTTTTGCCGGTCAGCGGCTCGCCCCACACATGCAGTTTCTTGCCCAGCAGCGAATAGAGCTTTCCCTTGCCGGCTGTCACCTTTTTGTAGCGCATAACTCCTTCGCGGTCGGAATATGGGGTGTAGGAATTTCCCGCGTTATGTGTCGAATCGAGCGCCAGCGACGGCATCGGCAACTTGAGCGCCGTCTCTCGGAAAGCAGTGCTATGTCCCGGTCCATAGTCGGAATAAACGCCCCAAGTCCAGCTGATGTTGACATTCTTCACGTCTTTGAACACCGGTGAGAGGTTCACCTTCAGGCTCGACGGGTCGGGACAAGTGATAAGCTGCAAGCCCAACTGTGCCGGGTCGGTACTGGTGTTGTAGGTATGTGCTTGGTCGCCCACGTAGGTCACGAAACGGGTGTTGTATCCGGCAATGTAATCCTTGACCACGTAGATAACAGGGTCATCTATCAAACTCCACACGCCCTTTCCCAGATGCGATTTGGAAATCTCGGTCTCTTGCGCCAAACCCACACGCAAGTCGTTCGCGCTTCCATTGGCGGAGATGGAGAATCCGTCCAGCCCCAGGGTTCCCGATGTGTCCATGGTGAGCGAACCGGTAAAGGTGCCTTCGCTCTCATAGTGGTCCTGCTTCCGACCGCTGAACAGCATGGCACCGTTGTAGAGCGCACTGCCGCCGCCCACAAGGGCACCCAGATAGTCACCGTGCATCAGTCCATTGATAAAGTCGCTTCCACCGCCTGTGATGCTTTGCCAAGCAGCCCAGGCGTTCAGGCCGTTGGCGTTGGTGGTGGTCATGGTCATCTTGCCACTGAGATTACCGCTCGACTCCATCACAAGATTGCCGTAGAGCGTGCTTTGGGTATAGCTATTGGATTGGTTCAATGTTATCAGTACATCTCTGCCACTATAAATAACTTCATCCACTTGACCGTCCGCATACATGGTAGGGCGATAATGGCTCATGTCAATGTCAAAAGCTGTCCACCCCACCGACACGCGCGGCGGCTGACCGTCTTGACCTCCGTAGGGATTGACGGCTTGGGTAAGCATCCCTGCCCCTTTCAGACGGAAAGAGGTATCATAATGGATGGATTCTTCCACACCGGTGTGGCTGGCGGGGATGCCATAGAGCAGGCTGTTGTACAAAGCATGGTAAGTAGCAGGTTTGGCACCGCCTTCTATATAAGACTTGAATACCCATTCGCTGCCTGAGCTTACAAGCATTTTGTGATAATCGAAGATGCGGAGAATGCCCAGGTATTTGTTATATACCCCGAAATAGGTGTTCCGCGCCTTCCCGTGGATGGAAGTGAAAGCCATCTCCCAGCCATCTTCCTTTTTTACGTCGCTGACCGTAGGAGGCAACGAAGTTTCGTTGGTGGGAATCCAAGGGGTAGGAAGTACTTCGCCCTGAACGGTAATCTCTTCCATGTTTTCCCAATCGGTGAGGAAGCGCAGATGTTCTGGGTCGGTTATCTCGGCATTGTCATCGTCATCAATCGGATTAGTTCCTGCCTGTTCCACCACCACGAAGGCATGGTCGCCTGCCACCCCGTCCACGCGGACGGAATCGCAACGATACTCCTCTCCCTTTTCCTTAGTCACGGTGATGGTCACCGACTTGTCGCTATCTGCCGTGGATTGTGCATTGAACCAGTAAGGGCTTTCACTGATAGAGGCTATGCCCGAAAGGTTGGGCAAATCGACCTGGAATGTGTTCTGGTCGCTCACCACAGCCGTATAGCGGTATGCCTCGGCAGGCGGGAAACCGTTTTCATCGTCGCTGCACGATGCCATCAGCAGCAGGAAGCCGCCAAGCCATGCCAATGTTGCTTTGTTCATTCGTTTCACTTTCATTTTGTTTATAGTTGTTGTTTTAGAATCAAGTCTGTGACGACACTCATCGCTAGCCGATGATGCCGTTCGTAAAAAACTTAGCCTAACGGGGTCTTGTCCTGGTCGCCATCGGGTTCCGTGCTGCCTCCGCCAACTATTGGTAGATAATTTCTTCTGATATAATGTTTCTGTCTTTTTATATGGGATTAATAATGTTTGCAAACAATTCACAAATGTTTGTGCACAAAATTACAAAGAATAATTTATAACAGCAAAATTGCGCCGAAACTTTTACGAAATTAGCATCCGATTGCCAAAATCACTTCTCCTTCGTCGAAAGATTGCCTCCATCCTTCTGGCATTCCGAAAGACTCATGCCGAACTTCTTCCGGAACCGGGTATAAAGATTCTTGAAGCTGATGGTGCGGTTGAAACGGAGGACACGGGCAAGGAACGCGATGCAGAGCAAAAGGAATATGACGGCAGGGCATAATGATATTGCGGATAAGGATGGAAGCTGACTGACGTTCTATCTGAAGCGCCTTCTCATGACGGTCGCGGGCACGCAAGGCGTCGTTCAACATCTGATTACCTTCATTCCTCAACAGACATGGCGAAGGTAAGGTAAAAGATAAATTCCAAAGGGGGGTTCGGGGCAGGTTGTTCTCCACAAAAATATAAGTGCACCATCGGATTCAATTCATGATAAGGGTCAAAAAAGAGGATATAGATAAAGCCGTTTACTCCTAACATAAAATTGATTGATGGTACTCGATGAAATCTCTTTTATCTTAGTAAAATAATCCTGAGTGTCTCTCAAAGCAAAATTTTGATTGAAATGTTTGTGCAGCAAAGCTATAAAGAATAAGCTATAATGGCTTCACCTCTCCCGGCAAATAGCGCAACTGCAAATACTGTTCCCCCGGTTTCAGATATCCTCCTTCGAACATCTCTTTCCTGATCCGGTAAACTTCCACCCTTTTCAACAAGTAATTTTCTACCTTCATCGGCTGCTTTTTGCACCAGGAAAGCACTTCCAGACTTCCATCGGCATGAACATCCGCATAGACCTTCACCGTCCTTATCGGGGTGCCGTCCACTATCTTACGACCTTTTTTATAATCCACCCACAAAATAGCTTTCGCTTTTTCCCCCTCACATGTCCCCACATGCTCATCCGTTTCAGATACGGTGGAAGGTGAAGAAGTTCCCTTACAACCTGCCACCATACATAAAATCAAAAGAAATAAAAAGTAATACCTTCGTGTTTTCATATCAACCGGATTAGTCTTTTATCTCTTCTATAGGAACAACATCCTCTATTTCAGGCATAACCGGTTCTTTCTTCTGACGAAAACGCAGGATATTTATCAAATCGGACACGCCATAAACAATACTGCTTACTCCCAGAACCAGAAAGGGAACAGTAGCAGCGGTAAACGGATTGAACAATACCACAATACCTGCCGTTAACACCAATACAGGCACCACAAAGAAAGCGGCCGGCACCACCGTCCACGTACGGGCAGCCGACAAATTTACGATCTGGCTGATTCCTGCCAAAACCAGAACAGCTCCTAGTACATACATCAGGCTACTTACAAAAAAAGCCGGCATCACCATCAACCACACCCCGAACAACAGACTGCCTAACCCGATGACGGGAAACATAGCTTCATTCCGCCTGCCGCGAACCAAATATCCGAAAACCGAAAAAAGCCCCGGTACCAGAAACAATACGCCGATAGTGACAACCAGATAAACAATAGCAGCCTCGGGCCATACTACCAGCAGCACACCAATGACCAATGCACAAATGCATCTGATTATAGCATAATTCATTGTCTTCATAAGCCAATCCTATTTAAATTTATTAATGAAGCGAATATACCTATTCTTATCCAATGTTTACGTTTCATACACTCAATTTTAATGATTTATTAACTGATGTACAAAGAACCATTTACCCTGCCGGAATGTTCATTTATAAAACCAATTTAAAGTAATAAGATTATGAATAATGGAAAATTCTTTGCCGGACTGGCACTAGGAGCGTTAGTAGGCAGTGCATTGAGTTGTTTTGCACACAGTAACAAAGGGCGTCAATTGAAAAGAAATGTACAAGATGCCTTTCAAAACCTGAAAGAAGAGGCTAAAGATTTAGCCCATGATGCAAAACATAAAGCAGAAAAAGTAGGCCATGAAGTGGCAGAAAAAGTAGAGGAAGTGAAAGGGAAGATGTATGAAACAGCAAACAAATAGCAAAAAAAGTAAGTTTTTCTTTGGAGTTTAAAACAAAACGCTTACATTTGCCCCGAAATAAAAACAGAAATGATGAATAGAATCTTGGTAAATATATATTGGTGGCGTTTCTTGCAACTGAACAAGTCGTAAGGGAATCGGACCATGTATATATACCTGACATTCTAAAAGGATATTCAAAAAGGCCTGTCGTACTTACGACAGGCTTTTTTTGTAAATGCAACAGACAATCAAAATTAAATAGGAAACAACAATGAAAACTTATCAGGTAAATAAGGAAGGTTATTATGGCGAATTTGGTGGGGCATATATTCCCGAGATCCTTCATTTTTGTGTGGAAGAGTTGAAAAACGCCTATTCCAAAGTATTGGAAAGTGAAGAATTCAAAAAAGAATTTCACCAGCTACTGCACGACTATGTAGGACGCCCTTCGCCTCTTTACTTGGCAAACCGGCTAAGTGAGAAGTACGGATGTAAAATCTATCTGAAACGCGAAGACTTGAATCACACCGGAGCACACAAAATCAATAATGCCATCGGACAGGTGTTGCTGGCAAAGCGGATGGGAAAAACCCGCATCATTGCCGAAACCGGAGCAGGACAACATGGCGTGGCTACCGCCACGGTATGTGCCTTGATGAACATGCAGTGCATTGTCTACATGGGCAAGACGGATGTGGAACGCCAGCACGTCAATGTGGAAAAAATGAAAATGCTGGGCGCCGAAGTACGCCCTGTCACTGCCGGTAACATGACACTGAAGGACGCCACAGACGAAGCAATCCGCGACTGGTGCCTTCACCCTGAAGATACATACTACGTCATTGGTTCCACCGTAGGGCCTCACCCCTACCCAGACATGGTAGCACGCCTGCAATCCGTCATCAGCGAGGAGATCAAGAAGCAGCTGAAGGAACAAGAAGGACGGGAACACCCCGATTTCCTAATAGCTTGCATAGGCGGAGGAAGCAATGCAGCAGGAAGCATCTATCACTACATAGACGATGAACGGGTACAGATTGTGCTGGCCGAAGCGGGTGGCAAAGGCATAGGCACCGGATTCTCGGCTGCTACTATCCAACTGGGAAAAATGGGAATTATCCACGGAGCAAAGACCTTGGTTATCCAAGACGAGCACGGACAGGTAGAGGAACCATACTCCATCTCCGCCGGCCTGGACTACCCCGGCATCGGTCCCATGCATGCCAACCTAGCGAAGCAAAAACGCGCCCTGGCACTCGCCATAAATGACGATGAAGCCATCCACGCCGCCTTTGAACTGACGCGTCTGGAAGGAATTATTCCCGCACTGGAATCAGCCCACGCACTGGGAGCACTGAACAAAATCAGGTTCAAGCCCACGGATGTAGTGGTTCTCACCGTATCGGGACGCGGAGATAAGGACATTGAAACTTACCTGCAAAAAAACGATCCATCATGAACATAGTGATTATAGACAATTACGACTCATTCACCTACAACCTGAGCCATCTGGTAAAGGAACTGGGAGCAGAAGTAACCGTACTGCGCAACGATGCTTTCCGGCTGGAAGAACTGGAACTGTTCGACAAAATAATTCTTTCGCCCGGTCCCGGCATTCCGTCGGAAGCCGGCTTGCTGCCCGAAGTCATCAAAGCATACACCGGAAAGAAACCGATGCTAGGCGTATGCCTGGGAGAACAAGCGATAGGAGAAGCCTTCGGAAGCAAACTCACTAACCTGAGCGAAGTGTTTCACGGCATGCAAACACTGATTTCAACAAAAAACAAAGCAAAGGATTATATCTTTAACGGGCTGCCGGATGAAATATATGTGGGGCGCTATCACTCATGGGTAGTAGATATGGTGGGACTCCCCGACTGCCTGCAAGTAACAGCAGTGAGCCAAGAAGGATTCATCATGGCGTTAAAACACAAGGAATATGACATTCACGGCATCCAGTTCCACCCCGAATCCGTACTGACCCCCGATGGCAAAACCATTATTAGCAATTTTTTAGGTGCCTGACTGCATACATGCACCCATCCCACAAACCAAAAGGAACCAACAGGAGGACTAAAGGTTTTCTTGCCGCTCCCTGCTACTGCCGCCAACAGTGGGTTGTAAAACCCACTATAGGCGGTCGTACAACCCACTACAGTGAGTTATACAACCGCCCATGGGCGGCAGTAATATAAAACAGAATAAAAGAGCTTAACCTGGCGGTACAAACGACTTACCTATATGCCATCAAGGGTTAAAGGAGGCAAACATCCTAATCGTCCTCACGTATCTCTATCACTTTTGTTGCCACTGCATACTCATCAGGCACAATCTTTCCTCCCATCTCATTCGCCCACGCCTGTGTGAACTCCGCACCTATATATATAATAATAGCCGAATAATAAATCCATGTAATGAAAACAATCATAAAAGCAGCGGCTCCGTAAACATTTCCCACATTGGCCATCCCTATATAAAAGGAGATCCCCCACTGCCCCACCAACAAAAGCAAAGTGGTCACTACCGCCCCAATAAACACATCCTTGCTTTTCAACTTTGCATCGGGAAGCAGTTTGAAAATCAATGTAAATACCAACACAGTAACACACACATTCATCAACACCCCCATCGCCTTCACTACATATTCCGCCACATCGGGATGGTGATTCACAAACCTGTTCCCCAGCTCCACAATAATGTTTGTCACGCTAAATGTAACCAACATAATAAAAGCAAATACTAAAATAATAGAAAAAGAAAGCAATCTGTTTTTAATATATTTCAGCCAGCCTTTTTTAGGCACTGCCTTTATTCCCCAAATCGTATTCAGTGAACTCTGTATTTCGGCAAAAATAGTCGTCGCACCAAAAACAGAAACTCCCAAACTGACTACTGCGGCAAAAGAGGTAGCATTCGTCGCCTCTGCACTATCCAAAATAGCACGAAACGATTCAATCACCTCTTTTCCCACCACAGGTTCCAGCCAGACATAAAGCTGGCCGGCCAAATCAATATGAAGAAACACACCTATCGTAACTAAAAGGGAGAGAAAAGGCACGATGGAAAATAAAGTGGCATAAGCCAGCGAACCACTTAAACGCGTCACATCATCGTCCACAAATCCCTGAACAGTATCTTTCAGGATTTTAAGAAACCGGGAAAAAGTAAATCTCTTTTTATGTTCTATCTGAGCTTCCATTAGATCATTGAATGATAAAGGTCCATAATTTAAAGTTCATCTTATGATATATACACCCGAAGAAAGAGATTTGTTCAACAGATCCTCAACATACCATCTGCATACACAGAAAACATTTTGTTATTTTTTCCTCTTATTTTTGTCATACTTACACATAATTACTATCTTTGTGCCAAAACATAACCAGAGAAAATGTATGAAACAGTGTGAGTATCCTTCCGTTTTGTTAATATATACAGGTGGTACGATCGGCATGATTGAAAATTCCGAGACAGGTGCGCTAGAAGCCTTTAATTTCGATCGGTTACAAGAAAACGTACCCGAATTGAAGCGATTCAACTATCGCATATCCTCTTATCAATTCAATCCGCCTATTGACTCTTCGGATATGGAACCTGCCTTATGGGCCCAACTAGTTAAAATCATAAAATCCAACTATGATAATTTTGACGGGTTCGTCATCCTGCACGGAACGGATACCATGGCATACACCGCTTCCGCACTCAGCTTCATGCTGGAAAACCTGAGCAAGCCGGTTATCCTGACAGGCAGCCAGCTACCCATCGGTATGCTGCGCACCGACGGAAAGGAAAACCTGATCACTTCCATAGAAATAGCTGCTGCCAAACATCCGGACGGCACCGCTATTGTACCCGAAGTATGCATCTTCTTCGAAAACCATCTGTTGCGCGGAAACCGTACCACCAAAATCAATGCGGAGAATTTCAATGCGTTCCGTTCATACAATTTCCCTTCGCTGGCAACAGCAGGTATCCACATAAAATATGAATATGACCGTATTCATAAAGCCGACCCCAATCTGCCATTAAAGCCGCATTATCTTTACGACACCAATGTAATTATACTGACCCTTTTCCCGGGCATCCAGGAAAATATGATCAGCAATATCCTGCATACACCGGGGTTACGAGCAGTGGTATTAAAAACCTATGGTTCGGGTAACGCTCCGCAAAAACCGTGGTTCATCGAACTTTTAAAAGATGCCACTTCACGGGGAATCATTATTGTCAACATCTCCCAATGTTCTACCGGAACTGTAGAAATGGGAAGGTATGAAACCGGACTCCACCTGCTGGATGCAGGAGTCATCAGCGGTTATGACAGCACGGTAGAATCCGTTCTTACCAAACTGATGTTCCTTTTAGGACATGGAAAGAGCGAAAAAGAAATACGTTACGAAATGAGTATTCCGGTGGCTGGAGAGTTTACGAAATCATAATCTGTAGAAACTGTGATATAAAACTCAACGATTTTATAACATGTAATCTTTTTGTAATATTTCTTTCATCAAATAGTAATAAAAATACTCCATCTTTGCAATGCTGATCAGAAAAGATTAGTTTTGTAACATAAAAAGATGGATATATGAACGATTACCGCATTTTAGTAGTTGACGATGAAGAAGACCTCTGTGAGATTCTTCAATTCAATCTGGAGAACGAAGGGTATTTAGTAGATACAGCAAACTCAGCTGAAGCAGCGCTGAAGATGGAACCGGCCCGATACGACCTGTTGCTGTTGGATGTGATGATGGGAGAAATATCAGGATTCAAAATGGCGAACATGCTGAAAAAGAATAAAGCCACCGCTTCTATCCCCATCATATTCATCACCGCTAAAGATACTGAAAACGATACCGTAACAGGATTCAACCTGGGAGCCGACGACTATATCTCGAAGCCCTTTTCACTGCGTGAGGTAATAGCACGTGTCAAGGCTGTCCTCCGACGCACC
>ERZ778512.1235-NODE-1235-length-17398-cov-6.237963_pt1 | contig 17398 bp, 10 predicted proteins | sample MGYA00510346_ERZ778512 | MGnify/ENA primary metagenome ERZ778512 (study PRJEB29527, sample SAMN07138962) | mouse gut metagenome | material: feces | host: mouse | place: China:Nanjing | collected 2016-01-25 ...
GTCCGACTTATACCCCAAAATTCGATGTTTTCAAATTTTTGTCATGTACTTAACCGGACAGTAATAAAAAACAGACCATCTCCAGGGCAATACTCATAAAATGAGTATCAACGCATCATCCCAATCTTTTCAGATGATTTTTGGGGTACGCATTGACGACGTCATGAAAAATCCCGGCTTGATTGCTTCGCGGGGAAGCAACCAGGCCGGGAAAATTCAGGGACGGAGGGCTGTCGCCGGGGTTACCTGACGAGCAGCTTGAAGGTGTTGTTGCCGACGGTCACGAGATAGACTGCCGGGGTGACGGTCAGGCGCAGGTCGCCGGTGACGCGGCGCAGCACCTTGCCGTCGACACTCACGACTGCCACAGGCTGGTCGCCGGCACCGATGACAACGATGTCACGGCCTTCAACCCCGACATACAGGCTGGCAGCCAGCGCACTGTCTACTCCCGAACGGTCAAGGGTGACGGCGTTGGAAAGCTCGGAGTCCCCTTCGACATACTTGGCCACCACATGGTAGGTGTGGCTGCCGTCAAAAGCCTCAGTGTCGAGGTATTCTCCACCGGTGACGGGGGAATCGTTGATTTTAACCCCGTCGCGGTAGATGTCGTAACCGACGAGGGTCGGCACACTGAGGTATGGATCGGGGGTGAAGGTGACATCGTCGACCATCAGCATGTATGTGTCATTGGAGACATATCGGATGGCGAAGTGGAGCGTCCCGGCGGGGAGGTCGTATTCATACTTGGTCCAGGTGTCGGGCACCGCTCCGTCGGAGTCAATCTCGATATAATCGGCAGGGTCAAACGAATCCTTGGTGGTGTAAAGAATCTCGATGGACTCAGGATGTGCCTGGCTGTAGCTCTGGGCGTAGAACGAGATTGTCTGCGCCTCGCCGCTCAGCCGGGGCGAGATGGCCCAGTCGTCGTTGTCCTCACGGTTGGCGTTATAGAGGGCGACAAGATACTGCTCGCCGCTGTGTCCGGCAAGGGATGTGTTGCCGGGCATAGACTCCTCGCGGTTGAAGACGAAGAATGAAGACTTGGTCACTCCGGAGACGATGCCGGGGAATGTCACGGGATAGAAATCGCTGACAGGTTTCTGGTCGACATCAAGGAAAGTCCAGTCTCCGAACTCGTGGGCCCACGGGGTGGCTCCCTCGAAGTCCTCGGTGATTTCAGTGCCCTGCAGCTCGCCTGTCTCATAGACGCTCCAGGTAAGCTTGTTTCCGGCTTCGGTCGGCTCACCCGCGAGATCGGTCACGGCTGGCAAACTGGAAACCGGACGGCTCACGGTAATCTCCTCGGTCGCATTATTGGTTATGTCCTTGTCTCCGTCGAAAACAACCTCGGCGGAATAAAGAGCCTCGCCGGCGGCGTCGAAGTAAGACAGCACGTCGTTGAACACCACTGTCATAAGCCCGTCAGGCTCGAGCGACGCGATGTCGCGTGTCTCCATCAGGTCTCCGTCGCGGTAGAGGTTGACCTGGAAGCCAGCCGCGGTCTCGTAGCCCCAGTTGGCCACATCGACATTGATGTCGAATTCCTCGCCGGCCTTGACTGTCGCGGGAGCGGAAATCGAGATGGCGGCCAGGTCTTTGTCGGGGGTCTCCTTGACAGCTATCTCATCGACAAATGTGTAAGCCATCGTCTTGGTGACGGCACGCACCATCACCTGGATGTTCTTGCCGGCATAGGCCTGGAGGCTGTAACGCACCTTGGTCCATTTGCCGGGCTGCATAGCGCTGTGGAGCGCGCTGCCAAGACGCTCGGTCTGACCGTCGGCGACAACGAATACTTCCACGAAATTCTCGTCACCGTCGTTGAGACAATAGGTGTAGAACGACAGCTCGGGACGCGAGGCCGATGTGAGGTCGATTTTTCCGGTCGAGAGGTCGCCGTAAGCCTCGCTCGACCCGGCATAACATCCGAAGTAGTCAAACGAAGCGACAGGATCGGGAGCATCCTCAAGGTTCTCGGGGCTGTACACATCCCAGAAACCACGGCCCTGAGCGTTGGTGTTGATTATCTGGTATGACAGTTCGGCGCTGCCCGAATATACCACGGGGAGGGCATATCCCTGGCCGACAGGCACCATGGCGGTGGTGGCGGCGTTTTCAGAAACGGCGTCGCGGTTGAACGCCTTGACGGCATACTGCACGAACTGCTGCTTAGAGGCGTCAGCGACAGCCTTGAAGGTCACCGACTCGCCGGTGACATTGCTTTCGAACACAGCGACAAGGTTCATGTCCTCATCAATAGTGTAGACCATGTATGACACATTGGCCGCGTCGAGCGCATTGCCATTGACATCGGTTGTCACAGGGGCCCATGAGACAGTCACGCTGCCGGCCTCGGCAGTCTCGACCACGGTGGCCGATTCGGGGGAGGCTGCGGCATACGGGCCGACAAAGACCGATGCAGAAGCCGACACACCGGTGATTTCGCCGATTGACGGTGTCACGGTGTAAGTGTAGGTGCCCTTTTCAGGGAGAGTGTCATCAAACTTCACCACAGCTCCGGGCGCGCCCGACAGAGTGGCCACAAGACGGTCGCCACACCTCACATCGGCGTTCACGGAGGAGGAAGTGACATCGCCACCCGATATGGTCTTCACTGGGAGGCGGAAGCTTCCTGAAAGTGTTGTCAAGCCTGACGGCTCAGGCACCAGGGTCAGTTGGTCGACAGCCACGGGAGCGTCAGCGTCGACCCCTTCGCCTACCGAAAGGGAAAGCACTGTGAGCCAATATTTGTTAGCGTCAGATATGCCATGCACACCGATGTTGTACTCACCGTCTACATCCGGCACCACGAATCCGGTGAAGACATGGGGGTTGCCTGAAAGATTCCTGACCTCCACAGGCGCGATTACCTCGAGGGTCATTGCCTCGGGGGTAACGCCGCGTCCGGCCTTGACCTCCAGGCGCTCCTGGTCATAGTTGCTTTCGGCATGGGCCACAATGGTGACGGGATACACCTTACCGGCCTCCATCTTTACCGGCGGGGCAATCAGCCAGTCATCAGCGGGTTTGGAGGAGTTATAGGGGAGGAACACACCTTTGGCGAATCCTCTCATCGACCAGACCTTTCCATCCTCGTTGGCGTCCACGATGGTGTAACCGTAATCGTCAAGGACGGTGTATGTGTTGAACTGGGTCTCGAACGGCGCGGCGTATGCACCCACCCATACGACATTAGACGCGGCCACACCTGAGGTCTTGCCGCCATACTCGGCAACGACATCATAGCTGTGGGAGGAGCGCACCTCGGGCGAGGGGAAATCAAACTCATATTCCGGGGCGGTCAGGCCCGAAGCTATGACATCGGCCCCTTCAGACACCGTGTAGGTGACAGCCGCAGGATCAAGATAACCGCCGTCCATCGACTCGGTGACGGCATCCCAGGTAATCTTCATCTTGCCGTCGGCCCAGGAGGCGGTGACATTGCCGGGCACGGAGGGAAGCCCCTTGCCGACATATATGGTCTGGCGCACGCGGGGCGACTTGCCTGCGGCGTTGGAGACCTGGGCGACAAAATCGGTCATGCCGCTCTTCGAGGCCACAAACTCACCGGTCACTGTGTCTCCGGCGGGGGCGGACCCTTCAGCCACAACCTCGCCGTCGGCCCACAGGGTGTAGCCGAGGTCGCCGGTCACAGGTGTGCCGTCACGCAACACATCGGGAATCGCGATGGTGTAGCTCACCGTCATAGCCCCCTCTGGAGCCGACACGGTCAGCTCGGGCGCGGCGGGCGACTTCTCATCGGCGGCAGCGGGAGCCACGTACAGCCCGACGGCGACGACATCATTCTGGAAATCGACCGCACGCGAGGCCGCGCCTGTGGCGAGGTCGATCTCATATATGCCGGCCCCGTCGCCTGATGTGTTGTAGGAGACGAGGAACTTGCCATGGGCGGTGTCGACACATCCGCCGGCCATATACTCATAAGGAATATTGGCGTGGGAGATGGTCTGGAACTCACCGGTATGCTTGTTGATCCTGACGAAATCACCTCCGACGGTCACACCGTAGAACTGGCCGTCAGCGTCGCAGCCTACACCTGCGAGCCACTCGTATGTCTGAAGGTCCCGGATGGCGGTGCGGGTACCGGCGGCGTAGTCACCTTTACCCCAACAACGGCCCTCGCCGGTGAGATAACATCCGTAGACATCGCCTGTGACAGGGTCCATGGCAACGTCATCGGCCACCATCATCCCGCCGTCAGAAAGGGTTTGGCTGTATATGATGTCGAGCGACTGGCTGTCGAGATGGTAGATGGTCACGGATGACAGGCTGCCCGAAGAGGAAGCCTGGTAGAAAACGCCGTGATACTGACCCTCTCCGTCGTCGTAACCGCCGCCGTTGATGACAGCCACCAGGTCGGTGGTGCCGTAGGGCACAAACTCACCCCCGTCGGTCTTGGGCAGGGTGTGGAATCCCAGCAACGAGTTGGGATACAGCACGCATCCGCGCAGGTCGACATCAGCGGCAATCGAGCGCGAGGCGGTCGTGGCCGAGCGCAAAGCGGCCTTGCGTTTCAGGTCAGAGGGAGAGGCTACCCGTCGCAGACCTGAGACGGGAGCGGATGACACAGTCTTCATCTTCGGCAGAACAGAGGCCGGAGCTTTTGCAGGCATCGCGCTTTCATAAGCGGAGCCTATGCCCGTCCTGGCAGGGGATGGTGACAGCGGGGCTCCTGTGGAGGATGATACTGTCACTGCCGCCAGAAACGCGGCAAACATCAGCGAATTGCTTTTCTTCATTGATACTATGATAATATTAATCGATTAGTGTTAAATTAAATGCATGTCTTCTTAAGACGATAAAGGTCATCGCGGCCGTCGCGGCCGGAATGGGGTATGGAATCAAGCTGGGGAGAATGACGGTTCACGCCGTGGGCCTCCCCAACCGAGACATATCAGTACCATTGGACACCGTTGGACTGAGAGGAACGTTTGTCATACTTGAGGTCAGACAGCAGCGACGATTTCACGGAGATGTGGAAATTGTAGCTTTTGTATGGACCGACCGGTATTATCGAGGCCCTCATCGTGAAGCAATGGAGGTCGCGCGACACGTTGAGGTTCATATACGCGAGTTTGTGTTGCTGGAAGTCATATGACGCTGTCGCCGACAGTTCCCAGTTCTTTGTCGGGCGGATGTTGCCCGAGAGGCTGAGGTTTTGTGTGAACTTCCCGTTGTATTCCATCTTCTCGTAATTGAAGTCGCCATAGGCATAGTTGATGGAATAGTTGAGTGTCAGGCTCCATGGCACACTCCAGGCGGCATACCCGTCGCTGTCGAGCTGCAGGTCGTCATCCCCTCCGGAGTTGTCGCGCGGACTGCACGGGCGGCCGTCGGTGCCGGGATTGTCGAATGACGAATTGCCGTCATCATCTGTGCCACCGGTGTTGTCGTTGCCGTTTTTACCCTTTCCGTTCCCCTTGTCCTTCTTGTCGCCACGCTTGAATGTGTCGTTGTTGAAGGTGTAGGAGAATGATGTCCCGGTCGAGGAGAGCTTACCCCACCCCTTTCCGGCTTTCCAGCGCGGGATGTTGACCCTCACCGGATTTCCGGCGGAGTTGAGCTGGTAGGTGTAGACATCCCAGGTGGCGTTGAGGTTGAGGTTGAACTGCTTTGTCAGGCGCAACAGAATCGAGGTGTTGATGTTGCTCCAGTTGAGCGAGTCGGCGGCGAAGTTGTAGCTCTGCGATATGGTGAAGTTCTCGATCAGCGAGACTTTCTTCTCTCCGATGGAGTCGTTGGTCTTGACCTTCATCTCCAGGTTGTTTGACAGGGAGACCGACACGGCTCCTGTCTCGCCCTGGCCGGGAACCCCGAACAAGCCGTTGGGAAACATCGAGTACTTGCGGCTCTGGGCGCGGCCGTCGGGGTCGACATAAGAGTACTGGCCGTAATATCCGAACCATGGCGACGAGAAGTCAGGGGCGTAGGAGAAGGAGACGGTCGGGGTAAGCACGTGGCGGATCATCTTCACCTTGTCGCCCAGGAAAGGCAGCGGCTGGAAGAATCCGTAGATTTTCGTGTCGAGCGAAACGGAGGAGGTGAAGTCCCACACGTTGTAGAAGCTGTATGTGGTGTCGGCGATTTCTGCCGACTTCGCGGGATCCCAGTCGCGGCGTATCTTGGAGGTGTACATGCGGTCGGTCACATTGATCGACGGCGTGAGGTTGAAATACTTGAAGAGGTTGAATGTCGCCGAGATTGGGATATAGTGCTTCATTCCGTTGCGCCAGTCCTTTACCAGGGACTTCTTGAAGAATTCATCCTGCTTGGCGGTCAGCGAGTTCTGGAGCTGTCCGGAATAAGAAATGCGGATTTTCTCATACCACTTCTCATCTCCGACGGCCTTCTTGCGCTTGAAGGGGTAGGTCTGCGACATGGAGACATTCACGTTCGGGAATGAGACAGCCAGGGTGGAGTCCTGGGTGCGCTGCGAGACATTGAGCGATGTCGACAGCTGCCACTTTGAGTCGGGGAAGCGGTAGGTCATATTGACCGTAGAGCTCTTGGTATTCTCGGTGAACGCGCTTGAATAGTAGGAATTTACGCTGCTGCGCGAATATCCCGAGGTAGTGAAGTTGACCGATGCCGAGAGGGTCATGTTGGGGTTGGCCTTGGCATCCTGGGAGTGGCTCCACAACACCTGGAAGTTAGTGGCGGTGGCGTAGTCGGGATCCCCCTTCTCGCCGTTGATGGTCTTGAGATAGTTGATGTTGAAGCGACCGTTGAACTTGTATCTCTTGGCATATGTCGACTGGGCCGACAGTCCCCACGAGCCTTTCGTGTAGATTTCCCCGGTCAGGGCGAGGTCGACATAATCGTTTATGGCGAAGTAATATCCGCCGTCGCTGAGGTAGAATCCACGGTTGTAGTCGTCGCCGAATGTCGGCACGATGACTCCCGAGGCGTATTTGTCGCTGAACGGGAAATATCCGAACGGCACAGCCAGGGGGAGCGGCAATCCGGCCAGCACCATGTAGGCGGGCCCTGTGACGATGTTTCTCTTCGGCCTGACCTTGGCGCGTGTCAGCTGGAGGTAGAAGTGGGGACACTCATGGTCGTCGCATGTGGTGTAACGACCGTTCTCGACATAGAAGTCCTCGCCGTCGGTCTTCTTGGTGGTGCCTCCGGTGAGATACCCCTCTCCCTGCTGGGTGATGACATTGGTGATGTAGCCGCGCTTGCTCTTGAAGTTGTAGCGCATCGTGCCTGACTCATAGGCGGTGCCCCCCTCCTCAAACACAGGTGAACCTATCACCTCCCCGAGCGAGTCTTCGACACCGACGGCGTAGACCTCTGATTTCGCCATGTCAAGTTCTATGTCCTCGGCGGTCAGCTTGAGGTCGCCGTAGTCAATCTGGCCGTCGCCATACATATAGGTCATCTCGCGCCCGACCATTATCATCGAGTCTTTCGATGAGAAGACCACCTGGTTGTCGAGGTCGGCCTTTGTGCGGCGTATGCGCGAGCCTTTGACGGAGTCGTGGACGGTGAAGAATGTCGAGTCCACACCGAATGCCGCCGGCTTACGGCCTGCCGTGGCCAGGCTGTCGGCCCCGGGCGAGGCGATGCTGTCAAGGGGCATCCCCGGCATAGAGTCGACCGTGTCTGTCTGAATCCCAAAGGTTTTGTGGGCAGCCGGCATTGGAGCCGCCATGGAGTCCACAGCCTCATTGACGGCGGAGTCGGCACGGCTGCGGATGTCGCGCAGCGAACCCTCCCCGTCGCGCGACAGCAGGTTGGCCGCGACGAAGAAAGCCATCAAGAGGAATATTATATAGAATTGAAGACGTTTCAATTTGGGATGTCGGAGACAGATGACAATGCATTATAGCACCGCAAAGTTACGATTTTCCGTCCAATCCAGAGACAACGGGCCATGCTTTTTCTTATTCCACCCATATTAAATAATCTTAACGCCTGTGACACACAAATGGAAAGCCTCTGGAGGCCGGCTCAAAAAAGTTTAAACCTGATGGTTGGAATTTCGGGATGATTTGACTAACTTTGTGCTTACCCCCAGATGACCAACCTATATTAGATTATCGCTTATGCCTGACTTTATGCCCCTTCATGAAATCCTGAAGGTCGTTCATCCGGTGCCAGAAAGCATCACCGGCCAACTCGAAAGGATTGCGACCTTGAAGAGATACCCCCGCCGCAGCCGCCTCGTCACACAGGACACCAGATGCGATGCGGTCTTTTTCATCGCCGACGGCCTGTGCAGGGGGCTGTATGAGAAGGAGGACAAGGAAGACACGCGATGGTTCGCTTCGGCCGGGGATGTGGTGACCTCAATCACCTCCTGGCGCACCGGAGGCCCGGCGATATTCTCCATCGAGGCGATAACCGAGATGACCGTCTATGAGATAAGCTTCGAAGACATGAAAGCGATGCTCGGCGAACACATCGAGTTGCGCGACTGGGAGGTCAAGGTGTTGATCGAGCAGCTGTATGTGCTGGAGAAACGATATGTGATTTTAGGCACCGGTGACGCGCGCTCGCGCTACGAGGCGCTGCTCAACGGCCGACCGCAGGAGATACTCAACGCCATACCCCTGAAATATATCGCTCAATACCTCAACATCACCCAGGAGACACTGTCAAGGGTAAGGAAAGCTTATGGCAAATCTTAATATTTCGCATTTTATAAATTTATTGATTCATATCAAAAGCCATCTTCCTTACTTTTTAATACCTTTGGGACGTAATCTTTAACCGTTATTCATATGAAGCATCTTTCTACCATCTTACTGGGACTGGGCGGGGCCCTCGGACTGGGTTGCCTCCAGTCAAACGCCGCGCCCACGGTGTATGTCAGCAACCAGACCAATTTCGAGGCGCCTTTCGTGTTTGTGTGCGGATTCGGCGTGCCAGACGACTGGTCGACATGGTTTGACTTCGGGTACAACGGTGTGTCAGAAGGGCAGATCACAGTCGACGGCCTCACATACGACAAGTTCTCACTGCCGGAGGATGCAATCGGCGTGACAGCCAGCATCCAGTATTCCGACACGTGGAAAAACAACAAGCCCGACTACGAGGTGACATTCGAGGACAAGGATTACTTCCTTATCGCCAAGCCGTCGGGGCTGCAGGAGTACACTCCCGGAGGAATCAACGAGTATATGATACTGTATCTCGACAACAAGACCACCATCGAGGCCGACAAGAACAGCCTGAGGGTCTACGCCGTGGCTGACGACGGCACAGAGCTGTTTGGCCCCTATCCCGGAGCCAAGTACGGCTGCACCGGCAATGTCGACGGCCAGGGATTCTACCTCTACGACATGCCCAAGGGCAACAAGAAATACAAGTTCACATTCAGCAACGAGGACTGCGGCTTCAAGCTGGAGTCTGACTTCACCCATATCCCCTCAGGACATGCTTTCGTGACCGTGACCGACAACGCCTGCGAGTCGCTCGGCAACCTGCTGTCGGCCGACATCACCGAGGGGCTGCTCAGCTACACCCTCGACAAATCGGCCAAGACCGCCGTCGTCAACGGCCTGGCCGACCCCACTGAAGGGGCCGCCAACCTTGTGATTCCATCGACCCTCACCTGCGGCAACACGGAGTATGCCGTGACCGCCATAAAGGATGGAGCGTTCGACGGTCTCAAGAACCTCACCGGCTCCCTGACCCTTGGCGACAACCTTGTCACAATCGGCGACAACGCGTTCAACGGATGCCAGAACCTCACCGGCGCGCTGACAATCGGCGACAAGGTGACTTACATCGGCTCGGGCGCGTTCTCGGCCTGCATCAGCATGAACGGCGCGCTCTCCATCGGCTCCAGCGTGGCAATCATCAAAGACAACGCGTTCCTGATGTGCAGCAAGCTCACCGGCGCGCTCAACCTCCCCGCCCCGCTTACCGAAATCGGCCAGGGAGCATTCTCTGGCTGCTCAAGCCTTGACGGCGAACTGACTTTCGGCGAGAACCTTACCTACATCGGCAAACAGGCATTCCTGGGATGCAGCAAGCTCACCGGCGCGCTCGCCATCCCCTCAGCTGTGACTTTCATCGGCGAAGGTGCTTTCATGAGCTGCAACGGCCTGAACGGCGCCCTGACCCTACCCTCGGGTATCACCGAACTGGCCGACAACCTCTTCTTCGGATGCTCGGGCCTTACCGGCACCCTCCATATTCCCTCCTCTGTCACCGCAATCGGCCGTGGCGCCTTCTATGAGTGCAAGGGATTCACCGGCACCCTCTCGATTCCCTCTTCCGTCACCACCATCGGCGACAACGCTTTCTTCAACTGCACAGGCTTCAACGGTTCGCTCGAACTGGGCGGCGGCCTTACCACCATCGGAAAGGCGGCCTTCCAGAACTGCAGCAAGTTCTTCGGATGGCTCACCCTCCCCTCTTCCCTCCAGAAAATCGGCGACAACGCGTTCTACGGATGCGAGAAGTTCTCAGGCCCCCTCACAATTCCTGAAAATGTCACCTACATCGGCGAACTCGCGTTCGGCATGTGTGAAGGTTTCAAGGGCAAGCTGACCATCGGCAAGAGCGTCACCTTCATCGGCAACCAGGCGTTCGTGAGCTGCCCCGGATTCACCGGCACCCTCACCATCCCCGAAGGTGTGGTCGAAATCGGCTTCCGCACATTCGCCTGGAACTGGAGCCTCTCAGCCCTTGAGCTCCCCTCCACCCTCCAGGCCCTCGGCAACCTGGCATTCTACGGCTGCTGGAACCTGACATCCATCACTTGCAACGCTGAGACAGCCCCTGTAATCACCTCGCCCAACAAGGCGTTTGACAACGACAATTACACCAACGCCACCCTCTATGTGCCAGCCGCCGACTTCATGTCGTACAAGAATGGCTACGAGTGGAGCAACTTCGAGAAAATCGTGGCCGTCGACGGCATCGCCGCCGAGGAAGTCTCCCTGAACTCCACCGAGATTTCAATAACGGTAGACGAGACATTCACCCTCACCGCGACCGTGGCTCCCGCCGACACCACCGACCCGACCGTCACCTGGACATCGTCTGACGAGTCAATCGCGACCGTAGAGGATGGAATCGTCAAAGGCATCGCCGCCGGAACCGCAACAATCACCGCCACCTGCGGCGACGTGACCGCCCAGTGCGCCGTGACCGTCACAACCAGAGCTGGCGTGGAGGAAATCCTCTGCGACGACAATCAGACAGTGGAATACTACAACCTCCAGGGCATACGCATCAGCGAGCCTGCCGACGGCGAGGTTGTGATAATGAAGAAATCCGGCACCGTGACCAAGATGGTCTTCACCAAGTGACACATACCTGAATCCGCAGCATAATTCAGCAAATCAGCCAGGCAGAGGCGGCCATAAGCCCCGATGCCCGGCTGATTTCGCATCGTATCTGCCATGTCATGATTTTTTCAGGGATTTGTTTGTTATATTTGCAGAAACAAACAAACTTTCGCGTATGAACAGCCAACGAGACTCCCAGACCACGGCCATAGGCAACTTTCCCACCCTGCAGGCCGCCGAAATCGCCGCCGGGATGCTGCGCAGCAACGGAATACCCTGCGAAGTGACCAACCAGACCATCGCCTCGGTGATGCCGATGACCGACACCTGGACCCCGCTCCGGCTTGTGGTGCCGGCATCATATGGCTCACGCGCGCGCCAGCTCCTCTCCGATCATCTCGACATCGGGGAATGACCGGAGGCCCTCAGCGCCCCTTCCCGCTGCCGCCACAGAGTGATGTAAAAAATCCCGGACATCGCCAATCTTGGCTGTCCGGGATTTTTATCGCAAAGTTATGGTAAGTTTCTTTAAGGGCAGTCCCTGCGTCGGGGGTTACTGCTTGCCGGAAACCGCTACATCGCGGCTCACCTTGCTGACCAGGCCCTGGAGCACCTTGCCGGGACCAAGCTCTACGAACTCGGTAGCGCCGTCGGCCACCATGTTTGCCACGGTCTGGGTCCAGCGCACGGGGGCTGTCAGCTGGGCGATGAGGTTGGCCTTGATTTCAGCGGGGTCGGTGTGGGGAGCGGCATCGACGTTCTGGTAAACGGGGCATACGGGGGTGTGGAACTCGGTGGCGGCGATGGCCTCGGCGAGCTCCTGACGGGCGGGCTCCATCAGCGGGGAGTGGAACGCGCCGCCGACCTTCAGGGGGAGGGCACGCTTGGCACCGGCGGCCTTGGCGGCCTCGCAGGCGGCGTTGACAGCCTCGATTTCGCCGGAAATCACAATCTGCCCGGGGCAGTTGTAGTTGGCGGCGACGACAACGCCGTCTACACCTTCGCAGATTTCCTCAACCTTCTCGTCAGAGAGGGCGATGATGGCAGCCATGGTGGAGGGCTTGATCTCGCAGGCTTTCTGCATGGCCTGCGCACGGGCGCTGACCAGTTTGAGGCCATCCTCGAAGCTGAGGGCTCCGGCGGCGGTGAGAGCCGAAAGCTCGCCGAGCGAGTGTCCGGCAACCATCTCGGGCTTGAACTCGTCGCCAATCACCTTCGATAGAATCACTGAATGGAGGAACACGGCGGGCTGGGTCACTTTTGTCTGCTTGAGATCCTCTTCGGTGCCGTCAAACATGAGGTCGGTGATACGGAAGCCCAGGATATCGTTGGCTTTCTCAAACATCTCCTTGGCTTCGGCGCTCTGCTCGTACAGGTCTTTGCCCATACCTACAAACTGCGCGCCCTGGCCGGGAAACACGAATGCTTTCATATGTCAGTCTGTTAATAAATTCAAATCCGGGCGCAAAGTTACAAAAAAAATCCCACACCCCGATGAAATTCAACCCAAAAGCCGTAACTTTGCTATCCGCTAAAGGCCAATCTCATATCACGGCCCATCTTTTTCCAACATTTCTGATTTTCCCAACCCCCTGACATATGACATCCTGCCTCATCCCCCTGCTCAGCCTTCCCGGCGGCTCAGAATGGATCATCATCGCCCTGGTGGTGCTGCTGCTTTTCGGCGGCAAGAAAATCCCCGAGCTGATGAAGGGCCTCGGCAAAGGGGTCCGCTCCTTCAAGGAGGGGCTCAACGACGCTTCCCGTGAGATAAAAGACGCCGCCGACTCTGCGAAGGAGACGGAAGAGCCGAGCAAATAACCCCGCGACGGCCCGGCCGCCACGCTTAAGCCCCAAAACTTCTTGCCCACCACACCGGACTCCCGAGAAATGACATTCTGGGACCATCTCGACGCGCTGCGCGGGGTGCTGTTCCGGATGGCGGCCACGTTGACTGTGGCCGCCATCGCCATGTTCTGCCTGATGCCACGGATTTTCGACTCCGTGATTCTCGCCCCGTGTCACGGCTCGTTCCCCCTCTACTCCCTCTTTGACCGACTCTCGGAGATGGCCGGCGAGACCCCGGCCGACACTGCCGACTTCGCGGTGAGCCTCATCAACACCCAGCTCGCCTCGCAGTTTTTCATCCATCTGACCCTCTCCTTCCAGCTCGCCCTGGTGGCGACCTTCCCGCTGCTTGTCTACCAGCTCTGGGGATTCATCTCGCCCGCCCTTTATCCCCACGAACGGCGCAACGCCTCGGCGGCGTTCATCTCCGGCATCATGCTATTCTATCTCGGGATGGCCACAGCCTATTACCTCGTCTTCCCGCTGACACTGCGTTTCCTCGCCGAATACCAGCTTTCGGCTGACATCCCCAACACCATCACGCTCGACTCCTACATGGACAATTTCATGTCGATGCTTTTCGTCATGGGGGTCACATTTGAGATACCCCTCCTGACTTGGGCCTTGGGGCGCGCCGGGATAATGACCCGTGGATTCTTCACACGCTACCGCCGCCACGCGATTGTCGTGCTCGTGATAGCTGCCGCAGTGATCACCCCTACCTCCGACCCTTTCACCCTCGCCGCCGTCTTCCTACCCCTATACCTTCTCTGGGAGCTTTCCGCGCGGCTGCTCCCCTCCTCCTGACCGACATTCATCTATAAAAGATTCTTTCAGGATCCCCCGCCTGACGCATTCACCGGGGGTTACCGGCCTACGGCCGCCACCCCCCGGCTAATAGTTAAGGAATCCTCCGGATTCCCCGGGCCTCCTGTCTTATCTGCGTAATCAACCTCAATCCTTGGCATCCACCCCTATCCGTGAAATCGACCCCAATCCTTGGAATCAATTTTAATCTGTGGGGGAGCGAAGCGACCCAAATTATCTGCGGGAAATCTGCGTATCTGCGGAATCTGCGGAATCTGCGTGAGTCTCGGGAGCGCAGCGGATTCCGCAGATACACAAATGCCGCAGATGCGCAGATTTTCGGTGATTTTCGGTGATTCTTGGGATTCTTGGGGTGTTATGGAAGGATTCTTTCGGATGGATGCGAAGAAAACCGCCCCGGCGGCTTGCGGTGAAGCTCCGGGGCGGTTACGTTAAGATAAGGGTATGGGTCAGCGGACGGCGACCTTGACGGTCTTGCGGTCGACGGTCACCAGGTAGATGGCGGCGTTGACTGCCACGCGGGCGTCGCCCTGGGCGGCGTAGATGGTCTTGCCGTCAACGGAGTTGATGGTGACAAGCTTGCCTTCGGCACCGGTCACTACGATCGACTGGCCTTCGACTGAAATCTTGAGGCCTGCGGCGAGTACTGAGTCGACGCCAGACTGGCCTACGGTCACGGGGTCTGAGAGTTCAGATTCCCCCTTGTCGTAGACGGCGGTCACATGGTAGGTGTGGGCCGCGTCATCCTCGGTGGCGTGGAGGTAGGAAGCCTGGGCCACGGGAGCGTCGTTGAGCTTGACTCCGTCGCAATACACGTTGTAGCCCTGGAGCTGGCCGTTGAATCCGACAATCGCCTTGTAGGTGACATCGTCAATCATCAGCATGAACGCGCCTGCTGCACATGAGCGGATGGCGAAGTGCTTGGCTCCGGCAGGGAGGTCGGCGGTGCAGAGGAGGAACTCATCAGAAAGGGTCTTGGTGCCGAACGCCTCCACCTTCACGAAGTCGTTGGGATTGGCGGAGTCATCGGTGGTGTACCACACCTCAATCTTCTCGGGATAGTCGGCGGAATAGCTGCGGGCCTGGAAGGAGATGGTCTGGGCTTCGCCGGTCAGGAGGGGCGAGATCGCCCAGTCATCCACCTGGCTGTCATCAAAATTGAAGAGCGCGGCCAGGAACTTGGTGCCGCTGGAGGTGTTGTAAGACTCGTTGAAGGTGTTGTCGGCATTGTCGAAGATGAAGAACGAGCCCGTGGTGGTTCCGGGTTCAATGCCCGGGAGGTCGATGCCCTCGAATCCTCCCACTGCCTTGCCGTCACCATCGACGAAGGTCCAACCTTCAAACTCCTTGGCGAACGGCTCGGCTGACTCGAAGTCTTCGGTGACATCCATCGGCATGGCATCTGCGATCACAATTTCATCCCATGTCAGGGAGTTGCCGTCTGCGGTCTTCTCGCCGGCGAGGCCGGTGACAGCGGGGAGGGTCGATCGTTTGCGGGTGACAACGACTGTAGCGGTGGTGTTGTTGTCTGGCACCTCGTCAGCCTCGTAGACAACGACAGCCTTGTACTCGGCGGAATCGCCGTCGTGGAGCCCGAGGGTCTGCTTGAAGGTCATCACATCAGACTCGCCTTCGGCCAGGCCGTAGTTGTTGGTCTTGGTGTCGACGATCTCGCCGTTGCGGTAGAGGTTGACGGTGTATGAGTCGGAGTCCTCGGCCCCGTCATTCACGATGGTGACGGAGACATTGAACTCTGCGCCGGTCTCGACTGTGGCGGGAGCTGAAATGGCGGCCTGGAGGTCGTAGTTGATGTCCTCGCAGATGTTGATTTCATCATACAGATTGTAGGCCACACCGTTGCAGACAGCGGTGATCAAGAGCTGCACTTCTTTGCCCTTGAACTGGGCGAGGGAGCACTTGCGCTTGCTCCAGACATCGGTGTCGAGGTCGGCATGGGTGTAGGAAGCAAGTTCGGTGGTCACACCCTCACATATGACAGAGACGACAGTACCGTTGGTGTCTTGGTCAGAAAGCTTGTATTCGCGGAACATGACCACGGGGGCCTCCCCTGTGACAGCGATTTTGCCGGTTATAAACGACTCTGTCTGGCCGATGGCGGTGAACTTGGCGTAGAAGAAGTCCTCACCCGCATAAGGCGCGACACCCATGCTCGCGTCGCCGAGGCTGGCGTCACCTGTGCCGGAGATTCCAAGGATATAGCTCTCGAGAGAGGCACCTCCGCTGTAAAGTACCGGCATCACATAAGCGGGACCGACAGAGACAAGGGCTCCGGACGGGCTGCCCTCGACGTCGTAGTTGACAGCCTGGATGGCATACTGCACGAAATCTTGCTCGGCGGGCACGTCGATGTCAAACGAGTAGCTGGTGGAGGTGATGGGAGCATCGTTGAGGATTTCTCCAAGATAGCCGCCCTCGACAGACCATACATTGTAGGTAAGGCTGGGGGACACGAGAGCGTTGCCGTCAGCGTCAGCCGTGGGAGCGGTCCAGGAGAGGTGGACTGTGTTGCCTGCCGAATAGCCTGCGAAGTCGCCAGCCTGGCCGGGCTTGGCGGCCCCGATGAAGGCAGCGACCGTGACGGTCTTGCCCTCTTCGCCTGCGGCATTGACAGGGATGAACGAGTAGGTGTATGTGTCGGAATCGACAACGGTGTTATCCATCAGGCTTTTTGTCGCGCCGGGAGCGAGCGACTCCTCTGCGACGAGTGTCTCGCCACGAAGCACCTTGACTTTGACATTTCCGGTCAGGGCGTCGCCTGCGATGGTCTTGGAGGGAGCCTTGAAGGAGATTTCAGCCTTGAAGCAGTCAGAGGAGCTGGCCTTGACAGACACATTCTCCACGGCTTCGGGAGCGGAGGCCGAGATGGGGGCGGAAATCGAGTATGATTTCAGGTGGAGGTAATATTTGTCGGCATCGGAGATGGCATGGAAGCCGACATGGTAGATTCCGGTGGCGGATGGGGTGACATATGCCTCAATCTCGGTGTCGGCGGTGCCGACAACATCTGTCGAGGGAATCACCTCGAGAGTCATGGCTGCGGAGGAGGGCTGCTGTCCCATGAACACCTCGATGCGCTCGGCATAGCTGTTGGCCTGGGCAGCCACGACGGCTGAGATCTTGTAGGACTTGCCGCCTTCAAGTTTCACGGCGGGGGAGAACAGCCAGTCATTGGCGGCATTGGAGGAGTGGTATGTGTAGCGGGTGCCGCTGGAGAAGTTCCAGGTCTTGCCGTCGCCGTTGACATCCTCGATGGTGTGGATTGCGAAGTTGGCGGCATCGGTCATGTCCATGGTGAGCGGGGTGGTGAACTCGCCGAGGCCCACCACGTTGGAGGCCACGAAGGCCGAGCTCTTGCCATCATATTCGGCTTTGACGGAATATGACAGGGCGGTGTAGCTGGCGGGAAGGAGCACGGCCTGGGTGAATGT
>ERZ778512.1252-NODE-1252-length-17216-cov-16.505623_pt1 | contig 17216 bp, 19 predicted proteins | sample MGYA00510346_ERZ778512 | MGnify/ENA primary metagenome ERZ778512 (study PRJEB29527, sample SAMN07138962) | mouse gut metagenome | material: feces | host: mouse | place: China:Nanjing | collected 2016-01-25 ...
CATTGCCGAATGACAAAGCGGCTATCCTCGCCGAATTTGACAAGGCTATCGCATCTTTCCCTGAGAAGGGACTGAAAGCCTACCGCGACAGGATATGGCATCTGTGACAGACACCTATCCCGTCTTTCAGCCTACTCATTTCGGGTAGGCTCTTTTCGTGATTGAAAAAACTATTGCTGAGATATTCTCCACTTATCATTCAGTGATTCCCTTTCTGCACAATAGCCACAAGGCAAATTTTTCAACAACCCGATTGTATGGTCTAATTCAAACACATATTTCAAAGAAACAATCTTGGCGTCATCATCGCTATGTTCTCTACCACAAAGAAATTGCCACATTCCGTCGTCTTCATCGTGCGAGACAAACAATATCGGTTCTTTGTCATCCACTATATGGGTACAGGTAATCACCGCTGTATTTGGAGTGTCAGAAAAAGGAAAAGACTTTTTTGACTTGTCAACATATTTGCTTATTCCCATAGCCGACAATCCAATGACAAGATATACAGTGGCATATATCAGAAACCATATCTCCTTTATGTCAAAGAATAACCATGTCCCGGCAAGAAAAGCTATTGAGGACACCAACGGAAGATTCCACATCCGACGTATATTTTTGCCGCAGTTGAAACCAAGTATTGCTGAATAGATTGGATTGATGATGAAGAACAGCATTAAGCACAATGCCATGCCGGAACATTCGGAAGAAAGACGTGCTACGGCAAAGGGCAGAACAAACATTACTACTATTGTGACACACAGCCAACAAATATATTTCCTATAACATTGTTCCATAAGGCTCATGGCTTGTAGTTGCGTTTGATTTCATCTATTGGCTTGCCGCCGATACCGAAGTTTTCATCCGGCAATTCTTTGATTGTGACCGTGAAGAACTGCGCTGGGATATTGGTTATCTCAGAGGCTGTTGTTGTCAATCGTTCGATAAGTTCTTTCTTCTGCTCGGAGGTCAATGCTCCGCTTTCTATTGATATGTATGGCATAATTCTAATTTATAAAATACATGAGCCCCAATTGATGACCTGTTGATAAAAAGCCCCAACCGCTCCATTTCCGTTAACGTAAATGACATAATTGCCCATCATTTTATGCTGCGAACTTCACCAAGCGGTTGGAGCGTTTCACACACAAATTCGATAAATACAACTGTGAACTGTGCAAGGATATAATTATCCCGGAAATAAGTCGCAGAAACCCTGTTTGTTGAACTGATAGTACATCTCGATACGCTCCGGCGTGTCGTTTTCAAACAGTATAAGTAGTTCTTTGGCAAATTCAAGTGTCGCAGAGCCGTTGGCTGTCACGATATTGCCATCACTCACAGCTTGAGCATGGACATATCCATCAAAGTTGGTATAACTGTCACCGCCCCATAGTTTCAGTTGTTCCAATCCATTGCCTGTATGCTTTACTGTATTGAGAAATCCATGCTTTGCCATAAACGATGCAGCATTGCAGATTGCGCCGACAATTTTGCCTTTATCAATAGCTCGCCCGACAATAGAAACAACTTTATCAGCCACAGGGGTACTCCATCCGAAACCGCCAATCAGTACGAGTGCCGCATAATCATCGGGCATCGTTTCAAACGAATAATCCGGCACAGTATGGAAACCACCGATGGATTTAACAGCATCCATTGTCGGAGCGACAACCTTGTTGACATACTTCGGATTTTCTTTCAGAGCAAACTCGTCGGAGGCGATAGCCTGTGAAAGATACACCGCCTCATGTGCGGCATAATCAGGTAAAAGAATATACAGAATTTCGTTGTTCATAGACTTCATTATTTTTTCCAGCGTTTGAGATGGGGGAAGAATTGACGCATCATTTCTTTTGCCTGTTCTTGTGTCAAGTTCTGCCCAGACTGCTTGTTTATCTCGTCAGTAAACTGAACGCAGTGGTTAATCATTTGCTCCATAGTCATGGCCTGAGTGAATTTGCCATCCTTATAGCAATAGATGCAGTAATCTTCGTTTTGAGTGCCGTCGGCACTCGTTCCTTTGTTGTCATCGGTCAGCGGCATACCGCAACTTTGGCAGAATTTCGTTTCCATTGTCATTTTCCTTCATGCTCCGATGGAGCGGTTTATAAATACAGAAGCGCTAAGTTTGCAGCAGCGCAAATCGGCATACGCCAATCCGACCACAAAGTTAATCATAATCTTCGATACTCAACAGATTATCAGTATTTTTTGTATTTCCGCGAATCAGATACTGCATAAACCAACTAATAGCCTCCCTTTATATCGCAAAAACATGACAATATATAAAGGTACAAATTCCTCGAAAACTTATACACGCACTTTTAGTTTTTTTTGCTTAGTCAGGAGAATTATTGGGTTTACCTTTGCACCGTGATCACAAAACAAAAAAAACGATTAACTAACTATTAAAAGACAGAAAGAATTATGGCAGTACGTTATGTTGTCAGAAAAAGAAAAGTTGGGTTCGGCACCCAAAAAGTAGAAAAGTATGTAGCACAGAACTTCATCACCAACAACATGAATTTCAAGGAGCTGTGCGAAGAAATCACCAAAATCGGTATGGTGCCCAGCGGTGCAGTGAAGTTTGTGCTCGATGCGTTGATTGACACGCTGAACCTCAATCTGAGAAAAGGAATCTCCATACAGTTGGGAGACTTCGGACAGTTCCGTCCGGGGCTCAGCAGCGAATGCCAGGAAACGGAGAAGGAAACAACGGTGGAACACCCGATCCGGCTGCATAAAATAAGTACATAAATTCATTTAAAACAAGAGGGAACCGATTTTGTAGTCGGTTCCCTCTCTTTTTTCATATCTTCAAGATGGCTTATGAAAGTCATCCGAATCATTTTCTTATTTTCTTTCCGGTTTCGGCAATAGCACTTTACGTGAAAGTTTGAATTTGCCTGTTTTCGGATCAATATCAATCAATTTTACATCAATTTCATCACCTTCTTTAATTCCGGCTTCTTCTACAGTTTCAAGACGCTTCCAGTCAATTTCGGAAATGTGCAGCAAACCGTCTTTGCCCGGCAAGAATTCGATAAACGCACCGTAAGGCATAATAGAACGAACTTTACCTTTGTACACTTCACCTACTTCAGGAACAGCAACGATTGCCTTAATCATGCGCATCGCATCATCAATACATTTCTTGTTTGTTCCGGAAACTTCGATGCACCCCATACCGTCGAGTTCTTCGATAGTAATCACAGCACCAGTTTCTTCCTGCATACCTTGGATAATCTTTCCGCCAGGACCGATCACAGCACCGATGAATTCTTTAGGAATTGTCATCGTTTCGATACGAGGAGCATGTTCTTTCAAGTCAGCACGCGGTTCGGCGATTGTTTCTGTGATTTTATTGAGGATGTGCATACGTCCTTCTTTTGCCTGATTCAAAGCACGCTCCAGAATTTCGTAAGACAGACCGTCCACCTTGATATCCATCTGAGTAGCGGTAATACCGTCTTTAGTTCCGGTCACTTTGAAGTCCATATCACCCAAGTGGTCTTCGTCACCGAGGATATCGGACAATACGGCATATTTCTCTTCCCCCGGATTCTTAATCAATCCCATAGCGATACCTGATACCGGTTTCTTAATCTTCACACCGGCATCCATCAATGCCAATGTTCCGGCACATACGGTAGCCATAGAAGAAGAGCCATTGGATTCGAGGATATCCGAAACCACACGTACTACATACGGATAGTCAGCAGGAATCTGTCCCTTCAAAGCACGCCAAGCCAAGTGACCGTGACCGATTTCACGACGGCCTACCCCACGTTGTGCTTTTGCTTCACCTGTAGAGAAAGGAGGAAAGTTATAATGCAACAGAAAACGTTCTTTTCCGTGTTCCAAAACATTGTCAACAATCTTTTCGTCGAGCTTGGTACCCAGCGTAACAGAAGTCAGTGACTGAGTTTCACCACGAGTAAAGATAGCGGAACCATGAGGACCAGGCAGAGGACCAACCTCACACCAGATAGGACGGATTTCAGTAGTCTTACGACCGTCGAGGCGCTTGCCTTCATCAAGAATAGAACGGCGCATAGCTTCTTTTTCCACATCATGATAGTAACGGTCAATCAAAGGAGCTTTTTCTTCCAGCTCTTCTTCAGAGAACTGGGCTTTGAACTCTTCACAGATAGCGTCGAAAGCTGCAAAGCGCTCATGTTTATTGTTATTTCCCGAAGCGGCAACCGCATATGCTTTGTCGTAACATGCTTCACGGACTGCTTTACGCAAGTCTTCGTCGTTTACTTCGTGGTCATATTCACGTTTCACGGTTTTACCAACCTCTTCAGTCAACTCCATCTGCGCCTTGCAATGAACTTTGATAGCTTCGTGAGCCACCTTCATTGCTTCCAGCAATTCAGCCTCGGATACTTCGTGCATTTCACCTTCTACCATCATGATATTCTCATAAGTAGCGGCTACCATCAAGTCCATATCAGCTTTTTCCAGTTGTTCAAAAGTAGGATTGATAACGAACTGACCGTCGATACGTGCCACACGTACTTCAGAGATAGGTCCGTTGAATGGGATATCTGAAACGGCAAGCGCTGCTGAAGCGGCAAGTCCTGCCAATGCATCCGGCATATCTATACCATCAGCCGAGAAGAGGATGATGTTTACATATACCTCTGCGTGATAATTATCGGGGAATAAAGGACGGAGAGCACGGTCAACGAGACGGCAAGTCAGAATCTCATAATCAGAAGCTCTACCCTCTCTCTTGGTGAAACCACCAGGAAAACGGCCGAATGCCGCGAATTTTTCTTTGTACTCTACCTGTAAAGGCATAAAATCTGTTCCGGGAACTGCATCTTTAGCGGCACAAACAGTAGCTAATAACATGGTGTTTCCCATGCGTAGCATTACAGAACCGTCTGCCTGTTTTGCCAACTTTCCCGTCTCGAGTGTGATGGTTCTTCCATCAGGTAACTCGATCGTCTTAACAATTGGGTTAATCATAAAAATTGTTTTATCTATACTTTTTCTTTCAAAATTCCTGCAAAGATATACATTTATCGTTGTAATCAGGTGGGAATGAGGTAAAAAGTTAGTTACGGACTGATTTTTTTTCAAAAATAGGATGAAGAACCCGGCAAAATGCTTTGACTAATCTCGAAAAGAAGTATATTTGCATCCCGTAAACAACACACTATATGAAAAAAGTTACTTTTGCAGCGCTCGCCGCACTTACTATTACAGCTTGTAGTTCCGGCCCTAAATTCCAGGTGAACGGGGATGTATCGGGAGCCGATGGTAAAATGCTTTATCTCGAGGCTTCCGGTCTGGAAGGTATTGTTCCACTCGATTCGGTCAAACTGAAAGGGGAAGGTGCATTCAGTTTCAAACAACCCCGTCCCGAGTCGCCCGAATTTTATCGCTTGCGGGTGGACGACAAAGTTATCAACTTTTCTGTAGACTCTATCGAAACGATTCAGATTAAGGCGCCGTATGTAGATTTCTCTACCACTTATACAGTGGAAGGTTCGGAAAACAGCAACAAGATAAAAGAATTAACACAGAAACAGATCCGCCTTCAAAAAGAGGTGGACGACTTGCTGGCAGCTTTACGCAGCAACAGAATGGGGCATGATGTGTTTGAAGACAGCCTGGCAACATTGCTCAACAATTACAAGGAAGATGTAAAAGTAAACTATATTTTCGCCGCTCCCAACACGGCGGCGGCTTACTTTGCCTTATTCCAGAAGCTCAACAACTACTTGATATTCGACCCGTTGAACAATAAAGATGACGTGAAGTGTTTCGCGGCCGTTGCTACGAGCCTCAACAATACATTCCCGAATGCCGTACGCTCCAAAAACCTTTATAATATTGTAATCAAAGGTATGAAGAATACGCGCCAGCCGCAAGCAAAAGCATTGGAGATTCCTCAGGATAAAATTGTAGAAACCGGCATCATTGACATCGCCCTGCGCGACGTGAAAGGAAACATACGTAAGTTGACCGACCTGAAAGGCAAAGTCGTATTGCTCGACTTCTCTGTATTCCAGTCGCCCGCCGGAGCTCCTCACAACCTGATGCTTCGCGAACTATATAATGCGTACGCTTCACAGGGACTGGAAATCTACCAGGTATCCCTCGATGCAGACGAACACTACTGGAAAACATCGGCAGACAATCTTCCATGGGTATGCGTACGCGATGGAAACGGAGTGTATTCTACAAACGTAGCCGTATATAATGTCCGTCAGGTTCCATCTGTCTTTTTGATTAACCGCAACAACGAATTGAAACTTCGTGGTGAAGATATCAAAGATCTGGAAGCAGCTGTCAAGTCATTGCTTTAAGTTGTTATAATTTAGCATATTTCTTTTAAATATGTTACACAGCATCATTTTTCACTTGACACGTATCACTTAAAAGGCTATCTTTGCAAAGAAATAATAAAAAGAGGGTTCCAACATGACTCATGTTGGAATTCTTTTTTGTTTATATGACCATTTAAAACAATTAAAGGAGGAAAACATCATGGCTTATATGTCAGAAGAAGGTTACAAAAAACTGATGGCGGAACTAAAAGAACTGGAAACAGTGGAACGCCCGAAGATCTCTGCGGCAATAGCCGAAGCCAGAGATAAAGGAGACTTGTCGGAAAATGCAGAATACGATGCAGCCAAAGAGGCACAAGGAATGTTGGAAATGCGTATCAACAAACTGAAAACAGTAATCGCAGATGCCAAAATCATTGATGAGTCCAAACTCAAAACTGATTCCGTACAGATTTTAAATAAGGTAGAGCTGAAGAACGTAAAGAATGGAATGAAAATGATTTATACCATCGTTTCTGAAAGCGAAGCTAACCTGAAAGAAGGAAAAATTTCCGTTAACACCCCGATTGCACAAGGTCTGCTTGGCAAGAAGGTAGGTGAAGTAGCAGAAATTACCGTTCCACAGGGTAAAATCGCATTGGAAATAGTAAACATATCGATTTAACAGAAAGGCAGGTCTTCGTATGAGGCTTGCCTTATTTTATCAATACAAGTTATGGCAACAATATTCAGTAGAATCATCGCAGGCGAAATCCCTTGCTACAAGGTAGCGGAAAACGACAAGTTTTTTGCTTTTCTCGATATCAATCCGTTGGTAAAGGGACATACATTGGTAGTGCCCAAACAGGAAGTAGACTATATTTTCGATTTGAGCGATGAAGACTTGGCTGCAATGCATGTATTTGCAAAGAAAGTGGCCCATGCTATCGAAAAAGCTTTTCCTTGCCGGAAGGTGGGCGAAGCTGTTATCGGACTGGAAGTTCCTCATGCACACATTCATTTGATTCCTATCCAGAAAGAATCGGATATGTTGTTCTCGAATCCGAAGCTGAAATTGTCGGATGAAGAATTCAAGTCGATAGCACAAGCAATCAACTCCTCTCTATAAAACATGATGACGAAATAAGCAAGAGCGTTCTGTGAAGGGCGCTCTTTTTTTATTCCATGCTTTGAAACGAGAAACTTTTGTCACTCTTTGCTCTCGGCTACCTCAACCAAATATACCCCGATACAGATAAAAATGACAGCAAACATCTGCGTCCAACTGAAACGATCCTGCCCGAGGATAAGGAAAGCAATAATCGCCAAGAAAAATAGTGAAATCATCAATCCCGAATGGCCACTGGAGAAATGATGTTTTTCCATCATAAAAGGTAGATTGAAGATGACAGCCAATACGATATAGGTTATAACTCCATAAAAAAGCATCAATTGCAACAAGCGTTTTACATGGATACCATATTTGCTTGTTCCGACATCTATAGTTGATTGTTCTGAAAACCATCCGCTGTTGTTGTGGGGAATTTGACGGGAAAAATTCCCATCGCCCTAAACCTTTAAAAAATAAATTAAGTATGGAAAATTTAAATTTCAGAAAAGGTGATGCAAAAACTGATGTATTTGGTTCAGACAGAATGTCACAACCCGCTCCGGTGGAGAAAATACCTGATAAGACCGACAACTCCTGAAGTCGCTTATCAAATGGTAAAAGACAAAACATTCGCCCAGACTCAACCCCGATTGAACCTGGCTACTTTCGTTACCACCTACATGGATGAATATGCCACCAAACTGATGAACGAGACCATCAACATCAATTACATTGATGAGACAGAGTATCCGTGTATCGCAGTGATGAACGGTAAATGCATCAATATCGTAGCCAATTAGTGGAACTCTCCGGAAAAAGAGACTTGGAAAACCGGCGCATTGGCTATCAGTTCTTCCGAAGCATGTATGTTGGGTGGTGTAGCCGCCTGGCTGCGCCGGCGTAAGCAGAAACAAGCTCAGAGCAAACCGTTCGACAAACCAAACTTTGTTATTTCTACAGGTTTCTAGGGTTACAAAGAAGTACAATACTCTTTATGAGAAAAAAGGTTACTATCTGAGGATAGTAACCTTTTTTATTCCTCATCCAGTTAAGACTTCATACCAAATGTCTTTATCAATATTGACAGTATCATAAAGTCCTTATCAATGTATAAATTGCAAAGATAAAAAAGTAATACGCCTTTCTCGACACATGTTCCCCCTATGTTTATAAAGAATGCACACTCGCTTTTTTCTGCCGTGCTTCTGCTTCGTTATATTGCTTCCGCTTGTTGGATTGCTGAATCAGGTTCGTAATACAGACTGTAAAAATCGGAAACATCATCATACCCAGAGCTGCCAACAATACGGAAAGTACTCTTCCGGTAGTCGTCACGGCGACAATATTTGTCCCGACAGTAGTCACGTCCATAAAAGCCCACCACAAAGCGTCCCCATACCCATTAACCAACGGGTTCACTTTATGCTCAAGCACAAAAAAGCAGGGCTAGAAAAATAAACCGTCGCCACCAACATAGTCAGATAAGACGCCAACAGGCTCGAAGCCCGGTTGTAAGTGAGCCATCCTCCACAATGGCAAGCGCATATCCGCCTCTCAGCAAAGGAATGAAACGAAGCGGGTACGTGACTTCGGGCGAGAATGTCCAACCCTAATAGGCAATAATGTTCTGATACGGAATAGCTACGAACAGAAAGATGAAATGTGTACACAGATAGCGCCCCTTGTGTTTCGACAAAAGAATTCCAACACAAAATCGAAAAGAAACCAAAGACAAATCCATAACCGGTTTTTCATGTATGACGATTGTGTATAAAAAGTCAGAAAGTTATTCTTTTATCCAAATCTAATTTTTCATTATTTTTGGTGTAGGAAACTCAAAAGTCGGATAAAGCTCATTGATACATATCTCATCAGTTCAGTCATGCCTTTCTTTTGGCAGACCGCTTTTTACGGAGGCCTTTACACATTGAGAACACCGAATGGACTCTTCTCTGTATGGAGTCAAGATTGCGGTCCGGCCTTTATCTCATTGCTTTTCTCTCTGCAGACTTCGGTAGCCAATGTGATGCCGGGGCTTCGGTGGAAAAACTTCGCAAACTCCTGCATCCTGTCGGCACAAGTGCCGGATCATCTATACCGTGCTCTACGCGGCAGAGAGCCGCCTCGGATGGGACACCATTCTTCAATATGCCCAATTTGCGGAATTTATTAAGATTGTGCCTGCCGAATTCTATTATCTCGGTCCGGCCCACACACTTTGAGGCGCGGGCAAGTATCATCAGCATGATGATGTCATCGAGTCTGTGACGGATATTTCCTTTGTCTGATCTTCTAAAATCCGGAACGGATGAGGAAAATTCCTTCAGTTTGTACAAAATACTGTCTGGTGAACCGAATTTATTTACTACTTTTGTGATATGACTGTGCGCGTCCACTACAATCGAAAGCACTTGGTCGAGTGGCTTGATTTGATTCATAACTATTTGATTTGCAACTATAAAGTTACGAAAAATCTGCCATCCGACCTATTTATTAGACTGATTATTCTATTGAAAATCAAAGAAATGGATATCATCGGAAGCATATTATCCAACCATCAAATCACTCCATGAATTATGAACAGTGGAAGCAAAAAGCACTCTAACCACCCTAGGAAGCACTCCCTATAAAATAACAACATTTTTGAATGAGCAACGAAATCCTAAATGAAAGATCCGTGATTATTTGGCGAAAATTTATTTCAAAGTTATTGCGGTATTAAAAAATATACTTATCTTTGCACCCGAAAACGAGAAAGGTGCCATAGCTCAGTTGGTAGAGCAAAGGACTGAAAATCCTTGTGTCCCCGGTTCGATTCCTGGTGGCACCACTTCTTCAAGCAATCGGAATGTAGCGCAGTTGGTAGCGCACTACGTTCGGGACGTAGGGGTCGGGCGTTCGAGTCGCCTCATTCCGACAGAACACGGGTTAATTAATTGATTTACAATTATTTAACCCGTTTTCTATTTTTGTACCGGGACAAAAATGGGACAACAATACAAGAGAACACTAACCTATTATATCATGAAGAACAAATACTACCTTCTCTCAGTAGCAGCCGCTACCTTGTTGTGCGCCAGTTGCACAAAGCCTCAAACCACTCTTTCGGACAAGGAGCAAACGTTCAATCCCCCTATCATGGGATGGAGTTCGTGGAATGTATTCCGGGTTGACATCAGCGAAGATATTATTAAACATCAAGCCGACCTTATGGTAAAGAAAGGTCTGAAAGATGCAGGTTATCAGTACATTAATGTAGACGACGGCTACTTTGGGAAAAGAGATAATAACGGTGTCATGCACACACATGAGACACGTTTTCCGAATGGTATGAAACCGGTGGCAGACCATATCCACGGCTTGGGCATGAAAGCCGGTATCTATACGGATGCAGGCAACAACACCTGCGGCTCTATCTGGGACAATGACGCGGCAGGAGTAGGCGCAGGCATCTATGGTCACGAACCGCAGGATGCCCAATTATACTTCGGCGACTGGGGATTCGATTTTATTAAAATTGACTATTGCGGCGGAGATGTGCTGGGACTGAATGAAAAAGAACGCTACACCTCTATCCGCAACAGCATAGACAAAGTGAACAAAGATGTTTCCGTGAATATCTGCCGATGGGCCTTCCCCGGTACTTGGGCGAAAGACGTAGCTACTTCCTGGCGTATCAGCGGAGATATCAACGCACATTGGGGTTCACTGAAATATGTAGTCGGAAAAAATCTCTACCTGTCTGCCTATGCCGGAAACGGACATTACAATGATATGGATATGATGGTAATCGGATTCCGCGACAACAGCAAAGTAGGCGGAAAAGGACTTACCCCGACTGAGGAAGAAGCCCATTTCGGTTTGTGGTGTATCATGAGCTCCCCTTTGCTTATCGGCTGCAATCTGGAGAATCTGCCGGAATCTTCACTCGAATTGCTGACAAACAAAGAATTAATCGCACTCAATCAAGACCCGCTGGGATTGCAGGCTTATGTAGCGCAGCATGAAAACGATGGCTATGTATTAGTGAAAGATATCGAACAGAAACGTGGCAATGTACGTGCTGTGGCATTATACAATCCTACTGATACAGTATGCAGCTTCTCCGTTCCATTCTCTTCTCTGGAATTTGACGGAAACGTGAAAGTTCGTGATTTGGTAAAGCGTAGTGATTTGGGCAATTTTTCCGGCAACTTTGAACAAACTCTGCCTGCCCGCAGTGCCATGTTCCTTCGTATGGAAGGCGAAACACGCCTGGAACCGACTTTGTATGAAGCGGAATGGGCATACTTACCTCTTTTCAACGACTTAGGCAAGAACCCTAAAGGCATTATTTACGCCAACGACAAGGAAGCATCCGGCAAAATGAAAGTGGGATTCCTCGGCGGACAACCGGAAAACTATGCTGAATGGCGCGAAGTATACAGCGGAGACGGCGGACGTTACAACATGACCATTTACTATTCATTCGGTAAAGGACGACAATTGGAAGTAGACGTCAACGGCATTATCACAAAAATCAATTCATTGGGAGAAGACGAAACCCACAATCAAATCTCCATTCCTGTAGAACTGAAAGCAGGATATAATACCATCCGCATGGGAAACAGCTATAACTGGGCACCGGATATTGACTGCTTCACGCTGACCAAAGCTCTATAACAATATAAAGAGCCTATATAATAAAAAGGAGCAATAATGAATCTATCTCATTTTGCTCCTTTTCTGTTTAGCTACGTCTGGTTTCTACTTCGGATTTACTATAATTTCCGCCCTCTCTCTAAATGTCACTTGTAATTGAGCCTTTTCATTCAACGGAGTCCATACAACCCGCTTACACTCTCCTACCTGCAAAGAGTTACGATGAGAATTACTGCCTCTTAGATATTCCGTACCAATTTCGCAATTCTCAAAATTCCATCTCCATATACTATTCAGATTCAAATAAAAATTTTCTATCTTACCGTCCTTTGCTTTAAATCTCAAATCTTTTCCATCAACACTAAAAGAACGGAACTGACAAGAATCAAGCAATACTTCCTGATGAAGAGCATATATAAACAAAGAATCCATTTTTACCTTCTTCAAGTTCATCTTTAAACCATTCGCATAAAAAAGAAGGCTGTTTAGCGAATCCACAGATAATTGTACATCCATCCCTGTCGCATAGATATTGCCTCTATCACGGAATTTCGCAGGAATATTCCCATTACTCAAATCAAGTTCCATCAGCAATGTGTCATTTACCTGACTTACTTTCAGATACTGATTCTTCGGATAAACAATCTTTCTTTCTCCTGCTGTAGAAGGACTTGTCACTGTCACATCACCATTCACATAAGCCCACCTGTTTTCACTATCCTTATCCTTGTTAATAAACATCTTCACTGTATGTACATTGTTCAAATTCATCTCTACCCGTTCATCTCCCCCGACAAAAAAACCATTACTCTGATGTGATTGTCCTGATACGGATATTAGAACTATAAATGTGACAATGACAACCAATCCGGAGACGATAAGACCTATTAATATATAAGTAGTACGTTTCATAACATTTCGTTTTTTATTTCTGCTTTTTTATAAACTCACGATACATTGTTTCTATCTCCTTCATCGGAATATCAAGCGTATAAAGCTGGCGAAAGAAATACTCCAATTCTTCTTTCAAAAAGATTTCTTTGCGAAGAGAATGAATCAACTCCTTTGCCCCTAATGCTACAAAATATCCTATACCGCGTTTATTATAAATAATATTCTGTACCTGGAGATAATCAAAAGAACGCATCACCGTATTGGCATTCACCTCTACAATAGCAGCATATTCTCTGACCGAAGGGACACGTTCTTCTTCCGGATACTGCCCCAGCAATATCTCATCACAGATTCTATCTGCAATTTGTAAATAAATGGCTTTACTTTCTTTAAAATTCATAAGCTAAGGATTACATTCGGTTAATAATTTCAGACTCCTTGAAACGGAAATAAGCAAGTATCCAATTAAACAAGGTAAAGAATATGCTGACAGCAATTAATAATCCCCACATTGCTTCATCGGACATTATAATATCATCCGGGAAAGAATAATGCTTATTACTCTGCAACAACATTTTGCTCATAAAAACTCCCACCAAGAAATAAACTATCCAGATAATCGTTCCCGATGCAAATGTTTTCAGGAATGAGTTTTTGGGCCATATAGTGCTGCCTAATACAAATAAGGATTGAACGAAGAAATATCCTGCTATCACTGCGCCAAACTGTAAACCGGTTCTGCATACTGTATAATAATCTTTCCCCCTACCTACCAGATGAGACAAATCAACAGGAGCTATAAAGTACTTTTTCGGATAAGCCAACGAATAGACCATAACCCGCGTATAGTCCGCCAATTTATAGGTAATCAGGAAAACCACCAGAAATACCACCGTAAACACAAACCAGCGTGAAAAAAATCTCTCAAAAGGAGTTACCGGAGTCATTAATGTAGACGTGCGACTCGTTTTTGTTTTCATCTTCTCCATCGTGAACGAAGCACTCAAACAGCCGAATATCCATAAAGACCAAATAAAAGCAATCAAAAGAAATGACCACGTAGGGTCTGTTGTATACGAATAGTTCCCCCTATATTCAAAATATCCGTTCCAAACCATCGCCACCGCCATCACTCCATAAAGCAATACGATACGAAGCACATTCGATCTCCAACTCTCCACCATCTCTTTGCGGCAAAGATTCATAAAACGAGGCAAACTAAAAAAAGTATCTTTTATCATCGTCTTTTATTTTTGAGCGTGAAACAATCGGGCTATCTCTTCAGGAGCAGCCAATGTAGCATCAAACAGAAGTTCCAGGTTAATCTCCGATTCTTCTTTCTCTACATTGGTAAGTATCAGATGGTTACCTTGAATTGTAGGAATCGCAAAGAGAGCACTCTTTGCCAACTCCCGGTTGTCACTCTCCACAAAGTAAAGTTTGTCGCAGATTTCACTTGTCGATTCATCCAGTAGCACACGGCTCTCATCCATAATCAACACATGGTCGAGCACCTTATCTATATCACGTACCTGATGCGTGGAAATCACAATTGTCTTATCATCCGACATGCCCGACGCGATAAACTTGCGGAACTGGCTTTTTCCGGGAATATCCAAACCGTTGGTCGGTTCGTCCATCAGCAAAAGCGACGTATTCGTAGCAAGCGCGAAGCTCATGAATACCTTCTTCTTCTGTCCCATAGAAAGCGTTCCGAGATCAATATCAATATCCATCTCAAAACAATGAAGATACTTAATCATCTCCTCCTTGTTAAAACGAGGATAGAAAGGACTGTTCAGCTCCACATAACTGACCAAAGACACCGAAGGCAATTCAAACTCCTCGGGAACCAGAAACATATCCTGCAAAGTTACCGGCAACCGGCGACGCACATCCGTATCGTGAAACATCACCCTGCCGCTTTTAGGCGTCAATAACCCGGACATCAAATAAAGAAGAGTGGACTTTCCGGCGCCATTCTTTCCCAACAGTCCATATACCCTGCCGGATTTGAATGAGAGAGAAAAGTCTCGAAGCACCTCACGCTTTGATTTGCGATAAGTAAATGAAAGATTTTCTACTACAATCATAGTACTTTTATTTAATAAATTAATCGAATCTAGTGTATTAGTATAATAGTACACTGCAAATATAGATAATCTTTTGAATAAAACAATAGAAAAGCCCAACAAAGTACAATCGAGTAGAAGGAATAGGATTAATTCCCGTTCCGACCTCTCACACCACCGTACGTGCCGTTCGGCATACGGCGGTTCCCTAATTAACCTTTAAACACAGGATGGTAGTACATCTTAAAAGTAGGGTAACCAGCTCGAAGCAAACGCTCATCCGACAAAGCCGCTTGTACGGTGGGATGACTTGCCATTCGCCATTACAACAACCAAAGGCATAAGAAAGGAATTTGATGTCACGCATATAAGCAACATAGGGCTTCTCCTTATTCACCTTTAGAAAAAGTTTCGTTTCAATAAAGGGAAGCAGATTATCCAATGTACACTGGGCGGAACGACGGCTTTTACAAAAGATGACCAGGTCATCAGCATACCGAACGAACAAATGCCCACATTTCTCCAGTTCCTTGTCTAACTCATTAAGCATTATATTGCTTAACAAGGGGCTCAATGGACCACCTTGAGAGACTCCGACCGGACTGGACTCTTTCTTGCCTCCTATAAGTATACCGGAATTCAGATATTTATGAATCAGAGAAATGACCCGACCGTCTTTGATGGTACGTGACAGGATTTCTATCAACTTACTATGGCTGACGGTATCAAAGAATTTCTCCAAATCCATATCGACCGTGAACACATAACCGGCAGAGATATATTCGCCACATTTTAATAACCCATCATGAGCACTACGATGAGGGCGGAAACCATAGCTGGTTGGTGAAAATTGAGGTTCATAAAGAGGTTGAAGCACTTGTGAGATGGCTTGCTGAATCAAGCGGTCAACCACCGTGGGGATACACAAGTTACGTGTCTTCCCATTCGATTTGGGAATCTCCACACGACGCACAGGGTTCGGATGGTATTTACCCATCATAAATGGAAGTTATTAGCTTATCCTTGTGGCAACGAAGATAAGGAAGCAACTCATCCACTTCCATACGGTCAATGCCGCCACTACCCTTGTTACTCTTTACCTGTTTATAAGCAAGGTTTAGATTAGAAGGGGAAAGAATATATTCCAATAACTCTACTTTTTCCTGTTTAATGGCTGTAAGATGATTTTCTGTTATCCCCATGAAAGTCTACATACCAATCATGACTTCAGGTTCCACCCTCTGCGCCGATTGGTCGGATAGAGTGTCTATGTTCTGCTTTCTTCCTCTCATAAGATCACTCTCCACTTCTCCTGTCACGACAAACAACTAAAATTATTCACTATCTGATGCCGTCAAAACAATCGTATAATGCCGTGGCACTAAAAACAGAAAGCCTCGCCCGTCAAATAGACAAGCGAGGCTTCTTCAAAAACGGCGGCTACCTACTCTCCCACTGTTACGCAGTACCATCGGCGTGACGAGGCTTAACTTCTCTGTTCGGAATGGGAAGAGGTGGAACCCTCGTGCTATAACCACCTGAATAAGGTTATGACATGATGAAAAAGTAAAAATCAAGTCTATTACTGATCAGTAATCCGCTAAACGTATATAAACAAACGGTACAAAGCTGAAAGAAAGTGAACGGGCAATTAGTAATGCTCGGCTATGATGTTACCACCTGTACACCTGCATCCTATCAACGTCATCGTCTTTGACGACCCTAAGAAATCTAATCTTGTGGCTGGCTTCGTACTTAGATGCTTTCAGCACTTATCCAATCCCGACTTAGATACCCAGCGATGCACCTGGCGGCACAACTGGTAAACCAGAGGTCAGTCCAACACGGTCCTCTCGTACTAGTGTCAGAGCCACGCAAATTTCATACGCCCACGATAGATAGAGACCGAACTGTCTCACGACGTTCTGAACCCAGCTCGCGTGCCACTTTAATCGGCGAACAGCCGAACCCTTGGGACCTTCTCCAGCCCCAGGATGTGACGAGCCGACATCGAGGTGCCAAACCACTCCGTCGATATGAGCTCTTGGGAGGGATCAGCCTGTTATCCCCGGAGTACCTTTTATCCTTTGAGCGATGTCCCTTCCATGCGGAAACACCGGATCACTATGCTCTAGTTTCCTACCTGATCGACGTGTCTGTCTCCCAGTCAAGCGCCCTTATGCCATTACACTCTGCGGACGGTTACCA
>ERZ778512.1256-NODE-1256-length-17183-cov-6.013370_pt1 | contig 17183 bp, 11 predicted proteins | sample MGYA00510346_ERZ778512 | MGnify/ENA primary metagenome ERZ778512 (study PRJEB29527, sample SAMN07138962) | mouse gut metagenome | material: feces | host: mouse | place: China:Nanjing | collected 2016-01-25 ...
GCATGTGCCGCGTAGCGGTACAACAATACAAGCGTATCAAAACGTTAAGTCGCAGCGAATTACCATCATGACATTTTGTGGCACCGCTACGCGGCGCACCGTCTTATATCTGTCTTTATACCATGGCTGCGCACCGCTTGCGCGGGTGCTTGCCATGGCCTAAGCTCGCACAGGCCCTACAGGCCTTTCCATGTTACAACTGATTAAATCATAAGTTTTGCAACACCCTCTGTTGTCAGAAACAGGTTGTGATCTCTTATCCTCCCCAACGTCAGCATACTGCCTCACATATATTGATATCCCAACGTCCGCAGGATGTTGTCACAATGTGGTATATATAAGTTGTAAAGGCTTATGCAACGTCAGCAAGATGTCCCGACAGGGACATCCGGAGATTGATAGCCGTAAGCATCCTGAGCCTGGAAGGCTCAGGATGCTTACGGAACGAGGATTGTATCATTTGAGATGTCTGAAAGACATCTTGTTACCTAAAGTGCAAGCAGATATGAGCGGAACGCTTCATAATCCTTACTCATCTCCACCGACTGTTTCGAACCCTGCATGAAGGCCTTGAGTCGGTCGGGAAGTTCTACCGTTGTGCCTGTATGGGCCTCCACGGTCTCCTTGAATTTGGCCGGATGGGCAGTCTCGAGAAACACTCCTGTCTCGCCCGGCAAAAGCATTTGTCGCAGAGCACGGTAGCCCACAGCTCCGTGAGGGTCGAGCAGATAGCCCGTGCGGCGGTGACAGTCGGCCATAGTCTCGGCAATGAGACCGTCCGAATAGGTAGTACCCGAGATGAGCGAAGTTATATGCGAATGGTCGTTGCCATAGAGATCAAGAATGCGGGCAAAGTTGCTCGGGTCACCCACGTCCATCGCATTAGCGATGGTTGCGACACTCGGACGTGGAGTGTACACTCCGCTCTGCAGATAGTCAAAGAATACATCGTTGGCATTGTTGGCAGCGATAAATCTGCGTATTGGCAGACCCATACGGTGGGCTATGAGCCCGGCGGTGATGTTGCCGAAGTTGCCGCTCGGCACACACACCACGAGATTGTCGGCCTTGCCGGCTTTTTTCAGTTGGGCATATGCGTTGAAATAATAGAACGCCTGAGGGAGAAAGCGGGCCACGTTGATGGAATTGGCCGATGTGAGGAGCAGACGGTCGTTGAGTTCCGCATCGAGAAACGCGCTCTTGACCAGCCGCTGGCAGTCGTCAAACACTCCGTCGACCTCGATGGCCGTGATGTTGCGTCCGAGAGTGGTGAACTGACATTCCTGTATGGGACTCACCTTCCCCTTGGGATAGAGCACATGGACGTTGATGCCATCCACGCCCAGAAAACCGTTGGCCACGGCCGAACCTGTATCGCCGCTCGTGGCCACAAGCACATGGACGTTGCGGCGGTCATCGCCCCGGCTTATGAAGTATTGGAGCAGACGGGCCATGAAGCGCGCGCCTACATCCTTGAAGGCCAGGGTCGGGCCGTGAAACAGTTCAAGACTGTAAATGCCCGGCTCGACTTCAACCACTGGAGTGGGAAACGAGAGAGTGTCGCATACGATGGCGTCGAGGTCAGAGGCTGGTATGTCGTCGCCGAAGAAAGCCCGGGCCACCGTGCAGGCCATCTCGTGAAACGACATGCTGTCGATGTTGTCAAAAAACTCGGCCGGAAGTCTCTCTATGCGTTCGGGCATATACAGGCCACGGTCGGGAGCGAGCCCCTTGACCACTGCCTCGGCCAGTGTCACGTCGGGTGATGTATGGTTGGTGCTGTAATATTTCATTTTCATCAGTGTTGTTACAGATTCATGAACTCATGCATGAACTCCATGAGCCGGAGAGTGCCGTAGGCTCCGCTGGCACATTGTGCCTCGGAGTAGGCTGTCACGCTGTCGGGTGTGATGCCGGGGTGCCATATGGTGAAAGGCACGGGCTCGGCCTTGTGTACACGCAGTTCCACAGGGGTGGCGTGGTCGGGCAGCAGGGCTATGGCTATCTGCTCGCCTGTGCGGGTCACCTCGTCGAGTATCGGGCCGACCACGCGTCGGTCGAGATATTCGATGGCCTTGACTTTGAGGTCTATGTCGCCGTCGTGGCCGGCCTCGTCGGTAGCCTCTACGTGCAGAAACACAAAGTCATCGCTGCGCAGAGCCTCGAGCGCGGCACGGCATTTGCCTTCATAATTGGTGTCGGCCAGACCTGTGGCACCCTCCACGTCGATGGGGCGCAGTCCGGCATAACGTCCGATGCCTCTGATGAGGTCGACAGCCGTGATGACCGAGCCTGTCTTGATGGCCGGATACATCTGACTGAGCGTAAGCATCGAGGGACGGTAACCCGGGCTCCAGGGCCATATGGAGTTGGCTATGGGGCGTCCCTGCTGCGAGTGGCGCAGGTTGACAGGATGAGAGGCGAGAAGAGCCTGTGACCGCTCTATGAGATTGTTGATCAAAGCCGCTGTCTCGGCAGCCGACATGCGGCCTTCCTCCGTCTCCTCCTCGTAGGCCGGAGCGTCGGGCAGCGGTCTGACGAGCAGTGGCCGCCAGGCTTCGCCGGGATGGTCGTGGGGCGGGGTGGTGATTATGTGCTTGTTGCCACCGCGTATGACGAGCAGATGGCGGTATTGTATGCCCGGAATAAATCTTACGCGGTCGTCGCCAAGCTCGCGGTCGAGCATTTCGATGAATTCACGCCCCTCCTCGGTAGTAAGATGTCCGCCGTGGTGGTTGGTGATGTCGCCGGCGGCAGAGAGAGTGAGAATGTTGCATCGCATGGCCATGTCGCCGGGCTGCATGTCATAGCCTATGCTCGCAGCCTCGAGCGGCCCGCGGCCCTCGTATACTTCATTGAGGTCATAGCCGAGAATGGCAGTATTGGCCACCTCGCTGCCCGGCGCGAAACCTTCGGGGACCGTAGTCATCAATCCCGAACGTCCTTGCGAGGCAAGGCGGTCAAAGTTGGGTGTGTCGGCATATTCCAGCGGAGTCTTTCCGCCGAGCCGTTCCACCCGATGGTCGCTCATGCCGTCACCGAGTATTATAAGGTGTTTCATTAGTTCTATGTATATGGGGTGGAGAGGATAGTATGGAGTATATAAAATAGTATAGAGTGTATAAAAGAGAGGGAAATTAAACCCTCTAAACTCTCTAAACTTTTTAAACTCTCTAAACTCTAAGTATTGGCTGTAGATATGATGTTGGCGAAGACTCCGGCAGCGGTAACGGCCGCACCGGCTCCGTAGCCCTGTATGAGCATCGGATATTCGCGGTAGCGTTCGGTGGTGAGCAGCACGATATTGTTGGAGCCTTCCAATCCGTAGAACGGGTGGCGCGAATCGACAGCCTCAAGTCCTACGCTCATGCGTCCCATCTCCATGCGGGCCACGAAACGCCAGCGTTTGCCCTCGGCTTCAAGCACCTTGCGGCGAGCCTCGAAGTCTGCGTCGAGTTCGGGCAGACGACGCCAGAAGTCTTCGATTGAGCCGTTCATGATGTCGTCGGGCACAAAAAGATTGCGCTCCACCTCGTCCTGCTCGGCACGGTAGCCACCCTCGCGGGTGAGGATGACAAGTTTGCGTATCACGTCGGTGCCGCTGAGGTCGATGCGCGGGTCGGGCTCGCTGTAGCCGAGCTCCTTGGCCAGACGTACGGTCTCGGAGAACGGTGTGTCGGCCGACAGGGCGTTGAATATGAAGTTGAGTGTGCCGCTGAGCACAGCTTCGATGCGGAGTATGCGGTCGCCCGACGAACGCAGGTCGTTGATGGTGCCGATGATGGGTAGGCCGGCTCCGACGTTGGTCTCGTAGAGAAATTTCACTCCGCGCTGCAGAGCGGTCTCCTTGAGCCGGGCATAGCTTTCGTAGGAGTTGGAGGCGGCTACCTTGTTGGCGGCTACCACCGATATGTTGTGGTCGAGAAATGTCTGATAGAGTTCGGCTATCTCCTTTGAGGCCGTACAGTCGACAAACACGCTGTTGAATATGTTCATCTTCACTATCTCGTCGCGCAGTGAGGCCGGAGTCGATGGCATGCCGGTCTCGAGAGCCTCGCGATAGTTGGCCAGATCGATGCCGCCGCGGTCGAGGACGAGACGCTTGCTTGAAGCGATGCCGACGACGTTGAGTTTCAGTCGGTGGGTCTGCATAAGCTCCTCCTTCTGCGAGCGTATCTGCTCGATGAGCATGCCGCCAACGGTGCCGACACCGCATATGAAGAGGTTGACCTCCTTGTATTCACTGAGGAAAAACGAGTCGTGGAGCACATTGAGCGACTTGCGCAGCGACTGTCCGTTGACCACAAACGAGATGTTGGTCTCGCTCGCGCCCTGCGCGCAGGCTATGACACTGATGCCGCTGCGGCCCAGCGCGCCGAAGAGTTTTCCGGCGATGCCCGGGGTGTGCTTCATGTTCTCGCCCACGATGGCCACCGTGGCGAGGCCGCTCTCGGCGTGCATGGGAAACATCGCGCCGGTGCTGATCTCCTTGGCAAACTCGTTGTCGAGCACGCGCACGGCTTCGGCTGCATCCTCGTCGCGCACGCCCACCGAGGTGGAGTTTTCCGACGATGCCTGGCTCACCATGAACACCGAGATGCCATTGTCGGCCAGTGCCGTGAATATGCGTCGGTTCACACCGATGACGCCTACCATCGACAGTCCGGCTACGGTGATGAGCGATGTGCCGTTGATGCTCGAGATGCCCTTGATCGGTTTGCGGTCATCCTCGATGACGTTGCGTATCACCGAGCCGGGAGCCTCGGGGCGGAAGGTGTTTTTGACGAGTATGGGTATGTTTTTGACACACACCGGGTAGATAGTGGGTGGATACACCACCTTGGCTCCGAAGTTGCAGAGCTCCATCGCCTCGACATAGCTCAGCGAGTTGATGGTGTAGGCTGTGGGGATGACACGCGGATCGGCAGTCATGAAGCCGTCGACGTCGGTCCATATCTCCAGCACTTCGGCGTCAAGGGCGGCCGCTATGATTGAGGCTGTGTAGTCGCTGCCTCCGCGCCCGAGGTTGGTGACTTCGCCTGTGACGGCGTCGCTCGATATGAAGCCGGGCACGATGTGTATGTGTCCTTCATATTCCGGACCTGAAAACTCGGCGCGTACAAGTTGGTTGGTCAGTTCGGTGGCCAGCAGACTCTTGTGGTGCTTGACTTCGGTGCGTATGAAGCTGCGCGAGTCGTGCAGCACCGAGCCTTCGACCAGACGGTTGACTATCAGCGAGCTCAGACGTTCGCCATAGCTCACGATGAGGGCCTGTGTCTTGGGGCTGAGGTCGCGTATGAGGAAGAGTCCGTGATATATCGAGGCCAGCTCGTCGAGCAGTGTGTCTACGCTGGCCTTGAGCGACGCGGGGTCGTCGGTGATGACTTCGTCTATTATATTATGGTGGCGCAGTGTGAGGCCGGCCATGCCTTCGCGGAAAGTCTCATCGCCCGCGGCGGCTGTGACGGCCGTGGAGATGAGCATATCAGTGACCCCGCCAAGGGCACTGACCACTACCACCACAGGCTTGTCGCACCCTTGGGCTATTTCTTTGAGATTCTTGATCCCAATGACGCTCCCCACTGAGGAGCCTCCGAATTTTAAGACTTTCATTAATATTAAATTTTTAAAAAATTAGATGCAAAAATAGTGATTTTTTTGATGTGAGATGCGCTAAAAACTTAAATATTTAAATGAAAGACTGAAATTTTTATGCAAAAATGGATTTTTATGGATTATGTCACGCTTATGCGAGGCTTAGGATGTGAGGATGAAATGATGCCGCGGTGTGTCATAGTGTCATAGTGCACTAATACACTATGACACTAAGCCTGACTGATGTCTTGTTGAGGAAACAGTCTCTCCCTGTCACGGATAATGGCCTTGGCCGTGAGGTGCTCGGGTACAAATTTCCAGTTGGGGGTCACGGTCGGGGTTATTGTGCCTTTGCGCTTGATTGCTTCCATCAGATAGTAGCGCAGGTCGAGCGGGGTGGTGTGTATGATGCGGCTTTTCAGTTGGTCGGACGGTATGCCGGCTCCGCGTGTGAGCAGTTCGCCTCCGCCGTTGGCCCGGTAGGCGTTGACTGCCACGGTGTAGGTCTTGTCGAGGTCAAACGGTGAGCCGTCGGCCATCGAAATGATGTGTATCTTGTTGCCTTGCAGTTGGGTTACATCGACTTCATACACTATGCCGTAGGCCGAGTCGAAGTTGTAGGAGGGATTGATGAGAAAGGTGTAGTCGCCTTTGATATGATTGCCGGTCGAGAATTTCAGCAGCGGATCGTCGGGCGAGTGCATTACGGCTGTCCACAGATTGTAGCTCATCTCGAGATGATTTTTAATCTCGCGACCTGTCATCGAGAGTGTGCACAATTGATTTTCGTAACGGTAGAGTGTGAACATGTCGCTGATGCGCAGCGGTCCTTCATGGAGAGTGGCGTCAAACGAGGTGGGTGACGCCAGCGAGATGTCGGCTCCCGACACTTCCAACTGAAGTGTGTGTATGAGTTGCATGAACGCCGACGGTCCGAAATAGACGTCGCGTCCCGAAAATTCGCCCGCAGCTTCTCCGATTATCTGTCCGACCAATTGGAGCGTGTGAGCGCGTTCCGGCTCAAATTCGGCCATGAATGTCGGATCGGGTGCATAACCGTCGAGTTGCACCAGATCGCCCTCGACATCGAGTATGGCCACACGGCCGTCGGGGGCCACATCGGCTGTGACTGTGGCTTCGGCCACAAGACGGGCGTGTGCGCCGGGGTTGAGCAGCAGTATTCCCGTCGACTCGCGGCGCACAGCCCTCAGATGGTCGTGGCCCATGAATATGAGGTCGATGCCCTCGACTTCGCGCGCCACAAGTCCCGAGGCGTTTTCGAGCCATTTGCCTGTCAGATGAGTGCTTTCATAGCCAGAGTGGAAGAGTCCTATCACCATGTCGGGCCGCTCATGACGGCGTATGTGCTCCACCCATCGGCGCGCGCTCTCCACCATGTCGGTCACCTCCATGCCCGACCACAGTTCCTCAGGCAGCCATGCCGGTATGGCCGGAGTGAGCAGTCCGAGCACGGCAAATCTCACACCGTCGCGTTCGATGATGGTGTAGGGTCTGAAATAAGGCTCGCCTGTAGCTGTGTCCTTCACATTGGCTCCGAGCAGCGGTATGGGTGACAGGTCGTCACGATAGCGGTCATAGACCGGATGGCCGGTCTCTATGTCATGGTTGCCTATCGTCTGAGCGTCGTAACCCATACGTTTCAGCATGCGTGCCACGGGATGAGTCACTCCGGTCTCGATAAAATTATAGAAATAGACCGGCGGCTGGCCTTGCAGCATGTCGCCGTTGTCGAGCAGCACCACGCGGTCTTCGCCAAGACGTGACCTTAGGTCTTTAACATAAGCCGACACCCGCGCCAGCGAGCCTGGAGCGGGTGAGAGAGTCGTGAAATCATAGGGATAGAGCATGCCGTGGACATCGCCTGTCACGGCTATCTTGAATACTTTTCTCATGGATTGGGACCGGTGTAGAGTGCGCGCACTTTGCCTACGGGCAGTTGTCCCTCCACCTTGAGAGGTATGCGGCGGTCGTCGGCTGAAATCCATCCTTCGATGGGGGCAGATGACACCTTGCCGTGGCGGGTGAAATTGAAGTTGATGTAAAACGCCGGGAGGTTTTCACCGTTGAGCTGCACGGTCTGCCGTCCCATATAGGTGATGGTGAGCAGTTCCTTCTTGGAGCCGGAGAATATGTTGACTGTCACGCTGTGGCCTTTGCTCATCGAAGGAAAGTCGAGTGTGCGCAGATAGAAAAACGCGCTGAGCATGTCGACCGTCATGCCCTGAGCCTCGAGATTGATTGTCGAGGTCGAGAGCGGAGCTCCGGCCGAGGCTCGCTTGTAGCGCACAGCTTCGGCTGTAAAGGTGTTGCCCGAATGGTGAAACGTCACTATGTCCTTCTTGTATTTACCGGCCTCATGGGCTATATAGGTGTATTTAAGAGGATACAGCCCCTCTTTGGTCATAGTGGAGTAGAGCGTGTCGCGCAACATATATATACTGTTGGCCCACGGCGCGTTTTCGGCAAATACCGACGCTTTGTAGCAGTCTCCGTCGTTGCGCAGACTCATGGTGGCATATCCGGCCACTTTGTTGATAAAGCCCCACTTGTATATTACGTCATAGGTAAGAGTCTCGTCGACCAGACTTACCGTGGGTGATGACTGCGCTCTCATCGCCGGGATGCACATCAGCAGCCACAGGAGCGAGAGGATGGATATACGTTTCATAACTTTAGATATTAAAAAGGGGTGGAATTAAAAGGGTGCCCCTTTCAATATAGACAATTCATGCTGCGCGATGGTTTAATCTTCCATATCGCCGACCGGCAACGGGAGATCAAACGGCAATGCCGAGCGGTAGCTTTGCTCGATGCGTTTGTTGCGCCAGCATTTGCGGCACACGGCCATGTAGCGGTCGTCGCCTCCTATCTCCACCTGCGCACCCTCCTCGACAAAGTCGCCGTTGCTGCCTATGCGGGCATTGATTATAGTCTTGCGTCCGCAGGTGCAGGTCGATTTTATCTCATCGATGGTGTCGGCTATCTCGAAGAGGCGGCGCGAGCCTTCAAACAGGTTGCTACGGAAGTCGGTGCGCAGGCCGTAGCATATGACGTTGCTACCGAAGTCGTCCACCACGCGTGCCAATTGGTCGACCTGGTCGGCGGTGAGAAACTGGGCCTCGTCAACGAGTATCCAGTCGGTCACGGCTTTATCCTCCTCACACATCTGACGCGCCATCTCATAGAGATCGGTGTCGTGATATATCCATCGACATTCACGCTCGATGCCTATGCGCGAGCGTATCACGTTGGTCGACTCGCGTGTGTCGACGACGGGTTTGAAGCACACATAGCGCATGCCACGTTCCTCAAAGTTATATGCGGTGGTAAGGAGGATGGCCGTCTTGGCCGATCCCATAGTGCCGTAGCGGAAATAAAGTTTGCCTTTCCTGTACATCTTCATGAGAATGGTTTGGAAAGGCAAAGATAATTATATTTTCCGAGACTACGTGTCGGTCGGAGTCATTTTAGCATATGTAAACGGCCTATTCGGTCTGCTTTGTCAATACGAAATCCTCATGGTTGTACTCATATTTCAGCAGCGCGCCTTTGACCTTCACGTCATCCATGTGGCGCATGGATGCATATCGGGCAGTGAGGGCCACGCGTATGCCGTGCTCGATAGTCTTGCACAGGTCGGGGCGTATGGAGTCGACAGCGGGTGACGACAGGGCCAGAGGATTGTTGTTGGCCACGACAGCGTCAGGGTCAACCTCAACCACGAGCGACTGAGGGTCGAGCGACAGGGCTATCTCATCGTCATCGACAACAGTCCATGTGCCCGATATTGACGTGCGGGCCGAGGCCGAGAGGCCGAGCGGCTCTATGAGCGCGCTGTCACCGACTATCTGTGTGGTGGTGTTGACCATGCCTGTGACAATGACAGACCCCGACAGAGTCTCGTTGGCGGTCATGGCGGCCGGCAGAAACTCATAGGTGTCTATGATAGTGGCTGTGATGGCCGAATTGTCCGAAAAAGTCTCGGGTGTTCCCTGCCATGTGCCGGGAATCTCTTTAGCGAAACGTGCCTCACTGTTGCTGCATGACACTACTATCGAACCGACGGCAAGCAGTTCAAAGAGCGGTACGAGAGATAATAAAGATTTCATACGTGCAAAAATTTACTTTATCAACACACAAATACAAACAGATGTTTAAAAATATGACTTAAATTCGCTAATTTTGCATAAATCCAACCGACATCTATGAGCGTAAATAAGGTAATACTTCTTGGCAACGTAGGGCGTGATCCGGAAATACGTTATGTGGAGACTCGTCCGATAGCCTCGTTTCCGCTTGCCACTGACGAGCGGCCTGTCAGGCTTCCGGACGGCACCGAACGTCCCGGCCGCACCGAATGGCACAATATTATAATGTGGGACGGGGCGGCCGAGATGGCCGAGCGTTACATACGCAAGGGCACACGCCTGTATGTCGAAGGCCGTCTGCGTTACCGCACGTGGGAGGACCGCACAGCCATCAAGCGTACGGTCACCGAAATCTATGTCGACACCTTTGAAATCCTCGGACCGATTCGTTAGCCTGAATTACGTCCAATCAAAGCAAATCGGTTGTTAATCCATCCTCTTGGCAGGAGTGAGAACCGATTGGTCAGTGCATTGATAACGCTTGCGATGCATTCTACGTAATCCGGACGTGACAATCGACTATTGTATAACGTATATGAGGTGATATTACCTTTTTTAGACGGGGTTATGGGTATTAGCTTACTTAGTGAGGCAAGTCTGTCGGAAATAGTTTGGGTGGATGTGGTAATAATCCAGCGATTTTCTATGAAGTCAACCACAAGGTCAATTTTGGTGAAGTGTAATGGAGCCTGATGAGGATCCCAACTCATATTGCCTTTGTGAACAGGATGATTGTAGAATTTATCATGCAATATGTGCAGCATCATAGACCAAGCCAGATTGGTTGATCCAAAATAAGAACTATTAAGCAGATATACGTCAAGCGGATAGCTCATAATATTGTGCCATCCATAATAACCGTATTTTGTCTCGGTCGAATTGGATGCATAATATTTTGACATGTAATATCTGAAATCACTGATTGCGAACTCTTGACATTTTGTTTGGTGGGGCACCAACATATCAGCCGAGGGTAATGTCGCAATTATTTTTAAGATAGCATGCTGATTGTGTCGTCTCTTATTAGCTGTGAGGAAGTCGGTGTAATCATTTGGCGTATGGATGAACAGATAGCGAGTGTCGTCACCCTGCAAGTCGGCATATTCCCATTGCCAGTAATCCAATTTGGGATTAATAAGATTGGTGCGAATTTTTTCAAAACCTTCCATCGACATGCAGTTGTTATCGAAAATTTTCTCAAAATGGTCAAGTTGATTGAACAGATTAGTGCAGTCTTTGCTCCCGTCAGGGATATATTCATTCATGAATAATGCTACTGAGCCACTGAGGACTTTGTGATTCTCGTAACGCAGAAGGTGTTCATAATCAGATTGATTCAAATTGATTTTAAATGCTTCCTCTTCGGCTGCGGTTGACAGGAATGTTGTTTTGGCCGGAATGGGAGCTTTTGTGATATTAGCGACTATATGCTCTATATCAGAGAGAAATCCAGGCATATCGATGATGCGAAAGTTGTTTGCCCGCTGATTGGCAGTTATGAGATTACGTGTTATGCGTAATGCTTTTAAGGAATCGGCCGGTGAAAGGGCTGAGTTTTCCACAAGGTATGAGCCGAGCAGTTGTACCAATTCCGGATTGGTCATTCGATGGCTCATTGCGACTATGAAAATACTCGTTCCAGACATTGCGCCGGTGAATTGTCTGATCTTTTCGGCTTTACCCAGTATTGTGTCTGAGTCATGGTAAAAATGTTTATTCCACTCATCAGCAAAACCCTTTAAGTAGACTTTATACATTATGTCCATAATGCTTTCAAACATATCGACATCGTCATGAGTGGATATGGTTGAATGCAGAAGATCGGCGTCAATATGTGACGTCTCGCCTTTTTTCCAGTGCCACAAAAGTCTCAATATATTATTTATCAGAATCATATAGGCAGAATCTGCCTTCTGCGGCTCTGACCGATATTGACTCCATATCATGTCAATCCATCGAGTGTCGATTTTACACGCAATCATATCTACTTTTTCAGGATAGATTGCTCGGATTCTTTCTTCAAGGTCAGCCTTAAATATCTCAAAATCAGTAAGGCTTTTACCGCGAGAGTTCATCTTGATATACAAATCATCCGATAGTCCGAACCTGTCAAGAGTGATGTGATAAAAACAAAGATTGTCTCGAGTTGTCAATGCGTCCCACAGACCTATTGATGTGCGTCGGAATCTTGTTTTTATGAATGTGCGGAATTTACTTTCGATGGCTTCGAGTACGACCAACATTGACGATATTGTCGGGTCATTGGCATAAGTCGGCGAATAGAGTGCATCGTTACGTATAAGATCACATATCTTTATATCAGGTGTATAACATTTCAATATGTTTTCACGCATTGGGCCGAGTAGATGGGTGCCGAAATCATTGGCGGATTGGCGTGTTTCGTAACGAAATCCTTTAAGAAAGGTTGTTTCTTCAGCCGGGATGTGTTGGATAACAGATGCATAAAAATGAAGAAGAAATAAAGTTGTCAGACGTTGTTGGCCGTCCAACGGTATCATTCCTGCATGGGTCTGCCCATTTTTCTCATATGCGCCACCATATATAAAGTCGTATATTTCCTGTCGGTTGTGCCGTAGGGTCGAGAGCATAGAGTTTAGAATGACGTCAAGTATTTTAGGAGCCTTGCCGTCAATGCGTCCGTAGACATAATCGCGTTGTACTTTGGGTATTACAATCATTTGTTCGTCCATAAGCAGACGATAGAATGTGGTCAGATGTCCGGCTTTCATTATCGGGGATTGTTAGAGGTGGTGGCGGATGTTGTATATGGAGAGAGGATGGATTTCAGATGAGAAAGATAGTTGATGCGGTCTTGCTCACCCCAGAAAAACATTTGAGAAACTTTAAAATCACAATCGTTTGTATTGTAATATTTCAGAAATACTTTACGGGTACATAACGGAATGTATTCTCCAGCGGCATCCATCTCTATGATTTTTTGGCGTTTTACTTCAAAAACCGAATTACCTATTGAGGAATTGACATTTCCGCTAAGTAATGCCATATTTGATATGGAGTGAAGTTGCCCGGCTTTAGCCTTATTTTCAGCAAGCCTGTCATAATAGGCTGATAGTATATCGAACATCTGACGGAAACGCATGAATGTATAAGTGTCGGATTGCATGTCATTAAGATGTGTGTTCAGTAGTTCGATAGTCTCGGAAGAATCGAGAGGTGTGCCTTTAAAACGCGATTGGAGATTTCTGAGTGAGGTAAGATTTATAGTGATAAATTCTTCCCATTTCGATCGGTTGTTCTGATCAATGAGATCGGAATTCTGGGCATGTATGTGTTCAAGAGTCCAGGATGATTCTTTATATCGTTCAAATGGGAAAAACGGTTCGGAAACTGATTGTCGCGTTGATTCTATATTGAATAGAAACAATAATTGGCGCATCACTTTATAATCGCTTGGGTTTATGTATGACAATTGTTCGATGTCATTTATGTTTTCAGGTAGTCTGACAGTTTGGGTGATGAGTGTATGGATGTATTTCTTGAAGTCTTTTTTGGTCTTCTCTGATGCTTTGGATAACAGGTCGACAAGAGCTTTTCGTCCATTGGTGGCGACAAGATAACCTATAAGATGATACATGTCACGGTCTTCTGACCATGCGAGTAATGTAGCGAAGTACATTTCCACTTTTAACCACAAATTCCATAGAGGATCAGCAGTTCCGTCAATAGTCCTATGGGACATGGCTTCGAATGCCAATAGTGTGGTCAGTGAGTCGCGGTCAGATTCAGATTTTTGTGATATAAGATCAAAAATGTATTCTATTCTGCAATTATATTTTGACTGGTTTTGCTCATTGTATATGAAGGCCCATAGACGAGGCTCTCGCAGACGATGCTCTATCATATCCCATTGAGTTATGATATGGGACTGTTTGCGGTTTCGTTCTCTTGCAGTTATCTTATTGATAAGCAGCGGATCGGTTATGCCTTGAGTTATTTCTTGGTCTACAGAGTAGTGGGCTGAATCGGATAAAAATAATGCTCGTATCAGTTCTGCATTGTTGAGTTTTATGCACATTTCATTAAGACGTTTAAATAATGCTGAGGCACTATTTTGGTCGTGGTCTTTCAGTTCGTACCATAAAACCTGCACTGACTTATGGTCAGATTTAGTATTGTCAAATCTAACAGTATTTGTAAAGCATTCTTTGAATTTACCAAGAAATGTATCGATACTGATTCCGGGTATTTCATTATTTTGAAAGAAATCGAGTATATGATTGGCTGCTTTTAAGATGTGCCACGAATCAATATCAGTCCCGTCATATTGCGATTTGAATCTTGCTTTGTATGATTCCGGTTTATCTTCGTCATCTTCATAAATATCATAGACTTCAATGGCCGAAAAAACGTCTTTAAGATTTGGGCGGGTTTCGTAATAAAGTCTGAATGACGGACCTCCCTTTCTTTGGGTTAATTTCTGCATTAAAGCGAGTATGATACGTATTGTAGTCAGACGTTGTTGTCCATCAATTACTTCATACCATGTTTCATCTGCTGACAGGTTTAATGCGATTTTTCGCTCAATATCAGTGATCGTTTTCAGGACTATAGGTTGCAGACAGTAAAAATCGCCCGAATCATGAGTTGAATAGAAAAATTCATATAAATCATTGATAAGCTGCTTTACCTGAAGCTCATTCCATCGATATCCTCGTTGATAAGACGGAATAAAGAAGTTTTTACCGCAAATACCTTCAATAATTTTATCATCAGTATGTGTCCCGACGATTGCACGTGGTTCAAGTATGTTAGGGCTATCCAATATTGTAGTGGGTTTCATATTTTATTTGATAGTTTTGTACAAAGATACGTAAACCATCAAATAAAATATGAAAGTCGCATATATGTTTTACAGCACAAGGAGTGCGATGCGGTAGACGATGAAGGCGAAGAGCCAGGCGACGAGGGTGTTGTAGATGATTGTGAAAAGGCCGTAGCGGGGATTGCCGGTCTCTCGGACAACGGCTGTGACTGTGGCTATGCACGGACAGTAGAGGAGGATGAATATCATGAAGCTCAGTGCCATGGCCGGGGTGAAGTCGGGACGGCCGGTGACGGGGTTTGTCTCCGTGAGACGTGTCGAGAGGGTGCTGTCCTCGGCTTCTTCGTCGCCTGTGTAGAGTACTCCGAGCGTTGATACTACGATTTCTTTGGCGGGGACGCCGGCTATGGCTGCCACTGTCGCACGCCAGTGAAAGCCGAGCGGTTCCATGAGCGGGTTGAGTGCTTTGCCCACCATCTGCAGGTAGGAGTCGGACGAGGGGTCGATGGCTGAGTTGTCGGCCGGTGTCACGGTCTGCTCCATGGCTGCAGGTGAGGGTTGTTCGTGGCGCGGGAAGTAGTTGAGCACCCACACGAAGATGCTTGCCACGAGGATTATGCCGCCCATTTTGCGCAGATACTGTTCGCCTTTGCCCCACATGTGGCGCATGGTGGCTTTGAATGTGGGCACGCGGTAGGGGGGGAGTTCCATTACAAACGGGGTCTCGTCTTCACCAAACCAGAAGCGGCGCAGGAGTCTGGCAGTGAGTCCGGCCACAAATATGCCGAAGAGATAGATGCTCAGAAATACAAGTGTGGCATGCGAGGGGAAGAATGTGCCGATGAGCAGCACGTAGATGGGGAGTCGGGCCGAGCAGCTCACAAAGGGGTTGATGAGTATGGTGATGAGTCGGCTCGAACGGCTTTCGATGGAGCGTGTGGCCATTATTGAGGGTACGGTGCAGCCAAATCCCATCACGAGCGGTATGAATGACTTGCCGTGCAGACCCAGACGGTGCATGAGTCTGTCCATGATGAAGGCGGCTCGGGCCATGTAGCCGGAGTCTTCCATGAACGAGATGCATGCATAGAGGATGAGGATGTTGGGCAGGAATACGATGACGCCGCCCACGCCTCCTATGATGCCGTCGGCCACGAGGTCTTTGATCCAGCCGTCGGGCAGATATTCGCGTGAGAGGTCTCCGAGCCAGCTTACCAGTGATTCGATCCATTCCATCGGGAATGAGCCGATGTAGAATGTGGCCCAGAAGATGAAGGTCATTATGGCCAGGAATATCGGGAAACCAAACAGTTTGTTGGTGACGATGGTGTCGATGATGTGGGTGGAGCTGTAGCCGGCTTTTTCTTCTTTGACCATTGTCTCGGCGAGCGCGCCGGCTATGAATCCGTATTTTTCGTCGGCGATGGCCGATGTGATGTCGAGGGTGGGGTTGACACGCTTGAACTCCTCGACGCTTTTGTCGCGCATCTTCAGCAAGTGTTCGGCGTCGGGGAGCGAGAGCACCTGATGCTGCACTTCGGCATCACCTTCGAGGAGCTTGATGGCAAGATAGCGCGGTGAGAACTGACGCTCTACGGAGGGGTGTGATTTGAGTTCGTCCTTGATGCCTGAGAGTGCTTTTTCGAGCTGTGAGCCGAGCGATACGTGCACGTGGCGTACCGAGGGCTCGGTGCCTTCATAGATGCGTATCACGGTGTCAAACAGTTCGTTGATGCCGCGGCCGCTCTTGGCTGCGGTCGGGATTATGGGCACTCCTATCATCTCGCCGAGAGTGCGGTAGTCGAGCTGTGTGCCGTCGCGCTCCAGCTCGTCATACATGTTGAGGGCTATCACCATGGAGCGGTCCATGTCGATAAGCTCGGTGGTGAGGTAGAGGTTGCGCTCGAGATTGGAGCCGTCAACCACGTTGATGATTACGTCGGGGGTCTCGTCGCGCAGATAGCGTCGGACATACAGTTCTTCGGGCGAATAGGAGGCCAGAGAGTAGGTGCCGGGAAGGTCGACGATGTTGAATCGGTAGCCGTTGTGGGTGAATGAGCCTTTCTTTGCGTCGACCGTCACGCCGCTGTAATTGCCTACGTGCTCGCGTGCGCCCGAGGCTACATTGAAGAGCGATGTCTTGCCGCAGTTGGGGTTGCCGATAAGGGCGATGTTGATCACCTTGTGTTTCTCGTGGCGTATGGCAGTGACCTGTTCGCATGTGTCGTCCACGGTGTTGGTGTGGGCCACGGATTCGTGGGGCAGGCCGTCGACGGTGGGTTCCACTTCCACGAGGTCGGCTTCGGCTCGGCGCAGTGACACTTCATAACCCATAATTTCATATTTGACGGGGTCTTTGAGCGGGGCGGCCATCAGTACCTTGATGTCCTGTCCGCGCACAAATCCCATCTCGATCATGCGTTTGCGAAATGCTCCGTGGCCTAATATCTTTATAATGACGCCGGTCTCTCCGGTGGTGAGCTGCGATAGTCTCATAGTCAATGCGTAATTTACCGACTGCAAAATTAATCACTAATTTCCAATCTCAAAATACCTAATTGTCATTGATGTCCCATTAAAATCGGAAAGAGTACTTTGAAATTGTTGAAATTTAG
>ERZ778512.1258-NODE-1258-length-17176-cov-4.767946_pt1 | contig 17176 bp, 11 predicted proteins | sample MGYA00510346_ERZ778512 | MGnify/ENA primary metagenome ERZ778512 (study PRJEB29527, sample SAMN07138962) | mouse gut metagenome | material: feces | host: mouse | place: China:Nanjing | collected 2016-01-25 ...
AGGAAACAGGAACCAAGACCGACATCCGTTGGTGGAAGCAACTGAATGCCGGTGGCAACGGCCTGAAGGTAGTAGGTGACGCCCCATTCTCCGCATCCGCTTTGCACTATACCATCTGTTCACTGGATGATGGCGAACAAAAAGACCAGCGCCACTCGCCCGAAGTACAGAAAGCGGACCTGACCAACCTGATCATCGACAAGGTTCAGATGGGATTGGGTTGTGTAAACAGTTGGGGAGCTCTGCCGTTGCCTCAATATATATTGCCCTACGGTGATTATGAATTTACTTTCATACTGACTCCGGTGAAGCATCAGATTGAGATAAAATAAAACAAAAAAAATAATTCATTGAAAAAAGGATGGGCTCCCAAACAAGAGAGCGCATCCTTTTTCTGTTATTTCTCCTGCTTTATGACAACCATGCTTATAAGTAATAATGAAGAAATAGCCAACTAAAGCATTAAACTACAATAACTATGGCTGAAACATCCCTTTGAAACGATCGTGCCACCCGGAGTGAAACGGTCATGCCACCTAGGTGATGACCGAATGGTTCACCCATAAACAATTACCGCATCCAGTCTCCTCGTGTGAAATCGGGAATCTCTACCGGCACGCTGCCCAACTGGACGGAACGCTCGCTCAACTCTGTGATACACGACCATTCGGCGGCATCATACACATCTTGATCCAATGGCAAACCGTTCCGCAAACAATAAATAAGTCGGTAGTCCATGATGTAGTTCATCTCATTCGGCATATTCTTCCGCCGCGCCTCCTCACCGATAACTGCCGTAAAAGGATGTTTATACCGTTCCATCATCCGCTCAAACTGTTCGCCGGACAAAGGCTCCTTGCCATATTCATCGAGCAGGAGGCAGGGAACGGGATACTTCTGCATGAACCCTTTCGTACCGCACACCATCTGATGGCGGCTGTACGGGCGCGGAGTAGCCACATCATATTGCAACAAGATGGTTCTTCCTTTCGCAGTATGGATCAACGTGGTGTTCACATCACCCATCTCATAGTGCCGGCCGGCTTCTTCCGACTCTTTGCCGAACACCTGTGCAGCGTATGCCGACAACCCCGCCTGACGTGAGGACATAGATACCAGATACTCCATGCGATCGCCGCGATGGATGTTCATCCACTGGCAGACAGGTCCCAGTCCGTGCGTGGGATAAGGATTGCCCGTATGCTGCTGGCTATAGAGTTTCATCCAGTGATTGTGATAACCACCCGCATTCTGGTCGGCAAAATAATGCCGGCGGAGGTCGTGAATGTATGCCCCCTCGGCATGAGTGATTTCGCCCAGCACACCTTGCTTCACCATGTTCAATGTGGTCAGGGCAAAAGCATCATAGCAACAATTCTCCAGCATCATGCAATGACGGCGGGTCTCTTCGGCGGTATCCACCAAACGCCAGCAATCGGCCACACTCATGGCAGCGGGTACTTCCAGTGCCACATGCCGCCCCTGGCGCATGGCATAGACGGCAATGTCCGTATGGGTCAGCCAGTCTGTGCAAATATAAACCAAGTCTATTTCCTTGCACTCACACATCTTCCGCCACATTCCCTCTTCCGAATAGTTCTCAGCTTTGGGACGGCCAAACTCCTGCAAGACACGCTCTGCCCGCTCCACGTTTTCCCTTCGCAAGTCGCAAAGTGCCTTCACCTCGATGCCTTCCAGATGCATATATCTTTCCAACGCCAAGATTCCCCTGTTCCCTAGTCCAACAAAGCCAATGCGAACCACGGGGATGGCAGGACAAGTGAGATGTAGTACGTTTGACCGTTTCATGGATTCTTTGTTTTGCCAACAAAGATAAGGAGAAATATCGAGAGGTGAAAAGGGAGAGAAAAAGAATTGCAGAGATTTGCTCATCTCCATTTTTTTTATTTGCTTTACGGCATTCAACTTTTAAATTCATTATATTATGAAAAACGCAAGAATTCTGTTTATCATTCTCATGTTATCATGTACATGCAATATTGGTAACAATCGTATCATGGCGTCCTTTACGCCTACCAATGGTGGCAATAACGATGAGGTAGATTGTTTTGACGTACCCCATTCTATATGCTATGGTCTTTTAGTAACTCCAGACGGAACAGCTGTTACAAAAGAATATGGTTCCAACTACAAAATAGAAAATTAAAATGATTAGATTTCTCCCTCTCCTACTCCTATTCTTTTCATGCTGCACTACGCAGCATGAAAAGAATATATCTTTAGAAAAGATCCCAACTATAGCGATTGAAGGAGAACTGATTACCTCCGAACTAATGGCATACCATACCATGCAATCAGCTTATATCCAATCGCATTTGTTTTATTTCACCCCTACCGACGAACAAGTATGCCTGGTAGTCGAACCTGTTCACGGAACAGAAATTGGTACTTTTGGGAGCTTTGGCAACGGGCCCGGCGAACTGAGCCTTTTCCCCATTTATGCCGGGCGGTCAGAACGGGGAGATACCATTTATATGTTCGATGAAAGCCACAAAATCAATGTGTATGCTCTCCATATAGACAATCACAAAATCCGATACAACTTCGTCAAATCCATATCGGTGGAAAGGAACGATCCGGTTGAACAGGTCAAATCTACATTCGCTGGCATACAAAGGCTGAGTAATGGATATTATGTAGGCCTCAACCTAATCCATACACACTGCCTTTTCTCGCTCTACGACAGAAACCTGAGGCACATCAAAGACTTTGGCGACTTCCCCATAACGGACACACCTTCTTCTTTCTTCTTTCTCCCCCCATTCGAAGGACCTCTCCGTGCTCATGGGAACCATATCTACTATGCTGCCAAAAGATTCGGATATATGGCAAACTACAAGATTTCAGACAACGGAGAGGTATCCAAAGTATGGGAACACCACTATTCGCCTCCCAGCTACCGCATCTCTAATGGAGAAATAAAATTCCAAGGAAAAAGTAACCTTCACGGCTTTTCGGACGTGGTGGCAGGAAAGAAATACATCTTTGCTTTATATAGCGGAATACCTTGTGGAAAAATGTTTGAAGAACGAAGCATCTATGCCATAGAACCCAAAACACTTGTCATTCTGAAACCGAATGGAAGCATTGTGGGAAAATACACGCTCAAGAATCCGTGCAATACCTTATGCCTGTCGGAAGATGAACAGTACATCTATATCAAAACAAGCCATCCGGATATCAGTATCGAGCGTTTCTGCGTGAAGGATTTGATAAAAAACAAGAAAGGAATGGAAAAGTAACTTATCTTCGCCGACAAACCAAGTCGCTTACTTGGCTCGCGAAGATAGGTTACTTTTTTCAGAATCTCTTCCTCTTGAATTTAAGTCCACATTCAGATAATCGAATTGCGTTTGGTAAATTCAATAATCTCCGGAATATAACCGAATGCCAGACCGGTCACTGTATCGGCACAACCATAATAAACGGCCACCCGTCCCGTTCCGGGGTCATGCAAAGCCGCACAAGGGAAGCATACATTGGGCACATCACCCATACATTCGTAAGACTCACGCGGAGAGATGAGATAAGGTCCCGAACGGAATTTCACCTTCCAAGGCTCGTCTAAGTCAAGCAATGCCGAACCGAAAGCATAGACATAACCGTTGCAGGAACGAAGCACACCGTGATAGAACAACAACCAGCCCTCGCTGGTCTCGATGGGAATAGGACCGGCACCAATCTTCAGACACTGCCATGCACTTACTTCAAAAGGTGCAGGCGACATGACATGACGATGACGCCCCCAAAATTCCAAATCGGGCGACTCGCTATAATAAATATCTCCGAAAGGAGTATGCCCGTTATCACTGGGACGACTCAACATGGCAAAATTACCATTAATCTTTCGAGGAAACAATACACCATTGCGGTTGAAAGGCAGGAAAGCATTCTCCACCTGATGGAAAGTCTTGAAATCCGTAGTCCATGCCACGCCGATAGTGGGTTGACCCTTATATCCGTTACACCAGGTCACATAGTAACGGCCATCCATAAGGCAGACGCGCGGGTCATAACCATACACCCACTCACCTATCTCGGGAATATCACATTGGAACTGCAATTTCTCCGGTTGGATGTTCCAATGAACGGCATCCTTGCTGAATCCCACATGAAGCGCCATACGGCGGTTCGTATCGTCACAACGGAACACTCCGGCATAACCTTCACCGAAAGGCACTACCGCACTATTGAATATACTATTGGATGCTGGAAGCAAATCACGGGGAATAACCGGATTCGCACTGTATCTCCACATCACATTTTTACATCCTGCGGGACGTTCCTCCCACGGCATGTTGGGCAACGGGCTGCCCACAATCTTCAATTCACTCATATACTCCTTAATTGTCAGGTTAATAAATTCTTTTTATTTCACGTACCCGGATAAAACGACCGGCATGATGCTTTCAGAGGTTGAATTTACGGAGTTTTTTTATATGACGGATAGTTTTTGCAAAGAATTTATGTTTTGCCTGAAAAATATAGAAGGCTGTCCACTTTGTTTTCTTGAAATGCCATTAAAAACATTCCAACATACCAAGGTAAACAGCCTGACCTTTTTATACCGAAGAGAGTACGGAAGAAATCCTTAATCTACCGGTTCTAGGCGGAACGCATAACGATACGCCGTGTCTTTTCTTATCTCATATTGCGGACGCGGACCGGGGCCACAACTGGCATTGCCCAGTCCCCGCTGACGGCAATCGAGGTTCAGTACAACTTCGGCACGACGGATATGTGCCAGATCATGATTATATTTCACCTGCCACAATTCGCGGTCGGTGTAGTGTAAGGCGGAGAAATCAATGGTGCCCACTGCAGTGATTTTGATACCCTTTCCGTTGGCACCGGTCAGTGTCAGCCAACGCGCGTCGCACCGTCCGCCCATAGTTTGTGCACGTGTATAGTGCTCGCGCATCCCTTCTACTGTAGAGGTATACAACCCTACATAAGCGGCATTCTTGCGATCCTGATAGTTTTCGATAGGACCGCGCCCGAACCAAGTAACGGCATCAAGTTCCGGATTCAGACTCGCTTGCAAAGCCAGACGAGGCAGGTTGAAGTCGGCATCTGTCTGAAAATCGGCTTCCACATCCAAGGCTCCATTGCCATAAACAGTATAAACCAAGGTATGAGCCACTGTTGTCTTACCTGTCAGGGCATCCAAGGAAACAGTCACTTTCACCGATTTGCGGTCTGCGGACTGCGTCCATGAGAAGTCTCGGAGCAAAGTTTGCGTATCGGTCCAATTACGAGGATCGTTGTTGATGGCACGATAGCCATTGAATATTGGTCCTTGTTGACGGTGCAATACTTCCATGCCGTTATAGTTAAGAGCTATCAACTGTCCGGTAGCCATATCAAAAGCCACTTTGCAGGTGTTGTTTTCCATACGCAGGTAGCGTCGCTCCTCTTCATAAACCTTCAGAGGCTCGTTGCCTGGTGTATCGCCGGTAATTTCGACCGGCTTATTTTCTTTTTCTTGCAAAACAAACTGTTCGGTTGCTACCACATGACCTGCAGATGCCCATACACAATCTTGTTTCAATTTCACTTCAAAATTAATGAAATATGCCGCATCCGGATCGGTCAGATAGCGTTCCACCGGAACATGGATAGTACGGCGTTCACCCGGCTTCCCATCCGGCATACCGAATTCCTCCTCCTTAATAACTTTGCCATCCTTCGTGAGGGTATAATGCAGGTTAAAATGCGTCATATTATGGACCGTATAGCGGTTATGCAACTCAACGCTGTTTTTGTCATTCATCTTGAAAGAGATATACTGATACACTTTTTTCACCTCTTGCAGTTTGGGCGTGACGCGTCGGTCGGCGGTGACAAGTCCGTTGCAACAGAAGTCATTGTCGTTGGGGGTATCCCCAAAGCTTCCACCAAAGTAATGACGATCATGCGGTTCACCAGGTTTGTTCAGAGCCTGATCAGCCCAGTCCCAAATACAACCGCCTATCATCCGATTGGAATGATATTCGATATAGTTCCAATATTCTTCCAAGTTACCCACGGCGTTGCCCATGGCATGCGCATATTCGCACAAAAAGTAGGGCTTGTGGCGCGGCTCCTTGTCTTGTGCCACCATGCTTTCAATAGAAGGATACATGCGTGAGTCTATATCCGCTATGTCATTCATTCCTTCATAATGGATAGGACGGTCGTCAATGGCTTTGGCAGCCTTATATTCAGCCACAGCATTACAACCGCCGCCCGACTCATTTCCCAATGACCAAAAGATGACAGAGGGATGGTTCTTGTCGCGCTCTACCATGCGTACCATCCGGTCAACGAATGCAGCTTCCCACGAGGGGTTGTCGGTGAGCGACATATTGCCGTGGCATTCCTGGTCGGCTTCATCCATGACGTAAAGACCATAATAATCGAACAGTCCATACATCTTAGGGTCATTCGGATAATGGCTTGTGCGGATAGTATTGAGGTTATGACGCTTGAACAAGAGGATATCTTCAATCATACTTTCTACTGGAATCGCCTTGCCATACTGTGGATGCGTGTCGTGACGGTTGGCTCCTTTGAACAAGGTAAGCATACCGTTAATATATACCTTGTTACGAATGATTTCGATCTGTCTGAATCCATATTGTTGAGTAGTAGCTTCGGTTACCTCCCCACGCTCGTTGAGCAACTCTACATTAACCGTGTACAGATAAGGAGTCTCTGCACTCCATAGTTGAGGATCACGAATCGTTCCTTTACTATACACAACGATCTCTTTTCCGGCTGCCAAAGCACCGGTTTCCGTAGTGAACTGTTTCAGGTTCTTTCCTTTCTCATCAAGCAAAGAGATACGCACGGACGCATTACCGACGGCTTTTCCATGATTTTTGATTTTGCTTTTCACGTGCAGTTCCGCCTTATCATAACGAGGGCTGAGAACAGAAGTCAGATGCAGGTCACGTAATTGTACTTTGGGGCTGGCTACCAGATAGACATCACGATGAATTCCACTCAAACGAAACATATCCTGATCTTCCAGATAGCTGCCATCCGACCAACGATAAACCTCTACTGCCAGCTGGTTCTTACCCTGGCGTACATAGCGAGTGATATCAAACCGGGCATCGTTATTTGCTCCCTGGCTATATCCCACTTTTTTTCCATTGATCCACAAATACATAGCACTGTACACTCCATCAAAATGAATGAATACCTCCTTGTCCGACCAGTCGGCAGGCAAGGTAAATTCATGACGATAAGATCCTACGGCATTAGGTTCTTTCTCCACCGTATAACCGCGTTGTCCCTGTATGAAAGGCGGGTTATTGCGGAAAGGATAAGTGATATTGGTATAAATAGGAGTTCCGTAACCATGCATTTCCCAGTTGGAGGGAACGGGAATTTCAGCCCATGCCGATACATCATAGTTGGTTTTATAAAAATCTTTCGGACGGTCTTCGGGTTGCTTCACCCAGTGGAACTTCCAGTTACCGTTCAGCAAAAGATAACGGCTGGAGCGGGTGCGCTCCCAAGGGCGACGGTAAGCAGGATCGGCTTTCATTTCATCCATATCGGCAAAAGGAATGAAAGTGGCATGTCCGTCTTCTTTATTGATAGCAAAGATATGTTGGTTTTCCCAATCGTTCTTACTCTGTTTTTTGAGAGGCTCTACCTTGACTTTGGTATCCGATTTCACCAGTTTCCATTGACGGCTGGCAGGACGGTCTCCAGGTTTCAATTGGAAAAGAGGTTCTCCCACGAGTCCTGCATCCGGAAATCCCAATTCGTAACCGCTTGCCACACTGGTAAAGGTATAGCTTCCGTCGGACTGCCGTTCAGCTCTCCATTGTTGGTTGGGATTGTTACTGTCACAACTCCACTGAATGACATTGCATTCGGACGCACCATTTCCACTGTTGTCTATGGCTTGCTGCGACAGGGGGCTGACAATGCAATAGATATTATCCCTCACAGGCAGGAATTGCCATACTTGCGACTCTTTCCCAAGAACACGCTTAGCAATAAATATTTTCGAACCGGCATCCACACTCTCTTGGTTGTCTATAGCAAGACCACTCAACGTGTGCAATTCGTAAACTTGTTCGGGATCTATGCCCTGTGCCAACCCCTCAGGCAAGTGAAAGGCCAAAAGGCAGAGCAGTAGAATACTTTTCAGCTTATACATGGTAAATATGATTATTTAAGGATTTCCGATTGTTTATATACTCCAAAGCTATGGATGGCAGGACAGGCACGTCCTTCTTCAATGCGCAGACGGACATACTTGGCCGTCACCGGAGCAAACCGTACGATCCATTTGTAACCGATACCTTGTTTGCCTGTAGCTTCCGGAATGGCTGTCCAGTCTTTACCATTATTGGAGTATTCTACACTCCAACGTGAAGTGCGGTGCCCCAGTTCTATGACCTCTTCTGCCATAAGGCAATCGAAAGTGGCAGTACGGGACAGGGTGAAAGTAATGTCGCTTTTCACATTTCCGTCACGTCCGGCATAATAAGTCTGCTTATTATTATCTATCAAATATTTGGCATCGAAGTTACCGCCGCGATTATTGGTCGCACTGACCCGACTGCCTGCCAACAGATTGTTTCCGAATGTTTCGCGAATTCCCTGATTCAACAAAGTGACGTGTAGTGAATCTTTCGAATGAAGCAGTCCCCTGCGATCAGGCGGCAGATTAAGCAGCAACACGCTGTTGTGCCCTACTGATGTACAATAGATATCCCATAACTCCTTGACTGTCTTTACACGGATATCCTCTTCCTCATGATAAAACCAACTGGGACGTATGGACACATCTGTTTCGGCGGGCACATACGCATTTCCTTCGTAAATACCTTCGTTCAGAGCTTGGTAATAGTCCGCTTCATCGCGAATGGCAACAGAGTCTGTAGTTGCCCAACAAGGATCTCCTGCCTGTCCGGCTTCATTGCCCATCCAGCGTACATCGGCAAAGGGGTAAGAATTTTTGGTACCGAAAATAACACAATCGGGTTGTTTTTCACGTACAATCTTATGCCAATGGGTATAAAGCGGAGTGGTGAGTTCGTCGGCTCCGGCACCGTCCCACCAGGTTTCCCATACTTTACCATAGTCGCTCATCAGTTCTTCCAACTGAGCAGCATAGTAATATTTATACTTCTCGGTAGTATAGTCCGGACGCAAGTGTTCGTGACGGTCGTGCGGTCCTAGGTAGATACCGGCTTTGATACCATATTCTTCGCAGGCATCCACAAACTCGCGCACTACGTCGCCTTTCCCCCCCTTCCATGTGGCGTTCTTTACACAATAATCGGTATACTGACTAGGCCAAAGGCAGAAACCGTCAGCATGTTTGGCTGTAAGAATAGCCGACGGAATGCCTGCCGACTTCAAGGTTTGCATCCACTGTCCGCAATCCAGAGCAGTAGGATTAAATATGGCGGTAGGAGCCTTTCCGTCTCCTTCATTGACAAAGTCTTCAAAGGTATTGATACCAAAATGAAAGAAAGCTATCATTTCACGGTTGTACCATTCTATTTGTCGTTGGCTAGGGATGAGTCCATAGGGAGCCGGAGCTTTTTGTGCGCTTATCGGCATAATACCGGTAGCAGCAAGTGCAGTAGCAAGAAAGATTTTTTTCATTTTCATGGTTTTATTTTTTTATATTAAGATAATGCATGTGCGTCTCAGAACCATTGGCAAAACTAAAGAAAAGTTATTAGCAATCAGATTAAACTAAGGTTAACAGAAGGGTTAATTGCGTAAATTCTTTATTAACCGACATTTTCCCATACGCTATTCATAGATATAGCATCAACCATCATCTCAGAATTTTCCAGTCTTACAAATCCACACCTATAAAAAGGAACCTGCCAAGTGTATTAATAAAAAAAAGGCAAGATTAATCAATTTATTAACCACTACTTAATCAAATTTTTAACGCGTATAAAATAATTTTGTAACAGTTTCGGAACCTTACACGGGGCACAGACTTACCTGCTTCCCCATATCTAAATTTAATAATACTAAAATTAAAAACCTTTAAGTAGTTATGAAAAAAATCAGAGTGATAGAGAAGATAGCCCAATCTTCCGGACTTGCAGTCCTCCTTATGAGCACGGGATTACCGCCCTGTCTTGCTACAAAAAATGCTACTTTAGCATCAGACAAAGTCAATATTGTGTGGCAAGACATATCGATAAAAGGTAAAGTAGTAGATAAAAGTGGTGAAAGTCTGCCCGGTGCTGCCATACGAATTCTTGGCAAAGAGCAAGGAGCAGTAACAGATTTCGACGGACAGTTTACGATAACAGCCAACAAAGGAGACAAACTGGAAATCTCTTTTATAGGATATATCACCAAAACTGTGGTAGCAAACAACTCCAATGAGTTAGTGATTGTATTGGAAGAAGACAGCAAAACCTTGGATGAAGTAGTGGTGGTAGGATATGGAACGCAAAAAAAAGTCAACCTCACCGGGGCTGTAGCAAGCGTTTCGTCCGATGCGCTGGAAAGCCGTCCCATCACCAACTTGAGCCAAGGGTTACAAGGTATGATTGGCAACCTGAATATCTCGGCAAGCAACGGTTCACCCGGCAAAGGATATGGATTTAATGTGCGTGGAACCACTTCTATCAATTCAGCCGGTCCCTTGGTACTGGTCGATGGCGTACAGATGGACCCCAACTTGGTCAACCCCGCCGATGTGGAAAGTGTATCTGTATTGAAAGATGCAGCCTCCGCTTCCATCTACGGAACTCAGGCAGCTTATGGTGTAGTACTTATCACAACTAAAAAAGGGAAAGATCAAAGAGCCAAGATATCTCTATCAGGAAACTGGTCATCAAATAGTCCCACAAGGATACCTGAATACATGGATTCATGGACTTTTGCCAATTTCCACAACATGACCAACCGCAACTCGGGAGGAGGTGACTACTATGACCGTAATTATATGGAACATATTTACGCGTATTACACCGACCCTAAACATAATCTGCCAGTATTTATTGACCCATCTAATCCTAACAAATATTTATATTGCGGCAATACAGACTGGATAGAAGAGACACGCAAAAAACATACCCTAACTCAACAATATACACTCTCCATCAACGGAGGTACGGGAAAAACTTCTTATTACGGTTCATTGGGATTTATGGATCAAGAAGGACAATTGAAACACTACGATGATAACTATCGCCGTGTCAATGCATCGCTGAATGTGAATACGGAAATAAGAAAGTGGTTACAAATAGGTATGAAAATCAACTATAACAATACCAAACACGACACTCCTTTCGGCACCAACAGCAACGACATGGAAGCAGCTTTCTATGGAGCCGACCTTCGTCCTTTCATGCCGGTATACCATCCGGACGGCAACTATTCCGGACAAGGAAGCTGGACTAACATGGTAGCCACACAAGCTATCTCGGGCAGCCGCGTACACAAAGAGAATGACCTTTGGCTAACCGGAAGCATAAAAATTAATCCGTTGAAAGGATGGAACATTCATGCTGATTATACATACAATATGTACATACGCCATAAAAAATATCATGGCAAAGAGATTGTGGAGCATTATGCCAATCCGGAAGTGACCACTATTTTCCCACACATCACGCCCAGCTCGGTGAAGTTTACTTCGGATGATGATTATTATCAAGTTTTCAACGCCTATACGGATTATGAACACAACTTCGGGAAGCATGGCATCAAGCTACTGGCAGGTTATAACTATGAGCGCAAAGACTATCGCTGGTTTGATGCCGAACGCCAAAACCTGATCAGCCAGGACATTGCCTCGTTGGGAATGGCATACGGTGAGAAATACAACGGAAGCGGTGAGCATGCCTGGGCCACGATGGGATACTTCGCACGCCTCAACTACAACTACGATGACCGTTACCTGTTGGAACTGAACGGACGTTATGACGGTTCGTCCAAGTTCCCCAAAGATAACCGATTTGCTTTCTTTCCCTCTTTCTCGGCAGCATGGCGCATCTCCAACGAAGCGTTTTTTGCTAATGCCGGAAAATATGTGGACGAACTGAAGTTCCGTGCCTCCTACGGTTCGTTGGGAAACCAATCGGTAGGTGGTGATTATCCTTACATATCTACCATGGGAGCCAACGGTGAAATGGGTTATTTGGTAGATGGAAAGAAAATAGCTAGTGTCAGCCCCGGAGGCATTGTCAGCCCAATACTGACTTGGGAAACTGTCCGCCAGATAGATTTCGGATTGGATTGGGTAGCCCTGAACAACCGACTGTATGGTACATTCGACTGGTATCGCCGTATGACATACGATATGGTTACAGACGGTATCCCTCTGCCTGCCGTATTGGGTACAGGTGCACCACAAGCAAACACAGCCGACCTGAAAACCACTGGTTGGGAACTGAATATCGGCTGGAGAGACCGGTTGAAAAATGATTTCTCGTATGATGTAAGTTTAGTATTGTCAGACTATAAGGCTGAAATCACCAAATTCAACAATCCGGAAAAACTTCTGTCAAAGCACTATGCAGGCAAACAATGGGGTGAAATATGGGGATTCGTGACCGAAGGCATCTTTCAAAGCGAAGAAGAAGTGGCCAACCACGTCAGCCAATCGGAAATTTATGGTGGCGAGTGGTATCCTGGTGATGTAAAATACAAGAATTTGGATGGTGATGACAAAATATCTTACGGCAAAAACACAGTAGACGATCCAGGCGACCGCAAAATCATCGGTAACAGCGAACCACGTTACTGTTATGGTATCAAAGCAGACGCACAATGGAAAGGTTTTGATTTAAGCATCTTTTTCCAAGGAGTAGGCAAGAAGGACGTGGAACTAGGAGGAAATCAATTCTGGGGATTCGGCAACGAATGGCATGTACCTTTCTTGCATACGCTGGACTGCTGGACGGAAGAGAATCGGAATGCTTATTTTCCCCGTTCCACTTACGACAATGTGACAGGAAACCGTCAAACGCAGACACGTTATTTGCAAGATGCCTCCTACCTTCGTCTGAAAAACCTGACGATAGGCTATACATTGCCCAAATCTTTGCTGGAAAAATGGAAGATAGACAATGTTCGCATATACATGAGCGGACAGAACCTCTTGACTTTCGACCACCTCTTCGACATCTACGATCCGGAAACAGTCAGCATCAGTTCCTATCCATTGCAGAAATCAATTTCATTCGGCTTGAATATCACCCTTTAAACGCATCCTACTTATGAAAACAAAAAATATATTGAAAATTGCGGCATTAATGTGTGCCACGACATTTGCTTCGTGCTCGGATCTGCTGGATTTATACCCCGAAGACTCCGTTTCAGACGAAAACTTTTGGAAGAACGAACAAGACCTTGAACTCTTCGCCAACGGATTTTATGGCATCCTGCCAGGTGCACAAGGGCCCGGAGCTGATGACCAGTCGGACTGCTATGTAAACGAAAAGCCCAATACATGGCTATTCAACCAAGAAACCATCCCTACCTCCGGTGGTGGATGGAGCAGCGGAGACTGGGGGAATATCCGTTCTGCCAATTACTTCATGAAACGCTACCCCAACGTGCTAGGAAGTGAAGAAAATATCAACCGCCAAGTGGCGGTAGTACGTTTCTTCCGTGCTTGGGAATATTTCTACAAAATCAGACGCTTCGGCGATGTTCCTTGGTATGAAACAGAGTTGAACATCGACTCGGAAGAACTATACAAAGGACGCGACAGCCGACAGATTGTCTTCCAGCATATTTTGGAAGACCTCGATTTCTCTATCGAGCATTTACAGGAATCCACTTCTGTAGCAGCAGGACGTTTGCACAAGGCAGCGGCTCTTGCCTTCAAATCAAGAGCATGTCTTTATGAAGCTTCTTTCCGCAAATATCATGGATTGGGAGAGTATGAACCACTGTATCAAGAAGCCGCCGATGCTGCCGAACAAATCATCAGCAGCGGCAAATATGAGATATGGAGTAATGAAAAACCCGAGACCGACTACTATAACCTGTTCATTCAAGAAGATCTTTCCAACAACAGCGAGTGCATCATGCCTCGTGTATATGAAGCCAAACTGTTGATGCATAACAATACCCGCCAACTGGAAGAATCGTATACAGGGATGAGCCGCGCCATGTTCGAACAATATCTATGTGCCGACGGTCTGCCTACCGCTGTCAGCCCAACGTATGGTAGTGAAGCAGCTATGCCTGCCGAAGAATTGGCAAAACGTGACCCGCGCCTGGCCCAAAGTATTGACAATCCCAGTCTGCCTTTCAAACTACAAGGTGACGGTAGCCCTTCATTCAATGCATTGCCCTCATTGGATACAAAATATTGTACTACAGGATATCACGTTATGAAATATCATTCACCCGACCCGGCACAATGGAACATCGGGCTGTCCACACTGGATGTTTTTATCTTCCGATATGCAGAAGTATTGTTGAATTATGCAGAAGCCAAAGCCGAATTGGGTGAATGCAACCAAACAATACTGGATGCCACCATCAACCAATTACGTAACCGTGTCGGAATGCCTCATCTAATGGAAAATGTAGGGTTTGAAGACCCAAACTGGCCCGACTATGGCTATAAACTGACGCCCCTTCTTTATGAAATCCGTCGTGAGCGTGCTGTAGAATTACTGGGAGAAGGGTTCCGTTGGGACGATATTGTACGTTGGAAAGCCGGACGACTGCTGGAAAATCCCAAAACGATGCTGGGTATGAAAGTGTCCGATGAAATGAAGGAAGCATACGGTGACTTTAGCCGCACCCTAAATGAAGAAGGATACATGGTGATTTATCCCGGAAAAACTAACAGGACTTGGGACGATAAACTCTATCTGCATCCATTGCCCTTAGAACAGACTACCATGAATCCCAACCTCCTGCCCAATAATCCAGGATGGGAATAATATAAACCTTGATAAACGAAACTAACAAATGAAACAAAACATACTCCAAACAATAAGCGGTTGCCTGCTGGGCACACTTTTGCTGGCATTACCGGCCTGCAACGACAATGACGGAACTCATACTGTATACATACCTAATGCCGGGACATTGGTAAAAGTGAATTATTACATAGAAGACGAACCACATGTAGAAACATTCACCGTAAAAGTAACTCCTAACAGCTATCCCAACCAGAATCCGGAAGGTGCGTCCACTGACGTTACCGTACATGTGGCTGCCACCCCTGACAAAGTAGCAGAATACAACGCCGCTAAAGGAACAGACTACGCCGTGTTGCCTGAAAATGCCTATACAGTAAGTGCCACCACCATGATTAAGGCTGGTTCCATAGAATCCGATCCCATTACCATCGCACTCCATGCCAAAGGTAATGTAGAACAATTTGTAGAATATTTGTTGCCCATAAGCATTGTTTCAGCCGAAGGTATGGCTACGGATGAATGCTGCCAAACGATGTACTTCCTTTACAGAGGTAGCATAGACGCTAGCAGCATGGAATTGCTAGACCGTTCCACATGGACTGTGCTGAATGCCTCATCCGAGGAACCGCGCGAAGGCGACTGGGGGCACAGCGGATTGAAAGAAGCCTGTATAGATGGTGACCTGAACACCTTTTGGGGAACCGACTGGTCAACCAGCCATCCGCAACCTCCTCATTGGATTATCCTTGACCTAGGTACCCAAACCAACATACAAGGTATTGCCATCCGTGCCCGCGAAGAAGGTTATGACGGCCCAAAGACCATGACATTAGAAGTCAGCGACAACGGGGAGGAGTGGAAAAATGCAGGCGAATTTAAGGATATTCCCGCCAAAGGTGAGTTCCGTTCCTTCTTGCCCGAGGCTGTGACGGGCAGTTTTGTCAAAGTGACTATCACTTCGAATAGCCCGGGTTGTAGCCTTTGCCGGCATCATCCAGCATCATGCGGCCATGATCCACACGCATCGGAACGCCCGGACGCTCTTTTTCAAAGATGCGGATCAGCTCTGTCACATGAGCACGCCCTCCCAGATGGGATGCTTCTATGAAGTTTCCGTTGGGGAATGCATTGGTGCTACGCAGATGCACAAAGTGAGTGCGGTGCGCAAACATACGTGCCAGCAAAGGTACGTTGTTATGCAATCCGGCACTGAGGGAACCGGCGCAGAATGTCAGTCCGTTATGCGGGTTATCAACCGCATGGAGTAACCAGGTGATGTCTTCCTCACTAGTCACGATACGCGGCAAGCCCAATACCTGGAAAGGGGGATCGTCCGGATGGATGCACATATTTATGCCATACTCATCACACACCGGCATGATGGCCTGCAAGAAATAGCGTAAGTTTTCACGCAGGACGTTGCGGTCTATGCCCTCGTACAGAGACAAAAGACGGCGGAATATGGCAATCGGCTGCCGGTCTCCCTCCTTTATGTTGCCATTCACAAATCCCTGCGTCTTGACTATAATGGTGTCGATCAGTTCGTTTTTCTCAGCTTCGGTTATGGTCTTGTCCAATTCACGCACCTGTTGCAGTTCTGAGCCGGTATAATCTTTCTCCGCCCCTTCACGCTGAAGGATCATGCAGTCAAAATAGGCGAACCGGATCTTGTCAAAATACAGAGAACTGGTCCCATCCTCCCAAGGATGTTCTAAATCGGTACGTATCCAGTCAATGACGGGCATGAAATTATAACATACAGTCTTGATGCCCGCTTTGCCCAGGTTGGCAAGGCTTACTTTATAGTTCTCTATCAGCTGGTCTCGTTCGGGGCCGGCATATTTGATCGCCTCACTGACCGGCAGGCTTTCCACTACCGACCAACGCAATTGATGAGATTCAATGTAATCTTTCAAGCTCTTGATAGCTTCCAGAGTCCATATCTCACCATTAGGCACCTCATGAAGGGCGGTCACGATTCCTTCCACCCCGATTTGTCTAAGCATGGGAAGTGTTATTTTGTCTTTCCTCCCAAACCATCTCCATGTCTTTTCCATTCGTATGATGTTTTTAGTCTGTATGACAGAGTATTTGTTAATCTTCTTTAAGTCTTTTCTATTGGTGTATGATCATGGCAGAGCGTGCCGGTATCACAAGTTCAGCACCTGAGACTTGTCCCATTCCTTTCATATTTATCTTACCATCCTTACAAACCACCGTGTATTTACCCGACGGGATGTCCAGTCCGGCAGGCTCTGTGCGGCTGTTCAAAGCTA
>ERZ778512.1280-NODE-1280-length-17022-cov-3.831614_pt1 | contig 17022 bp, 18 predicted proteins | sample MGYA00510346_ERZ778512 | MGnify/ENA primary metagenome ERZ778512 (study PRJEB29527, sample SAMN07138962) | mouse gut metagenome | material: feces | host: mouse | place: China:Nanjing | collected 2016-01-25 ...
GGAGACCGTGAGCAACCGCACCTCCAACCCGTTGCTTCTAACACTCATTGATTACACTAATGACTTTGAGCCTGAAGTTGCATCCGTGGACCCGGGTGTTGTCAGTGTACCTGGTGGCAAGCAGGTTATGTACCTGCGTAGTGCCGGGAGCAATGACCCCGTGTTCGTTGGTGTGGTGTCCGAAGGCTCCCTCGTTGCTAGCGAAGGCACCTTGGGGTTCGACGAGGAGGACGGCTCTCTTATCCTGAAGTACTACGAACACGGTGCTGAAGAGGGAACCGGGGAGCTGATTTCTAAAGAGGACTACACAGTCCGAGAGCAGTCCAAGGAAATCGAAGAGGCTGGTGTCCTCCCCACTGTGCAGGATATTATTCCCAGTCCCTCCTATGACCCAGCATTGGTATCGAACAAGCGGTATCTCCGGGCGGTCAATAAGCACTTGTGCAAGTTAAATGCTTTGGAGTATGAGGAGGAGCTGGAGGATGTTCGGCGTATAATTGCGTCTGACTTGTGCTTCGTTATCCCGGCCTATAAGGTTGATGGTCTGCTGGCAATTCAGATGTTGCCGGACTACGAGAAGTATGTTGACTCTCACGGCACGCTGGAGCACACGAACTTTGAATCCCTGAGGGAACTCTCCAGAGTTGTCCTCGGGGCCGAATCTCCGCTGGAGGGTAAAACGAAATGGGATGATGAGTGCGCTATGGTCTTTGAGAGGATGCGTGGTGCCCAGGATAATAACGTGCTGAATCTCGCTCGACTGCTTGACCAGTATGATACGGACGTCATTGCTCTGCACGGGTTATCCAATAACCAGACCTCTAATCCGGAGAACTACAACGCATACTGTGCCATGCTGTGTATCCCGTGGTTGCACCACAGACTGCGTGACCTGGAAGAGCGTATGCTGCTTCTCAGAATCCTTGAGGAGATTGGGACAGACATTGCTCCCATTCTGCGGAAGCGTAGTCCGATGCTCACAACCTACACCAAGATTACCACCAGTGCAACTATCGACGACGTCGAGAACTCCTTAAAGTCTGGCATGCACGGTGGCAAGAAGTTCGACGCTTTGCCCTTGACGCGCAAGGTGCTGAACTCCGAGGTTGGCGGTAGCACGCCTATCCTGAAGTACTTTGCCCTTGAGCGCAATGTCTATGGCATCATGGCTACTGCCATCTGTAGCGAGGACGAGCAGGAGAACGCGCTGTATCTGGACCTGCAGCGTTGTCTCGGTTTGGATGCAGAGGGTATGATGGACGTCACTCAGCTCGACGAGAAGACATTCATGAGTGCGCCCTTCGCCATTCCTGTTCACGAGGCTTGCGCTAGAAACCGTGAAAGTCTGTTACGGCTGATTGAGCGGGGTATCCTGGCTGACACTAGTGCCCGTATCGACATTCGGGTTATCAAGGCATATGACCTGTTGTGCTCCTATGGAGACGATTTGTTTGATATTGCCTTCGATGGCCCAGAGATTGAAGACTTCTCTGACACCAGCGAGTGCATTGAGGCCTTCTACACTTATGCTGGGTCCTTCCTGGTAGGTTACTGCCTTGTGGATGGACAGTCCCTTGGAGAGGTTGAGGGTGCCAAGGAAAGGCTGTTGGCGTTCCGCGAGAATAGTGACGGCTTCTGCTTCAGGCATGACTTGACAGCGTTCGCCCAGTTTGACTTGTACGAAGTGAGGGGGAACTGGTGTGAGTGATTCCTATGTTTTAGTCCTGCAGGAGATTGCTATGCACCCGCACTCATATCTTAAAAAACTGGAGGGAGCCTTTGAGGCTCCCTCCATTGTTTATGTCCACTCCAGAGACGGGTTGCGAAAATACACAACACCGCCAGTGTACGATGACCGGTATCTCGTTGTCTTCGAGGATAAGAAAATCTTCGAGCACAATATCGCTTTTCTCCGTCTCGACTTTATGTTCGTCGTCGTGGTGTGCTCTACGACGACACAGGTCAATGACGTCAAGCACTTGTGCCAAGATAAGGAAATCCCTGCTAAGGTATTCAACAATGAGTTTCGAAAAGCAGATGGCATGGACCTAATTAGAGAGTTAGCTACAGAGCAGGTGTCAGACGCTTTCTGTAAGGCCCTGCTGTCTCGTGTGGGTCTATCCCCTAAACGCATCGTGAGCGCTATGATGGTGTGTGAGCAGGTAGGATATAAAACATCTAATATTACCAAGTATATCGACAAGTACAGCTACGTCGATGTGTATGACGTTCTTGAGAGTTTGCTCAATATCTGCAAGTCTGGTGCCCAAAGAACACGTGCATCCCTCTACATCCATCAGAACAGATTTTGGTATGCTAAGTACACGCGCCAGACTCTTGTAAAGGAAGTAGAGTTGCTGTTAAAAATGTACCGCGACATTACCGAGGGAGTGCTAACAGAATATACGGTTGACGAGTACGTGGAATCTGAAAGGGTTCCACGTTTCCGCGTTTTATACGCCTGTAGTCTGTTTGAGAAAATACCGTACGTGCGATTGCTTTCGCTAAAGACATTTCTTGAGCACGCAAGTATTCTTGAGGTGGCTATGAAGCTGTCGTAACACCAATAAGGGGGTAGTGTATTTGTATCTTGACGAATTACTGCAAAAGACCTATATCACAGATAGCCCTCCGACCGAGGACGAGATAGTCCTTCTGCCGGCAGGGTTTAAGCCTTCCATCGACAGCAGCATCGTGCTCAAGAAATCTGACTTCGAAGCCATTCTGATGGGAGCACGAGCAAGCGAGCCGGCTTCGGAAGCCGTGCTTGTAACCATCGGGAAAGCAGGCTCTGCAGGTCAAACCGAAACCGGACTTTCGCCACGAGTGTGGGACTTGCTGTGTAATCAGCAGTCTGTGATTAACCGCTACATCCTACTGTGCAACGAAGCCACCGCTAACGCACTGGATGCGTTGAGCGAGGAGGGCGGTACGGAACAGGAGGGTGCCTCCAATGGCGCCCAGGGGATGGACGAATCCGGCGACCTGGTATTGGGCGCTCCTCCTGAAACTGACGAGGAAGGTGCTCTGGGTTCTGACCTTGACACGTTTGGACAAGAGCTGTCCAGCGACCTGGATACCCCCGGGTCAGGGAATCAGGAACCTGCGCAGAGCGATGAGGCTCCCACTAGCAGGAACACCCCAAAGCGTGTTCCTAACACTGTCAAGTACGCTATCCCCGGGTCTGACGGCATGAACCTATACCAGGACACTGTAACGAAATTCAAAGCCTATGCGCCTGAGGATGGCGATGAAGAGGTAACTGAACTGGAGGATTATCTGTCCTCCATTTCTTCTCAGGCAGGGTCCAGTGCTCCGGAGATTCCGGAAGAGGACGAGGAGTCCGGAGCGGAGCCTACTGTGGGAGGCGCCAGTGACTTCGCATTCAACCTGGGAGCTACTGGAGAGGAATCCGTGTCCAGTAACGCAGGTGAGGAATCCGAGGAAGGATTTAACTTCGGTGCCTTCGGTCAGGACGGTGACACAGGTCTAGGCTCCTTCGGTCAAAGTGCTCAGGAGGGAGCCGTGCAGGGCCTTGGCGCCTTTGGTCAAGTAGAGGAGCAGGTACTCGGATTCGGTGAAGTCCCTGCTGGTGAAGTAGAACAGAAAGACGCCGAAGAGGGTGCCGCGCCCTTGCAGGACACTGAGGAGAGTGAGCGCCCTGCAGGAATGGAGCCGCCTTCGGGTGCGTTCGAGTTCGGTGACTTTGGCGTGGGTGAGCCCGCCTCTGAGAAGAGTGAAGGTGGGATGCCGGCGGGATCTCCAGACGCTTTTGGTGGCTTTGACTTAGGGGAAACGGGCGAGGGACCTGAAGGCCTGCCTGTGGAAGGTGACGGCGAGACTGCGCCTGGGGGTGCCCAGGCAGAGGTTCCCGATGAAAGGTGTAGTGCCCCACTGAATGAGGAGCTTCACGACGCACCTGCACAGGATATGTCCGAAAGCATCCAGGAAGTGCAGTCGCTCTTCGATAGTTTCTTTGAGCTATCTAAGCAGTATGGTGTAGAAGTTCTGCTTGCGCAGAACAATAAGAATCCACAGGACTTTTGCATTGAACTGGCTAAAGAGTTCCCTGTTCTTCACGGGCAGTTGGATGCAAGCAGGAACGCTCACCAGGGAGACTGGCGTGCGATTGCCCTTGACCTGGCGGATATGCTCCGCTTTGAAGCTATGCAGGCTCTCGCGGTTTGCAACGAGGAGAAAGCGCGTCTGCACTGTATGCCCATCTACAACATTTTGTATGAATAAGGAGTGTCAACAATGGCGCGTAAATCTCAACAGGGCGTAAGTCCTACCGGAAAGATGGCAATCATCGCGGTACTCTTTGGGGTGCCGATTCTGTTCTTCGCATCCTCCTACGGCCTCAGCGTAATCTCTGAGAAGATTCCTGTGGCCATTGTCGGTGTGCTCATTCTCGTCGCCACCGCCTATACCGCTCACACCTCTCGGCTGATGTACACCTACTATGAGGTCGAGGCGCCGATTCTGCGGTTCATTCCCTGTCTGTGCGAAGTCACCCTGATGGACCAAAAGTTCTGGGTGCCCTGCTACTCCCTGTATGGCGGGGTGGTTGTGTCCGGGCTCGTGGCCTTTCTCCCCTACAGTATCGCTAAGGTCTTCGGTGAGTGGTTCGTTGAGAACCATGTGTTTGTGTTTGGCCTTGTCGCGTTCGCCCTGCTCCTTGTGATTCAGGTCATTAAGGGCATTGGGTTGTACGGGTGCATCAACGACATTGCTGCGGACTGGAACAATCAGACGCGGTCTGATGTTGGGTTCATTAAAAGGTTCGCTCCCTTTGCATTTATCCCATTTGTGCGTGTAATCGCGCTCTATGGTCTTAACAAACCCCTCAGCACCATGGTCGACTTCATGAATGTTTCCGTGAGCGATGCCGCGAGCACCGACGGGGAGTTCTACGAAGACGATGAGGGTGACGAAGAGGAAGAGGATGAAGACTACTAAAAATTAACTGACGGAGGGAAATACAGTGCCATTATTTGGAGAGGCGGGCACCAGTGTGCCCAAAGATTTTTCTGGCGCAGGGAAGATGCCTGCTGGTTCTGGGATGCCGTTGCCGAACGCGCAGACCTTTGGGTCCAACGGATTCATTCCAGGCATGGGGATTGAGTTTGGGGTTACGCCAATGGAGCCCATCAAAGAAGATACTTCCGAAGAGGGCGCGTTACCCGGTACCGATGTAGAGGGGCAGGGTACTGAAGAAGGTAACGAGGCTCCTATAACTCTCGATGAGCAGGAACCCGTTGGGGCGCCTGCTGTGGAAGCCGAAGAGGGTAGCCCCTTCACTACGGAGGAGGCCCCCAATGTTTCCAGCCACGGTGAGACATTTAACCCGGGGTTCACGTTGCTGGACAAGAACTGTGAAGACTTTGCGGCTGAGTTCTCTCCGCGTATGGAGACACCGAGGTATATCGGAGACTCTCCGCTTCTGCTTTCCTACCTGCACAAGTTGGAGAGACAGTTCCAGCTCACTATGCCTATCAAGGCCTGTGGCATCGACCCTGTCGTATTCGAGCATGTGGAATTTGTTCCACTGAGTGCGGATGCGGACAGCTCCGAGGCCACCACATTCTGCATGGATGTTGACGGCACCAAGGTGCTGTATGAGCTCGCCAAGGTTGACAATGAGCTCTACATGTCGTGTGTGAGCGAGTGCCTGAACCCCGACTATATGAAGGCTGTTATCCAGGACGCCACCGTGAATATGGTTGAGCGTGGGGAGTATATCTTCCCGATGGTCGGATATCGTGAGATGGCCCTGCAGGAAGGCGAGAACACCGCCAAGCTTCTGCGTACCCTGCGGCTCAACACTTTCGAGATGTCAACCCTCTGTGCCTACATGGAAGGGTTCGATGCCGTCATGTCCTTCGAGATTCTGAACGGGAAGCAATGCATTCGCTTCTGCGCGAGTAAGTAAGGCGGTGCCGGATGAATGGCCCAGAACTTTTAGAGTTAAGCCAGACGTCCGAAGACCTTGACATTGACCTTGATGTAACTGGGCTACTCCTTGATTCGGTAGACGTAACTACATTGCAAGGATTCCAGTATCCCGCTATGGTTCTGACAGGCGTGGCTTTCAAGGATACGCTGCGCGTCCTGAAAACCAGGTTTAGAGAATCGTTTAGGTCTGTTGATGTTTGGCTCGACTTAGAGGATGGTAGCGCACCCAGTAAGATTGGTACGCTGCCGTTGGAACTGGAGACGCTATTGACTATGCGGTACCTCGGTATCAATCTCACCCTCTACCTCGAGCCCGGACACGTGGAGTCTGTAGACTTATCCAGTCCTAATGTATTAGAAGACTTCATATGAAAGCGAGTGACTCTAAGAATGAAAAGCAAGAAACTGGTCATGGCGGTGTTGGTACTTTGCCTCGCCATGGCGATCTGTGGGTGCAGTGCCGACAAAGATGATGCTCCTGATGCCATCGGACCTTCCCAGTCTACCTCGCAGGGGGACGCTACTACTCCGCCCGCTGGTAACGACGGTGCTACTAATGGCGGCGGGGTAGATTTCGGTCTGCAGACTGCTCCCGACCCCAACTTCGATTCTCCTGCTTCCGGCGGTTCATCCGAAAAGATTTACACAATCCAGGGTGACTATGCCTACGAGATGGACCCCAACACGCTGCAGATTGTTGGGCCTCCGCTGGACCCTATCACCCACGAGCCTGTGGAGAATCCGGTCCTGGACGGCACCAATCCGTCCACGCCTAACAACCCCCAAGATACTCAGAACAACCAGCCGCCTGCGACGTCTGAGCCTCCCGCGGAGCCGGAGCAGCCTGATGTTCCTGCTGAGACTTCTACTCCTCCTGCTGAGGAGAAGCTCCCCAACACCGGTATGTTCCTGGAGGACGATTAAGGAGGATTTCCGTGCAAGCATTCATGGAGGACCTCCTGGTTCGGAGTATTCCTGTTCTCCTTCCTGGGTTTCTCTTGGTTGCCTTCCTGGTACACATAGGTGTGTTTCCGGTGGGTAGCGATGCCAAGAGTAAGCCCAGTAAGAAGCAAAAGAAGAGTGACAAGAGTGAGAGCAAGTCGGAGGCGCCCGTAGAGGAGGAATAAACTGTGGTTATAGGGTTTTGCCTGTTTGCGGCCGCAATTCTGTTTTGCCTGCTGGGTAACAAGACACCGGAAGCAGGGCAACTCTACTATGATTTACAGGACCTCGATACGGCGGATAAGAAGCCTAAGAAGACCAAGGTCAGTGTTGACACGCAGGCCGGGAGGTCAGTGAAAAAGAAGCAAAGTTCCCAGGAGATTCCGGAGGACGATGCGGACACATTGGCCCAGGCCATCTACGACGAAACGGACATGTGATGCCTATGTTTACAAAGCGAAAGCTCCTGATGTATATGTTCTACCTGCCTGGTATCGTGTTCCTGATTCGTGCAGTCTTCACTTTTTGGACACTTGGGTGGAACCCACTGGGTCTGCGATTACCCTACATTCAACTGATACCGTTAGCTGTGATGGGAGCGTCATGCTTCGGGCACTTCAGGTTGTATAGGGATGCTGTGCCTGTGATATCGCTCATAGTCCCCACTCTACTGCACGCTGTGATGGTTTTCGTGTTTACGAAGGCTATCATGATTGTACCGCTATTGCCGGTGTTTGCGCCGGACGTGGTTTACCTTATCGTCAAGTCTGTAAAGGCGAATATGTTCCCCTTCTACATTGAAGGGGAGGACGATAATTTTTCAGAGCTAAATTTGAGTAACGAAAAGGCGGGGTAGCAAAGGCTACCCCGCCTCATATTTGTTGCGCATAATCTACTGCGCCTTGATGAGCAGGGTGCAGTAACCTTGTGTGCAAAGAAAGAGGAGGTACAAGATGCTGGAGAAAGTTACCAGACCTACCGATAACGGGGTCCCTGTGTTCGAGGTTGCGAACATTCCGAGGGACAGCCCGTACACCTTTATCGCCTATGTGCGTGGAGGACGTTCTAAGTTTACTCGCTATGGCAAGCCGTTCGTAACCTTGTACCTGCAGGACAAACACGGTGTCGTAATTCCCGGGTATATCTTTGAGATGGGTGACTTCATGCAGAGCGGCCTGGATGTGACGAAGGTTTCCCACTCTCTTGTCAAAGTGACCGCGACCGAAAACTATCAGCCGAAGTTCGGTATGTCTGTTCTCATTGACAAGGTCGAACTGATATCCAATCCGCCGGCATCGATTGCGTCGGAGTTAATCGGCACTGTTGGGGACAACCAGACTACCTATCAAACACTCCTGTCTGCTATCGAGAAGCGGATAGGGATTAAAATCAACCTGCCCTACAACATTTGCACTTCCTCCTACATGGACTTCTACCAGGGTAAGGTTGGAGGGCAGTGCCGCCACTACCTGCGCATGCTGGAGCTTCTTGATGTATGGGGCTCTGAAATGTCTGATGAAGAGCGGCTAAGGTTGTACAGCACCTTTGTGCTGTACATTTTCGTCAACAACAACTATATCGCAGCTCGGGAAGAAGCCACCGATGACATTCGTCTTGTGACTACCTTGACCGCGTCCGTATCTAAATATATGGAAGTGTTAAAGGCAGGAGACGGGGCCATCGAAGTCATTCACTTGTTCTTTGGGTATCAGCCCAAAGACCTGTTCGTCCGGTTAGTGCATCATGCAGCTGAGACTAACCTGCGGGCAATGAATGAGTTGGCTACCTACCGCTCCCTGCCACTCAGTTTGGAAGGGGATGCTGGTTATGGTACGATTAAGAGGTATGCGGCTTCTAAGTAGCCTACTGGTTCTGTGCGTCCTGCTGTCGGGGTGCTCGATGGATATTATGCGCCCCGACCTTTTTCACGATGCCGATATGATGGCATATCCGTCATGGATTGACGGCACTGGCAGTAGCGACGAAGGTAGCGACGGGGAGGAAATGGTTAAGCCGGGAACAGCGGTGGAGGTTTGGCCTAATGGCTCTCCCTCTAATAAGGAGTACGAGTACAAACCGAGCACGTCGACTGATAATACGGATGACTTTGCCGCTATTACGGCGGATACTATTCAGTGCCGTGATTACGTTACTTACCTGCAAGAACATGTGTACGCTGACCTAAAGGAGATTATCAATGCCCTACCGGCCGACACGAGGAGTAACCTGTATCTGCGTGTCGGCCACACAGGCTACAGCATCGATGCTAATGGGCAGCTACGTAGAGACTCTGGGTGGCAGGAAAGTTTGGTTGGCAGCAGTGTGCAGAGTGAAAGAGTCGTCGGAGGAGATACTCTGATGCTTCTGGCTACTGACTGGCTTGGTTCTCTTCCTGGTAATAGTGACCACGTTAAGCTGCAAGTGGAACGAGCACAACAGGAGATTACTAAGTCGGTGTCTGCTGACGCAATGTCAAAGGATTTCCACGCTATGCAGGATGCCGGACTTCCGCAAATCTACCGTAACCTAATGGGTCGCGATGGCGCAGATTTCAAAACTCTGCAGGAGTACTACGACGCCATCGCCACAGACCCATATCATAACATACCTAACTTTAGTCTGCAGATACGTACAGGAGAGACAACTACTGATACTGTCATATTCAATAAGACCAGTCCCAGCGTCGCAACGCCCTACACCCCTGGTGCTTCTTTCGATACTGTGGATAAGATGTTCCGCATACAGAATCAGTATAGCACCAGAGAGCGTACACCCGTGGACGAGTGCAAGCAGGACGAATCTTCTCTGTGCAGGTACTACCTCGATGGCTACAACAAGACTGTAATCTTCATCGGGTGTACAGATGGGGAAGACCTAATTGATACTGTCGGTGAGGATACGTACCGCAAGATGCTCAGTGTGGTCAGTAACGCTTATAGCTGTACTGACGTGAGCAGCATCAAGAGCCTCCCACAAGAGAATGAGTATGATGATGTTACCCAGGTGCTAATTAAAGAAGGCACCGACTATTCAAAGTTCTCTCCAATCTCTGCTGGCTCCAAAGGAGTTGATTAGCATGGACTTTTTAGTGAGTGCCTTTTACGACGAGCAAACCTGCAAGTTCCTGGGAGCCTCCACTGTTCAGTTCGACCCAACAGATTACTGCGGGCGTGGAACCTTTCGAGCCTACATGGACGCGGAGTTCTTTAGCCTCTACAAGGACCTGCACCCGCAGGGGTTTCTCCTGAACGACGATGGGCTTCTCATGGCTGACTCTAATGCCCGTGTTGTTACCACAGAGGAGACTTTTCCGTTCGTCTATGATACCTGTCAGCGGGTACCTCCCAAGAAGCTGGACATTACGGACCTGCTGTTGTATGGTGTCCAGAATGGCGGTGCGGTCTTCGTCAACTATGGAAGCTACAAGGAGGGTGCCGACCCTGTCCTGATTCCCTTCGCTAATTACAGGGTGTCAGCGTCCTCCATAAACATCTACGCGTCCTACAAGCTGGAGGACGGTTCGTTCAGAACAAGCTCCTTGCTTGACCTGGAGCAGGGTACAGGAAAGGATATTATGTGCACCTTCCCGGAGGGTAAGGTACCTCTTGAGTTTGGGCACATGTGCTCCCAGGTTGACACTGTGGATATTGATGGTGCCGCTCTTGCTGTTTTCAAGGTGAACACTACGCTTGAGCGGTTTGGCATCAGTGTCGGGGAGGCCTTTCTCAATTACTTGGCATACATGGTGGCCTACTACGATATTGGTCGCCGGGTGCTGAAGGAGCTGGTGCCTGCTGTGCAAACCGAAGAGGAGAAGGTCTCTTCTACCGCGTCCGATAAGCCCCGAAGAAAGGCAGAGAAGAACGTGTCTATTGTGCACCAGTATTCTCGCGCTTACGTTGATGAGGTTGTGGAGTGTGGTTCTGATGCCGAGCAATTGTCTGACCTGATAAGGGATATTCCGGAGGCCAATATCACCGTGCATTGGATTGAGCGTGTTCTCTCCAGCCCTTGGTACGACCCTGATAAAGAGGACCAGGGCATGAGGTCTGCAAGCTCTAACCTGTCTGTGGAGTGTCGGGAGTATGGTCTAAAGTTCGGTCTGGAACTCCTTACCCACAGGTACTACATGATGGCAACTTCCGGCTACGAGGACCGGATACCGTTAATACTGAATGGAGGTGGCGTGAATGGGCAGTCTGCTAAGCTCGTATCTTTCTAGCCATGGTAAGCCCGTTATCTGCAACGGCAAGCTTCTGCGCTACGGGAATAAGAAAGTGTTGGCTCGGGAGAGTGCGAACTACAGCGTCATCTTTACCGTGCCTACCAGTGGGCTCGCCGGGGATGAAATTAACCTGACTACTGGCGACAACCTACCTAACGGCGAGTGGGGCAAGTTTACCCCCATCACTGAGCCCACTGTAATTTCCTCGGTACTGGACTTCGATCGTAAATATGCGAGAGCCTGGGGAAAGTACCCCGAGGATGTGGATGCTTCTCACATCACCATTGGCTGTGATGGCTTCACCAGGGCCATTGTCATTGAGAGTAGGTACTATTCCGCCATGATGAATCCCCAGGTATTCCACAGCACTGACCGCATCTACAGTGAAGAGGAGCGCAAGATTCGTGCTGAGTTGTTGCTAGAGTACATCAACAACTACTACGAGATTTACACGCATCTGTTGAACCGGCGCATCATGTCTTCAAGGATGCCCTTTGTTGTTAAGGGACACCTGGTGGCCGGGCTGTTTCAGCCTCTGCTGTGCTCTACCCCGCTTATTAGAAGTCCCTTGGAGTATCCCATCGTCAGCGACTTCCTGTCTTTGATTCATGGCGATGCCGCGGGAATCTCTGACGAGCTTGGAAACATTGAGGAGCTGCTTGAGGTTCCTGATGCCATTGGTAAGGGAATCCGGCTGTCCTGTGTCTCCATGCACGATATTGTCAGAAGGTTCGCTCCTGCCCAGCCGAACACCAGTGCTGGACTGGTTATACCTCGTCTGATGAATCGGGGAACTTTTATGTTCATCATGCTCTATCTCCTCAGCGGTATTGTGAACCGCGGTGTGAATCTGCCAGTGCCTTTGGACCAGAAACACCGTGCACGCATGGAGGAGATTACGCGGGACGAGGTATACTCCGCGTTTGCTAACAACCTGATTACTGGCTACCAAGAGATGGCCACCAGAGTGGCCACTATATAAACAAAGGAGAGAAATGTAAATGACGAACGACGTTATCATGTTCCTCGCGCTGAATGCACTTCTCCATGGCCGTGACTGCGACGATGCCTTTGACGGCCACATGGCCGATATTCTCAAAATCAAGAAGGCGGACGCCCAGGAGCTCGCCACCTCTCTGGATGTGCTGCCCGAGGTCGGCATCACGGACGACCCTCTGGTGATGACCCTGCTCAACTACTACTGCAACAGGGCCTATACGAACCTCCAGGTCAGTGAGGAATACAGTATCCCCTTGCGGACCTATGCGGAGCAGCAGTTCCTAGGTAAGATGGGTCCGGAGCTTATTATGCCGTTCCTCAAGCGCCTCATCATGGACTACGCCATGACCACGACGGAGGGTGTGCCCAGTATCGTTGATGGCGTGCTCTACTGCACTCAGAAGGAGTTCGAGAGGATCGAGAAGGCCATGATGGCCGCCTACAAACTGTTTACTGCCGGACCTGCTGGCACTACCAAGAAGCTGAACACTCTCTTGCGGAAGTATACCTCCATTGACGAGTATTCTCCTATGCTCCCCTCCACGATGCTCGATATTCTTGAGCGCATCATTAAGGCTGGTATGAAGCCCACGGCCTACCAGATGACTTTTCTCGGAACACCTGACCTCGTGACAACCTACGAGGAGACCGGCTGTGTCATGGCTTTTACAGACCCTACGCACGAAGTCGTTAACTGGCTGGTTGATCTCAAGGGAGCAGAGGGTCTGTCGGTGCACATCACTGTTCCTGTCGCGGAGCTGCGTAGTAGGGTGTTCAGCTCAGTGCGGGACCTGGACGGCGTTATGGCTGCCCCCGGGAGAATCCACGGCAGTTACACCCTGGTGTATCCGGAGGACTAATATGCAGAGGGTGTTTGCTGTTTTCGATACGGAGACCACAGGGCTGAAGTTTGCTGATAGTCCTCCGGGAGAGCCGGCCTCTTTGCGTCAGCACGGTGATGAAGTTTGTCAGATTGGCGGGATTCTCCTGGATGAGCACATGGAGCCGTTCCAGCTGTTCTGTCACTACTGCGATACCGTGAAGGTGGAGTGTGATGCGGGAGCCTCGGCGGTCAGCGGTCTTTATATGCGTGACATTCGCCAGCATGTGTTAGGTCAGTACCTTCCGCAGGTACTGACGGAGAAGCTGTCTGAGTTCTTTTATGCGGACACTTCGTTCATTGGTTACAATGTCGAGTTCGACATGAAAATGGTTCAACAGACCATCGCTAACTCGGACTTGTCCTTCGACTGGGAGCCGCTCAGAGGAAGCATCATTCCTAGACACGGCAGATTCTCTATTGACGTCTCTAACTACTATACGCGGCGTGGTACCAATGGGAAAACTTATCGTATGAAGTTGTCTTCATTATCTTCACAGCTGGAGGAGGCTCGACAGGACTTCTTTCGTCAGTATGGTCACATGGACATACAGACTAATTGCAGTGAGTTGTTTATACCTTCTTGGAACAAACAACACAGTGCGTTCTTCGATGCCCTGAATACATTCTTGCTGTGGAGGGATACGGTATGGCAGAAAAAGCTACTTTGATGCTGGAGGCCGCAAAAAAGAGCGAAGAGATAAAAGGCCTCGAAGCCTCCATTGCAAAGTGCAGTGAGGACCTAGAGACCTTACCGAAGACACTTGAACAAGAGAAACAGGCGGCCAGGGAAAAATCCCTGGCCGCCTTTAATTCTCGTCAGGAAGAGTTGCGGAAGAGGGTCAGCAGTGTGCTGGACAAAAAGAGACAGGAGATATCGGGTTACCTGGATAGCGTTCCCGGTATGGAGTCTCGAGAGTTTGCCGGGAAGATGGAAGTTAACGGAATCGAGGACCAGCTAAAGGAAGTATATCCCGAGGACATGGTAATGGATTACCTGTGCACGGATATCGTGGAGATAGATGACCCGGAGTACGCCTTTAGCATGTATGCTGAAGCAGAGAGGGATGCTGCTACAATCAGCAATGGCAGTGATTTGACTTCCAAGATGTTCAACTCGCTAACAGACCTCCTGGTGAGCATCTGCAACAATCCCACCATCGGTGCTAAGGCTATTCCAATCGTCCTAATCTTCTACATGGCTGGTGCGCTGTTCTTCCCTTTCGTGTTTCTTACCTCGTTTGCCCTCTTGGGCGTGTTATCGGCGTCCCAGGGATGGCAGGTCAAGCAGTTAATCATTAAGCTCTATTCTGTCAAGATGTTCCTGAATCAGTCCTACAATGAGGATATCTTTAACCGTGATAAGGGACGTATCATGCGTGGCATGGACAAGTTCTTTCACGACGTGAGGATAGACTATGAGGGCGCCATCAGCCAGAGGTCCTATTCCTATGATACCGCCATAGAGGATAAGCTTGACAAGAAATACCGTGTAGCCATACGTCGTGCGGAGCAGGACAGGGACCTATACAACTCCCAATTGCAGAAAGCTAATGACGAATTGAAGGCGCTGTTGGAGCGTATTGACGCCTTGGACGAGGAGGAGCGTAAGAGGGCCGAGAACGCTCAGAAGGAACATTTGGAGACGGTCACCTGGAAGCGGGAATGGTTGGAACATGTCTTTGTTGACGTCAATGCGGATAACCGTAAAGTGATGATGCCCTTTACCAAAGGGCACTCCTGTTATTTTTCCAAAGATATTGAGCAGCTCAAGGAGTTCTCGCGGCTGACCGTTATGCAGTGTGTCTTACACATGCACCCTGACTTTGCCTCGCAGGCTATACTTGACTACAAGTATATGGGCGGAGGCCTGACCCAGTTTTTGACGCTGGGAGGTAAGGCAGTTGCACTATACTTTACAGAGGAGGATATCGCGCCTAAAGTCGATAACATCGACAAGGAGATAATGGCAAGAACTAAGAATATCTTGGCCTCAAGCCAGGACCTTGATTCCTTTAATTCTCTTATGGCGACCTACGGTGCCACAGGAGAGTTCTATGTGATTGTGCACCTCTTTGGTCTGGAGAGCATATCCAGTAAACTAAAGAACTGGTTGCGCAATGGATTACGTGTTGGTTACATATTCAAGATATACGCAACGGTCGAGGAATTAGTAGCTTTGGGGGATTCCTTGCCCTTTGAAGATATCTCTGACTTCTTCGAGATTGGTAGTACCATTAGTGCACGTTCACCGATGGCGGTAAAACGACGTATGGGTAAAGACTCGTAGCTCAGGAAAGACTTTGGTTTCTTCTATTGTGCAAAGAGAGGATAAGAAGTGGCAAGATTCTTACACCTCGAATTTCAAATAAGGAGGACAACCAACATGAGTGACGGTAGTTACAAGATGGACCTGGAAGCCGCTCTGGCAGCTCTTCCCCCGGCCATCGAGGATTCCCTGCATTACGTCAATGTGGAGTTCCCGGCCGCCCGCGACAAGGCTACGGAGATCGCCGCCGAGGTGGGCGCCAAGGAGCTGATTACGTGCACCGAGGTGACCTTCATCACCATCGCCTCTTACATCGACCTCTACAAGGCGGTCATCGGCGAGGAAGGCGACAGCGTGGAGACCGGTTCCGCGCAGGGCCTGTACCGGTATGCGCGCAGGACCAACGCCGATTTGAACGGCGAGGATTAAGGAAGGAGAACCGACATGGCCATTATCAACCTACGCCCCGAAGCTGGTGAGGAGTTGGCCCAGATCGTGACCCACAATCTGGACGACCGGCTGCACAGCTCACTCCAGAACCTGTACGGCGCCTGTCGCAAGATGGGTGACGAGAACCATCTGGTCATCGATATCACCGGGAAGTACCACAAGGCTCAGGACGTCTACAACAGCCAGGTGCTGCCCGCGGTGAACAACTACAAGCAGGTGCTGGGCCAATACACCGACTATGCCACCTACCACGCGCGGCTGCAGGCGGACGATACCGTCAAGGACGTCAACGTCGGCACCATCAACACCGGCGCCTTCGACGCCGCCCACGACCTCTAAGAGGCCCATAACATTGGTTGGAATCCTCAGGGTTCCAGCCAATGGCTTTCTGTGTAAAACCTTCGAGAATTACGTAGGTTGTAGTGTGTTAGTAAGTATTAAAATTGCTTAATGTTTACTATTGTACTACAGCTGTCGGGCAGGGTAGTCGATATTAAATGGCGTATTCTGTGCTTCTATATTTAGACTGGATTTAGCACTACAGTTATATTATAAAGTTACTACCATGCAGTGGTTTCATAAGAAACTCCGCAGGAGTGTTATAGTGCCCGTTCTAATATCTCCATAAGCCTTCCGTATTTTCGGTAGGTGAGAATGGGTCCGATATTTGTTACGGGAACTGGTTATACTCCTGTATCCATGCCGACTGCAGGCGTGGGCTAAAGGCAGCCGGAGGTCTACAGCTGGCTGCCCCTTAGCGACTGAATCCGGGTGTTCTATATCAACATCCGGGTGTGGTCGCTAGGATATCACGGTAACACCTGCCTGCCGTGAGTGCCCTGGCCTTTCTTTGCGGCAAGGTATCTTGCATTTGTCCCCAGCTTTACCGATTTTTCCACATCGGTCTCTCGGGGTGCGGTCTGCAGTTCCGCACCCCAAACTTTTAGTAACTACGCGCGCCGCGCGAAGTTATATCTCCACTTCAACCTGTGGGTTATCATCCCAGAGCAGGACTCTTGGTGGGCACCCACGCCCACCACCTTTTTACCAAAAAGCGAGCGGTACGCTTTAGGTCATGGCGCCACACCTACTCGCCGAATAGCCATCACATGCACACTAATGGTGGCATTGGCGAATCCCGATTGACGCCGCCTGGCCACACAGGCGGCGCACAGGAGGACATTGCACATAGCCCGGATTCGTCACATCATCCCGGCTGTGCATATGCGTCATGTGAAGCCCGGGTACGGTTGCCGCTAACCACCCGGGTCCTATTTTTTTGGTGTACGCAGCGTGAGCTGT
>ERZ778512.1283-NODE-1283-length-17017-cov-5.686476_pt1 | contig 17017 bp, 3 predicted proteins | sample MGYA00510346_ERZ778512 | MGnify/ENA primary metagenome ERZ778512 (study PRJEB29527, sample SAMN07138962) | mouse gut metagenome | material: feces | host: mouse | place: China:Nanjing | collected 2016-01-25 ...
TCTTTGGTTTCTTTGGTTCGGAATAGTGTGGTGCTGGCGGTCTATCTCTTGTTTTTGGTTGCTTGCTTCTTTACCGTACATGAGCATTCAAAGGAAGGTTGTTATACCAGCGAGCACTTAAATTTGCCAATAACACCGACTTACGAGCGTTATTTTCTTGAGTGATATGGTAAAATTTATCGCTCGTGAGTATAGCATAGCTGACGCGTGTCCGTCATACGAGTTGGGAAGATAAATTTTCTCTACTTGATATCCCAAAAATGCAAAACAATACAAAATTAAGCACAAAAATGCCAAAAAAATGTTACTTCTATGAAAATCCATTGCCAAATTAAAATATAGCGATATAATAAAAGCTAGACACGCCTGTCAAAGTACGGAGTTACGCATCAAACACCGTATAAAATTATATAATGACAGTGCTGTCATTTTCAAGCTGCGGTTTGGCAAAAATATAACAACAATAAATGAAAGCGTTTATCTGTGTATAAAGTGCACATATATGCACCTAAACGCTTAAAAATAGAATAATTACATCAGAGTACTCTTTGGCATTTCCAAAAAGTTGTAATTGTACAACGCATCATACAATTACAGGCTACGATCGCCAAGCCGCAGCATCATTGTTGGATACAGATATCCAAATCAAATAGGATATTGCTATCGTTTAATTTACATACGAAATTTTCTATATCAAAACAAATATTTGATATATAACATTTGATATATAACAAAGGAAGGTGTCATTTCCTTATTCGGTTGAGAATAGATAACTTCTGATTTTTGATAGATAAAATAGATATAAATTTTCTCTTTTTATAAAGATATAATACAAACAGCAATTGTTATCAATGCGTATCACAAAATAATTTATATTACAGTATGCATAGAAAACATGGCTGTCTGCGATTTAGTCCGTTTTATAAAGAGGGAAATTTATATAAATATGGCCCAATAAACCAAAGGGCTGGCATAAAACTGCCAAGAGAAAAATTAAGGAGGAAATGAGAATGTTTAAACGAAAGCTGTTGAAACGTGCTCTGCCGGTAATATTAAGCGTGGCAATGATATTGCAATCAACGCCCGCTACAGCATTAGCAGCAGAGGACATGGAAACAAAGACAGTCGAAGCGGAAACCCAATCTGCGGATTCGTCAGATTCAAGCGATGCCAAAGCATCTGACAATTCCAAGGAATCAGAGGAAACCGCAGCGCCGGATGATGCATCGGCGGACAATGCTTCTAAGGAACAGACACCAAATGAACAAGCAGCAGGAGAGCAAAACACGGAAGAACCCAAAAACGAAGAATCTGTTTCCAAAGAGGAACAAGATAATAACAATCAAACAGAAGTAAATTCTGTAACAGAAACAAATTCTGAAGAATCAAGAACGGAAGAACCAAAAACAGATGAATCTAAGACGCAGGAATCCAATATACAGGAGCCTGAAACAGAAGATTCAAATTCTGAGAAATCAGAGGAAAATAATTCTGACAATACGCAAGAGGAAGATACAGTAAATTCATCAGAAGAACAAAGCACATTAGAGGGAACAGAAGTAGATGCAACTGCAACAGAAGTTGAAGCAGAAGAAAATGCATCAGAAGCTTTAAATAATACAAGTGCAGAACAAACTACATTTGATACGAAAATTGAGATTGTAAACGGAAGCACTTTGAGAAACGCAATCAATAAAGATTTAGAACAAACGGAAAAATTTCTGTATAAGGATGACGTAAAGGAATTAACGTTTACGGCAACTTATCAGGAAGAAGATAATCGCTTTAAAAGCATTATTGGAAAAATAAATGGTCAATATAATAATAAAAATATAATTGATATATTTGTTGACGGAGAAAATAAAACAGAAACTTTAAAAGATGGCGGTTATATTCACTACACATGGCAGAAACTTGAAGGCGAAAATTTTGTAGATCTTGCAGATTTGCCTTCTGACGCAGGAAAATATCGTCTGAAAATAACAGTTGAAGCTGTAGATGGACTTTGCAGCGCAGTGGATTCTTATATTATATTTGAAGTTGAAAAAGCAGAACTTCAGATAAAGTTGAATTCAACAAACAATGGCGTTATTTTGGCTGAACCAGCAGCAACTGTTAAAGAATTTGTAGATAATTTAACAAAAACATATACACTGTTAAATGGTACAAACAAAATCGAAGATACTTCTGCAATTGTATCTGCTTTTACAGCATCTGTTTATGAAGTGGACAGTGAAGGCAATGTGGCAGCAGAAGCAATGACAGCAGAAAAAACGTTTCGTCAAAAACAAGATTATCGTTTAAAGATTGTAATTGCGCTTGTATCAGATGCCGACAAAAATTATAAAGTTGCATTGGAGGATTATTATGCGATTACAATCGGTGATTTAAAAGAAACCGAGGTAGTCGTTACATTAGTGAATGCCGGAAAAGAATTAACAGAATTATACGGCACAAAAGTAACAATTGATGATACAATTGTTCCTGCTCTTGCTAAAGAAAATCCGGTTCAAGTGATTACCAGAGATGCTGAAGGCGAGGCGAAAATAATCAAAGATGCGCAAGCTACAGCAGCATGGTATACACGGGAACAAACAGGACAATTTGAAAAAGATGATGAAGAAGATGACGAAGAAGATTGGGAGCGGGAAAGCCATGGATCTGCTACAGAAATTGAGGAGTCTTATATACTATATGAAAATGGATATAAATATATAAAATGTGAAAGCGATCCTGTAGAATCTGGGGAATATTATGCGATTTATCTCTATAATGGTGATAATGAGCAGTGTTATCAGAAATCAGTAAGCGATCCAATTAAGGTTACAATTGAACCTGTACCGATTATCATTGTTCCGGAAAGCATCCGGATAACGGCAGGAATGAATTATACTGATATCGAGAAATTGCTATCTAAAGCAACATATAAGATTTATAACGTAACGGCAGATGGAAAAATCGGCACAGAGTTTACTGAAGCAGGCGAAGATTTCTTTGGTGTATCTTATTATGATACAAATCTGACACAGTACTATCAGCCAGTATTTGAATTGCAGCAGCGTATTACACCGGTTTCAAAAGATGAGAAAGCGGATGAAACTGTAAAACCGGAATGGGAGTCATTTAATGAAGATGATAAAATTCTGGTATCAGACAGTGAAAAAACCATTGAGTATAGAATCCGGTTTACAGGTGATAAGGCTGTATTTGCTGCTGATGGACGGAAAGGATATTGGATTGGCAGATGGGAGTATGATGATGATTATCCATATTGGGAAGAAGAATGGGTAGATGGTGCAATTCCAATAACAGATACAACAACCAATTCGGCTGACAAAAATCATCTCGTCAAAGCAGATAAAAATACATTGGATGCTAACGCTGTTATTTTAACGCTTGATCAGGCAACGGAAACATCTATTGATACAAGCGCTATTATCAGTGCATTCCAAGGTGCAGCAGATGAAAATGCGAAAGGTACATTGGAAAATCCATTGTGGAAAATTTACAATGATACCCCTTTATTTGCAAAACGTGCTGATTACAAACAAGCAAAAGTGAATGGGGCAAATGTATCTTCGACGGATGCAAATTTAGAATATACATGGCAATATGTTCCTTTATATCAATATGAGAATGTAAAGAAAGGATATAAGGAATTAGATGAAGATCAGAAAAAAGAATATGCTTCTATTGAAGAATATCTTAAAAGAAATTTGTCATGGTATTCTGGGTTAGGAGATATAAATGACTATGATGAAGATGAATTTGGTGATACAGATAATGAAGATGGTAATTTTATAAGTGGCAGAGATGCGAATGTATACAGACTTCATATTACATATACAGACGATGAATATAAGAACCTGTCTTCAGAAGCAGATGTATATTTTATGGTTAAGAAACAGGAGGTATATATTGCAGCAGAAGAGCAAAGAGCACAATATGGAGATTCTGTTCAGCGTTTTACTGACAGAGGATGTAATATTTATTTAATACCAGAAAATGATGAAACAAAACTGGATCTTGCAGCTGCTGAAAAGCCAGATTGGGATATTGATGAATATAATAAACTGCAGTGGAATGTCCGCAGGTTAGAAAAGGATGTAAATGGTGCGAATCTTGAAGGGCAGTATATATCACTTCCAAACGGAAATGAAAACACATTTGTAAAAATTGAAAATGTAGAGGCTGAAAAACAATATTATTATGAAGCATATGCTACATTTAATTCAAGTAATTATACAAGTGTGGATCAGGATAAAACAGCAAATGCTGACGTAGGAAAGACAGAGTATCATTTTAGTGCAGGTAAAATCAATTTCAATGGTGAAAAAGAGTTAGAAATTATTGTTGACCCAGCAAAGTTACCTGCTGATAGACCTTATAATGCAAAGTATGCATTTCCGGCTGATGAAAATGGAATGCTTCCTATACCTGAAGGGCTGATTAAGATTATAGATAAAACAGCACCACAGGCAGAGCAGGATAAAACGGCAGCATTATTAAATACAAGTGCTGAGTACAATAAAGACCTTGTAAATATCGAATGGGTGTGGACAGATAAAAAAGGTAATTTCAAGGATACGGTGCAGACACAAAATATTCTATATGGTGGTATTTATTCCTTGCAAATATCATTTGCCGGAAATAGCGAATATCAGCGTTTTTCAGGCAATTTGGGAGATGAAATTTATTCCTTTGAAATTACGCCATTAGATGTTGAAATTACTCCAATAGTCAATCAAGAATCCAAAGCAGGTGATTTCGTTAGTAAACTGTTTAAAGATGATGCAGTTGAACAAGCATTTAAAACTTTGCCAGAGGATATAGTGCCAGAAGAAGATAAATGGTTATTTACGTATTTTGAAAATAATCAATACAAAGATTACAGAGGCGTAAAACGAGAATATGAAGGATATGCAATATTTGGATCATCAGACAACAGTTCTGTTCGTACATTATCGAAAAATGCTTATATTGGCAGCAGTAAAAAACTGATAAGCAATATTGATAGGACATATTTAAGATATGGCGAAGATTATTTTCTAAGATATGGATATAAGAGAGGAACTCTTACACCGCAATGGGCAACATCATACAATGTTACATTCCAATATTCAGATGCGTTTGTACCAGCACATGGTAATGCATGGGTAGATGAATCGAGCTTTGGCAGTAAGAGTGACAACAGTGTTAAAATATACTATACACAGGAAGATAAAGATGGTGCAATGATACATACCATAATGCCGCGTGAGGGAATTCCATTTGTCTATGCAGAGGATTATAAAGGATTTTGCGATATTGATGACAATTTAATACCATTAGATAAGAATTATATCGCTTATAGAATTTATGCGCCGAAAGAATATGCGGGAAATACAAACGGAAATGATTTTGATCAAAATAAAAAGAGTTTTATCTATAAAAACAATATCAATGCAGCTGGCGGATATGTGTTAACAGATTGGACTCCAGACAAAGAAAGAATCTATAATAAGGATTATGAAGAATATGAAACAATATATTTTTATGATAGACAATATATTGTGGTATTATTTCCGGTTGTAAAAGACAGCTCAGGCAGTATCCAAGAAATAAAGCCATTTCCTATTACATGGGAAAATGGATATACGGAAACATTTAAGCTTGATTTGTCAAATGTACAGCTTGAAGCAAATCTGAAAAAAGCAGTAGCACCGAAATCCCTTGCATTTAACGGTGTAAACAGCAAAATGGCAGTTGGTGAAACACAGCAGCTTGATGTTAAGATAACAAAGGCACAGCTTGCAGATATTGTGCAGATTCGTTACAGGCTGGAAAACGGAGAATCCAAAAATGATTTTGTCAGCATCAATCCAGAAACGGGTAATGTAACAGCACTGAAAGCAGATAAAGCTGCAGTTACAATTGAGGCATATCCTGTATACCGTGCAGAGGATGGAACGCTGCAGCCAATAACAGGCAAGGGTGTAAAAGTTGCCAAAACAAAGATTACGGTAACCGATGTTACAGCACCTGCTATTAAAAAAGTAGAAGTACAGGATACCTTTGCGACAGTGCAATTTACACTTCCGGAGAATGGATATCGCAGAGAAATTTATGTTGTAAAAGCAAACGATAAGGCAGAAGCAAAATCATGGACAAAGGATAAATTTGATCAGGCAATTGCAGATAGCAAAAACGGACAGTGGAAAGATACGTTTGCAATACAGCCGATTTATACAACAGGCAAGGCAGAATATAATAATAAATTAAAACTTGTTGTAAAAACACTTACAGGATTTGATGCAAATTGTACCTATGTAATTTATGTTAGAAATGTAAGTGCAGTTAGAACACTGGCAGATGGATCAAAAGTTACACTTTCTGCAAATGGTACAATTAAGAGTTTTGTTACAACAAAATCGCAGGTAGAACAATTGGTTCCCTATTTTGTTGTAAATGAAAATAATGAAGCAGATAAGAAAAATACTGTAACATATAAAGTAGAAAATGGAAAAACGGTTTCAGGGGAATATACAATTGACTTTTTTGCAAAAACGGCGCAGCTTTCTGTTAATGGATTTTATCGGGAGAAAAATGGCGGCAATGATGCGGCAGAGTTGAAGGATTTATTAAAATATGCACTTCCTATCAAAGATAAAACATTATTGTCATCATATTTGAATCCAAAACTGATATATGGAATATTTGATTATGTATATGGAAGTTGGCAAGAGGATGAATATGAGAATAATATTTTTGTACCAAAAGATCCTTGGATTAATAATGTAGAACCGTCAAAATATGCTACGATTAATAATAAAGGTAAGATTACACTAAAAGGTGTTGATATTGATGGTGAGAAGGATTTATATGTATATGTAAAAGCTGAAAATGGAAAATTTGCTTATTGTAAACTGACAGTTACTGTGAAAGCGGATACTGTGACGGGTAAAAAAGCAAAGATAAAAGTAGGCGATACTATTAAATTATCCGATTATCTGGAATATAAACAGGGTAAAAAGAAGATACCAAATTATCGATCCAGCAAAATTGAAATTACAAACGAAACAATAACAGATGCAGCAAACAGAGGAATCCATATTGAAAAAGATGGTATTGAGTGGAAAATCACAGCAGTATCACCAAGTTCATCTGCTTTTTCTGTTAACTTTACGGATAAAGACTATGATAATCAGCAGATCAATGTCACAGTGCCAGTTGTGTTGACATCTGCGCAGATCGATCCAGTAAAAGGATTAAAAGCAGCATATGCGGATGACAAAAATATTACATTAAACTTTAAGCATACTAGCAAAGCAGAACAAAACGACGATATTGCATTTGATATTGAAGTAAAAGATGCAAGAGGCGATGTTGTATTTAAGAAATTTGCTTGGAAAAAGGATATTGAAATTGTTGGAAAAAATGAGGATAATTATCGCCAGAAACAACAACAATGGATTTATAATAAGTACGAATCCTATTATGCAGGAGAAGATGAAGATGCAAATCCCATATATAGATATAGAAATGTATTAAAAACGAATAAACTGGTATATTATGAAAAAACAAAGACCTATGCATATACAATATCCAGCAGTAAACTTGTCAGGTTGTCTGCATATTCTATATCCGTAACACCTGTTTATAAAGATCAAAAAGCATTGAAAGCAGCGACGATTAAGACAAAAACTACAAATATTCCTGCAGCAAGAGGTTGGAATATTGATGCAATGAATTCTGACAATTATTATGGTGGAATTAGCATCTCTGCATCTAAGGGATATTATTTAGGAAGTTCGGTATACTTTACATCAGGCAATATCTATACATTGCGCGCAAGTTGTGATAATGATGCAAAAGATAGGGTTACCGATACGCTTACATGGAAAAGCAGCAATACAAAAGTTGCTTCTGTAAAAGCAAATGCGGGCACTTATACAGCAACATTCAAGGCATTGCAGCAAGGTACGACTACAATTACAGTTACATCAAAAATTACAAAGAAAGTAATTGCAAGATATCTTGTCCGTGTAAAAGCAGTAGGAAAAGGCGCAGCAGGATATGGCGGCGATTATGAACAAACTTGGGATGAAGATTTCTATAAGGATGTACTATCTGTATTTGATCCATATTATGAAGGCAGACTGGAAGTTTTAACATTGTCCAATAAGGTTGTTGTTAATGCAGATAGTGGATATGATAGAACATGGGTATCCTTTACAGCACCTTCATTTGGTGAATATACATTTAAGGTTACAAGTGATGAAAATCAATTTGAATATGATTATAGCAATCGTACATTTGAAGTTTATGACAGTCAATTAGCAGGCGGAAAAGTGTATGATTCAGAAAATAGCTTACTCCTTGAAGCAGGTCAAAAAATTTACTTGAAAATAGAAGGAAAATTTGCTATAACGGCAGAAGGAACAGAATTAGCAAAACTTACAATTGCAAATAATGAGAAAAATCCGCTTGATGTTAAGAATGAAAAATGGATATCCTTTACAGCACCAGAGAAAAATTATTATACGTTTTATAGTAATTTAAATATTGCGCAGATACGTAAAAATAACAGAAATGAATATATTTCAGAAGATAAATATGGAATTAGTCTTGAAGCAGGAGAAAACATTTTGCTTAAATTTAATAATTATTGGGTATCAGGCGGCAAACTCTGGGTAGACTACAGAAATACAAGCACCAACCCACAGCTTACCGCTGAAAAGGCAGTTGATGTTACGCTTACAAAGGAAAACGCAACGCAATACGTTTCCTTTACAGCACCTGCCACAGCAAAATATGCATTTACTGCAAAAGGCGTCAAAGCAACATTCTATGAATTAGGAAGCAGTGCACCTTTACAAAATGATGATAAAGTATTTGCTACAGCAAAAGCTCTTGCTGCTTCAGAAAATGCAGGAGAAGAATCTGGAAAAGAGGATGAAATCGTTACATCAATTGAACTTACAATTGAAAAAGGCACGACAATCGTAGTTCAATTCGTTGCAGATGAAGTCAGCTTTACAAAGGATAAAGTAAAAATTGAGGCATCTGTATCTGTAACAATGTCCGGTACACAAGAGTTAAAAGCCGGCACACCTGTGACAGTAGCAGCAAAATCAACAGAATTTATTACATTTAAAGTACCAGAAAATAGTAATCCAGCAAAATACATATTCCAGACAGACAGCAATATTGTAATAAGAGGATACTTTGACAACAAAGGAAACGATATTACAACTGTTGTAAACAATAGTGCAATTACTGTAAATAATACAAGCACTGTAAAAGCAGGTGATACGATTTATCTTGAAACAGAGAATATCAATGATAAAGATAATGGAAATATCAGTGTAACAGCAATTGAAATTACAGCAGTAACTGCAGGAAAGCCAGCGCCGATTACAATTACAGATGGCGGTGAATATTGGTTCACATTTACAGCAGCGAAAGAAGGGTACTATGTATTTACGAAATTGGTAACAAGCAATGGTGAAGGCAAGGCTTCTCATAATATTGCACTATATGAAAGTATACCATTTAATGTGGGCGATGAAGAAGAACTTGGTGTGCCTAAGAAGATGAAAACCGGTGAAAAAATTACCTTTGTAGTACGACCAACGGAATCCGTAGGAGATGCAGCAGTAACAACAGCAGCAACGATCGCAGTAAATCCTGTTATTGTGACGCCGCTTACACTTGGAAAAGAATCAACAGTAGCATTAAATCAGAAAGATGGTGTAAGTTACTATGTATTTACAGCAGCAGTAGAAGACGATTATACCTTTACATGGAATCCAGATAAAGAATCAGGAACAGCAAATGTTGTAATGGGTTCTGATCTGACAAATCTGCATAACAGTGTCGGCGGAAGTGAGTATATGTATGCAGGTAATGTTCGTTATATTAAAGTTACACAGACTTCTGATAAGAAAGTTGACGGTAAATTAAAAATAACGTCAGATAATTCGGATTCAATTGTACTAACGAGCGGAAAGAATGTAAATTTTGATGTAAAAGCAGGAGAAACTGTTTCTTATCGTTTTACTGTACCAAAAAAGGCAGAGTTAGGTTATATTGTAACAGCATCAATCAATGAAAAAGAGGGAAAGAAACCCGAAATAACGGTTGCGTGTGGTACGAATTACAACAGTATTGATGGCAAGGAAATGTCAGGTTCACAAATCTATATGGAAGTATATGATTATGAGAACAATTCCATTAGTAATGGCTGGAAAGTTGGAAAAACATACCAATTAACAATTACAGCTTCAGAAGATGCAGCAGGCTCTATTATAATACAGCCTATTGCAGCGACAGCGCTTGATGCAGATAAAGCTGACCAAAAAGTTACCAATATGAAACCGATATGGTATCGTTTTGAAGTGCCAGAAACGGGAAGATATATTTTTGACAGTACATTAGCTGAAAATAGTTCTGCGCAGGTTGTTAGGAAAAAAATTCAAAATATTGATTCAAACAGTTATTCTTGGAATGGCAGTTCCAGTGAATATTTTGAAAAAGGTGATATGGTATATGCAAAGGCGTATACAGATGCAGAAACAGAACAAAGCTTTACAATAAAAAAACCTGTAAAAATCACACCCACGCCAATTACGCTTGACGCCAATGGCGAGGCAGAAGTGAAACTGGAAGATAAACCAGAAGTAAAGCAGACAGTTGCATACTATGCATTCACAGCACCAGAAGCAGCACACTATGCGTTTGAGGGCAGCGGATACAGCGTAGAAAAATTAGTTCCAGTTGAAGGAAATTCTTATTGTCCTAATAATGGAACACAACTTGCAAAAGACGAGGGTGTATTTGTAACAATTTATAAAGGTGATACATTTAAAGTTACAAAGAAAGCGGTAACAGCGCTGAAAAATGGTGTGGAATCCGCAGAAGTAACGCTGAAAACAAATGAAACAGCATATTTTTCTTATCAAGTATATGAGCAGGGAATGTATACCTTTAAGGCATCCGCAGATAAGAGTTTAAGTGCTTCTGTTGATAAAGGAAACTCTATTTATGCAAACAGCGCAAACGGTTTTTATCTGGTTCAGGAGTTTACTGGCAATAATAAAGTAATGCTTTCCGTTACCAATTCCAATGTGGAGGAAACGAAATTTAAAGTAACTGTTACAAAGGTCGTTCCGACAGTATTAAACTTAAATGAGGAAAAGCCGATTACCGTAAAGAAAAATGAACTGGAATGGATTACATTCAAAGCATCTGAAAAAGCAAGATATAAGTTTACATCTGGAAATGCGAATGTGCAGCTTCAAGAGAAAAATGGATCATCTGGTTCCAATGAAAAAGTTTTGGAAAAGACAGATGACGCAGTAATATATCGGTTAAGCTTTACGGGAGAAGGTGACAGCGCACAGGCAAAAGCAAAAGTAACAACTGTGAATGCAGCAGCGCTTCCTGCAAATGGAACATTTAAAGTGCCAGCAAACGATACCACATGGTTTACATATACAGCAGATAAGGCAGCAGTATATGTCTTTGCGTTAAAGCAAGGTGACGCAGACGCCGCATTTGCGCTTTTTCAGTCAATTACAGACAACACAGCACTTGGCGGAATTACGCAGTGGATTGAAAAAGACGGAAAGATTTTGCTGCGTGTGGCAAATAATACAGATAAAGAACTGGAATATAAGCTGACAGTAACAATCAAAGAACCTGTAAAGAATGAAACATTACAATTTACAAGTTCCTATGAAACACAAACAATTAATTTTGAAGTACCAGAAACAGGTACTTATAAAATTATTGGATATACAATGGATAAAGGACAGTTTAATGTAAGATATAACAAAAATAATATGTCATTGGGTAGTTTCTATGTGTATGATTACAATAGCGACAGAAATAATGCACAAATTAGAACAACTCGACTTTTGACAAAAGGTGATACGATAGAAATTTCTGTAGAGTCCAATAGATCGGGCAGCCACCATGTGACAATTATAGTTGAATTAGATGGGACACCGATTCTATTAACGGATAAGGTAGAGGAAACATATCGCCTTGTGCCAAATGGTTATATGTATTTTGAGTATACTGCAGCAAGCGATACCATGTATTCTTTCGCACTGAATGGAAACTATATTTCCTGCAGTATGGCGGATGAAAATGGAGAATTTAATCAATCTTTTGGCACAAAAAAAGATATTATGCTGCAATCTGGTGAAACGGTTTTACTAGAAGTAAGAAATACATACAATAGTGAAACAGAATTTACGCTGAAAGTAAACCCGCCTATCCAATTGACAAATATTCCGGGAGTGAAAACATATATTCTACCTCAAAATATGTACAATTATTTTGAATTTGCTGCCGAAAATGATGGAATATACAATTTTTCCTTTACAAGTCAAGATTCAAGTAGTTGGTGTTATTATACAGATGAAAATGGTGAATGGAATCAATCTTTTAGCAGTAACAATGGAAAAACTTTTAATATGAAATCAGGAGAGAAGATTTTATTAAGAATCCAAAGTTATAGTGGAGAACCAGAATGTACATGGAAGATAGGCATACCTACACAGTTAACAGGTGAGGTGGAAGAAACATATCAACTTGAATATGGTTATACATATTTTGAGTATACTGCTGCAGAAGATGGGAATTATATTGTTTCATTTACAGGGAAAAATACAAATTCTTGTTCTTATGCAGATGAAAATGGAAATTTTAATACATCTTTCTATAATGATAAAAACTTTACCATGAAAGCGGGAGAGAAACTGTTTTTGCGTGTATATGCCTATTCCGAAGAGTCGGAGTGTACATTAAAAGTGAAAATGCCTGATAAAATTTCAGGTGATGTAAAAGAAACAGGTTCATTAATGTATCAAGAAAGTGCGTATTATGTATATACAGTGGAAAAAGATGCACGATATGATGTTATTGTAAATGGAATGAATGGCTATTATATTAATGAAGATGGCAATTATAATTCTTTTGATGAGAAATGTTTTCAACGAAAAGCAGGAGAAGAAATTCTGTTAAAAATAACAAATTACTATTCAAATGATGAAGCAAAAGAATATACATTGGAAATCAAAGAGATCAGTGCCAATCCAGTAACAACATCAAATGAAGAATCAGGAACACTTAAACCAAGTGAAAATATTTACTTTGAATATACAGCAGAAAAAGAAACACAATATACTGTTGTAACCAGCGGAAATATAAATTGCAAATATGTAAATAAGAATGGTGATTTTGATTATTATAGTGACAATTATATTTTTGATATGCAAATAGGTGAAAAGCTGTTATTTAGGTTACAAAATAAGTCAGATAATGTATTACAATATACATTCGCAGTAAAAGAACTTTCTATAAAAGAATTACCAGAAACAACAGAGGAAACGAAATATACTATTCCGTCTGAAAGCAATGAGTGCTATTTAGAGTATACTGCAATAGAAAATGGAATTTACACCTTTACAATTAATGGTGAAAATATTTCAAGTTATTATAGTAGTGAAAGTGGTAATCTCATTAATTCATTTACACGTGGAGAGAAAACATTTTCTTTGGAATCAGGTAATCGATTTTTTATAAAAATCATAGCACTTGGTTCTAACCCTTCAACTGAATTTACAATACAGATAAAGAAAGAAAATCCAGATAATTTTGTTTCTTTAATCGTAGATGAAGAAAAAACGTTGACGTATACAAGCGAGAGTCAGGTAGAATGGTTATCTATGCAAATACCAGAAGATGGTAGTTATAGAATAACTGGAAGTAATGAAGATGGTGCTTCCTTCTATATGGAGCAGTTAAAGGATAACTCCTATAACAATCCATCATATGTTTCTGCGAATGGAAAGGGATCATTATATATTTATGATTTACAAGCCGGTGAGTATATATACTTTAAGGTCTATCCCAATAATAGTAGTTCATCAGAAGAAACATTTCAACATACAGTAACCATTCTTGCAGAAAAATACTAAACAGAAAAAATACTATAAAATTTTTGAAAAATGGAATTGTAAATCTTGAATACTAAAAAATAATATTACAGATTATTCTTGAAATGCATGGATAATTAAGGGGCTGTTGGAAATATTGTATTTTTATATTATATAATTGCAGCATTCAATGAGTCAAATAATATATTGTAAAACTACTTTATTTTTTGGCAGTCTTGTAAATAAGATTCTTTACAATTCGTAAAAACCAATAATATAGAAGCTGTCACTCTAAGGCAATTAGCAGCAAGATATTGTAAAGTAAATACAATAGAAACGATATCTTGAGTGTTGATTCCTTAGTGTGGCAGTTTCTTTATATGGCTAATTTTATATGTTTGTTTCCAAAAACATAGTACTACAGAAACTGTTAATATAATTAATACTCCAGATGAGCACAAAGATTGAGCAAAACAATATATCATTAATTATCTAACAAATTTATATCTCAAGCTAGTATTACAGAACGAAATTTATAATTTGAAGGATGTATACTATAATTCATTTTGACTGTAAATCTCATCTGTATACAGTATAATAGAATCACGTCATATGAGCAAATCAATCAATTACAAGGTAATTTAAAAGCATTTTTCAGTGTACTACTAAATTGTTTTAACGCCAAAACTTAAAGGGCATTATTGCGAAGCATAGGAAAATATGGTATACTATTAGTACACTAAAGAAAGATAATAGGAAAGCTGTATAGAATTCTATGGTGATAGTCAATAAGCGTGTTGGTGCAACATACTAAGATTGGTATTTTGCTGTTTGTAATTGCTGGAAATATGTATACCAACACAGATATTGATTATCATCAATTCTATTGGTGGATAATCGAATAAGTGATTGGGACAAAGCGTTAGAAGATGAAGAATATATGATGCAAATGATTAAAGTGTTGAAAGGGTTAATGAAGAAAAATGACCACAATATATAAAATATGTATATCTGTCTAAATCACAATATATTGTACCATTCTTTTAAAAATACCCTATTGACGGGCGAATCATGCAATTATTAAAAGGTAAAGAAAATCTATAAGCAATAAATCTATTGTACTGAAAATTTACAGAAAGAGGAGTAAAAAATATGGGAAAAGCAGATAAAAGTATGAAAGCGTTTCTTGAGATACCAGAAATTTTTTCACAGTTATTTAATGTTGCTGTATTTGGCGGAAAGGAGGAAATTAAACCAGAAGACTTGTCCGAAACAAATCCAGTATTGGATGCTGTTTTGGAACTCTCAGAAAACGAACTAGACTATGTAGAAAGAGTGCGGGATGTTGTAAAAACATCAGATTTTGGAATCTCTTTTCGTATTATCCTTGGCGTAGAGGAACAGACAGATATTCATTATTATATGCCTGTGCGTGATATGCTGATGGATGCCATAAGTTACGACAGTCAATGCCGCAGAATCGCATCAACTGCCAAAGAAAAAGGAGAAAATTTTCAATATAGCAATGGTGTACCAAAAGGAACACACATAATGCCAGTGATATCCCTAATCCTATACGTAGGTTCCAAAAAATGGGATGGTCCGACACAGCTTTATGATATGTTTGATATTCCCGAAGACCGCAGAGAGTGGGCGAAACAATATATACGCAATTATCCGATAAATTTAATCGATGCACGCCATATGAGCGAGGAACAAATCAATCAATTTCAGGGTGATTTAAAAGCATTTTTCAGTGTACTGCCGAACCGTTTTAACACCAAAAATCTAAAGGGCGTTATTGCGAAGCATAGGGAAACATGGTATGCTATTAGTACAATAAAGAAAGATAATCGATTTGTAGAATATATTAATTCTAAGTCAGATAAGGAAATAATGGGAGGTGTTTCTATGGATGTTACATTGGATTACATTGAGGCAAAAGGAAAAAAAGAAGGCGAAAGAGTAGGAAAAAAGGAAGGAAAAAGGGAAGGGAAAAGGGAAGGAATAAACATAACAGGAAAGCTGTATAAAATACTATTGGCAGATAATCGAATAAGCGATTGGGACAAAGCGATAGAAGATGAAGGATATATGATGGAATTATTGGATGAGTATGCATTAAATGATAAAGAAAATGATTAGGTAATATATAAATGAGAAATCAGTAAAGGGGCTATCGCAATAAGCTTGATTATACGATATATAGTATAAAAGGTAGTGTATATAATTTTGTGTCTTTGCTCTTCTGCCTTATTCCGGAGGCCGGGTGTGGGCAGAGCCCACAAGCCCTTATAAATACTGGGTTTCCGAATATTTCAGGTAAGTGAAAATCCGCTAAGACATAATGTTTAAAGACACAAAATTAATTACACCCTCGTATAAAACGCAGCACAGTATTAGTCTACACCAGTTTACAACTTTTGGACATTTTTAGAGTTTGACAAAATATAAGATTCAATTATTTTCACCTTTCTTCTCCATTATGGTGTCATCAATGCGCAGGAACAACGGCTGGATAGCCAACTGATTCAGCATTGCCCTTATAGCCTTGGATAGAGTCACATCCCTCCAATATTCATGCTTCAGCTTGTCAGTTTTAAGCGCAGCTGTTGGCAATGGAACTGCGTTGTAATAAATGTTAGCTTGGGAAGTGCGTTTATTGTATTTTTACTTGCTGTCTTAATGCGTTTTCGGATCGATCCTCTTAGGATGTATACCAATTTAGGCGAAGGGCAAATTATCAATTTTTTATCAACAATCGGACAGGCAACATGGTATTCTAGTTATCTGGTTATTCTATTTCCATTAGGATTGTTTGCGTATTGGAATAACAGCCATAGAAATCAATATTCCATGAACAAATTCTTGAATACAGTACAAGCATCGTATTGGATAAAACAGATTTTTTACGCAGCTTTTTTGGTAGTTGGATTTATGACAATGGTGACACTTATGTCGGTGATCATAAACTAGCAAGATCGGTTACCAATAAATTAGACAGAGTGAATTATGAAAATGTAGTTAGGAACTGTTCAGAAATTACTTGTGACAAGTACGCCGTATAAATGTTCCTATGCAAATTACTT
>ERZ778512.1303-NODE-1303-length-16908-cov-5.949742_pt1 | contig 16908 bp, 21 predicted proteins | sample MGYA00510346_ERZ778512 | MGnify/ENA primary metagenome ERZ778512 (study PRJEB29527, sample SAMN07138962) | mouse gut metagenome | material: feces | host: mouse | place: China:Nanjing | collected 2016-01-25 ...
CCAATAGTGATAAGGATATTGTCTGGAACAGAGATACGGCAACTTTCCCCGGGGGGGCTCGTTTAGGTGCGGTTGCTTTTTCTACCGGTAAAGTGGCGTATGTCGGATTGGGATATTCTGCCGGTCAGCACCAGGGTTCTACGAGAACAGAAGAATATTTTGATGATTTTTATAAATACGATGGAAAAACGTGGACGAAAGTGGCTGCTAAATTCCCTGGCGAGCTGCGTCGTTATGCGTTAGGTTTTTATGTGCCGGACCCGAATAACAGCGGAAAAGGAAAAGCATACGTCGCTTACGGCCAGTATAACAAAGGAAGTGAAGGTTCCGGACCATTGAAAGACTGGTGGGAGTTTGATTTGGAAACGGAAACCTGGAAAGAAGTGACCTGGACATTCGGAGAAAAAAGAGCAGGAGCATGTGTTGCTGTAATCGGATCGGATGCTTATATCTTTACCGGACAGGACGGAAGTTCCTATCCGAACGATGTGATTCGTTTTTCTCCTTTTAAATCAGAACCGTTAAAATTCTTGGATCAATTAAAAGATAAAGACGGACAGAGTTTTGACAATGATTACGGTATGATACCGAGAGGATATGCTGTTGCTTTTGCTGTCGGTAAGGAATCCGACCAGTCTGCCCGTATTTATTTGGCTTCCGGTGCCAGAGGGAATTTGCTGGCTGATTGCTGGGAGTTCAATCCTTATAAGGGAGAAAAAGGAAGATGGGATGAAGTGACCAGCTTGCCTTCTTTTGCCTTGAGACAAGCCGCTTGTGCTTTTGTTCTGAATGATGTGGGGTATATTGCTGTCGGAGGTAGTACAAGTGTTCCGGCCAGCAGTTCGTTATCTGTAAAACAAACCACTTATTTGTTCGAACCGGGCATAGACGATGATGATCAGGATGATGATTAATTTTCTATAATGAATCTGAAACGGGGTGTGAGAACATCCCGTTTTTTGTTTATATTTACCCGACCTTAATCACGCAAGAAAATACTGCCGGATGAGACGCTATTTAATTCTCTTTTTTCTTGGTTTGTCGCTGACCCTTTCTGCCCAATGGAATACTTACAACATGTTACAGATGGGGAAAAGTGCGATTTATTTCGACGACTACATCAGTGCAATAGAGAATTTCAACAACATCATAAGGATTAAACCTTATCTCTCGGAACCCTATTTTTTCAGAGGCTTGGCCAAGATGAACCTGGATGATTACGAAGGGGCGATAAAAGACTATACCCAAGCCATTGAGCTGAATCCGAACTACTTCCATGCGTATATGTACCGGGGGGTAGCTTATCATAACCTGCGGAAATTCAAGGTGGCGATGCAGGATTACAATACCGCCATTTCCATCGATCCCGGAAATGCCTATGTGTATGCCAACCGGGGAATGACCAAGGCGGAAACCGGAGACTTCGAGGGAGCTGAAAAAGATTACTCCAAATCGTTGCTTATTGACGATAAACTGATGGCGGCCTATCTGAACCGGGCTATCATGCGGGAGAAAATGGAAGACATGAACGGGGCAATGGCAGACTGCAATGCGGCGGTAAAACTGAATATGTTTTCGGATGATGCTTACGGATTGAGAGGCTACCTGTGGTATAAACAGAAAAACTACCATAATGCTGTCGAAGACTACAACCGGGCACTGAAAGCGAATCCTAAAAACGAACGTATTCTGATGAGCCGTGCTATGGTGTGGTATGACATGAAGAAATACCAGGAAACCCTGGACGATTATACCCGCATCATAGAGATAGACAGCAATTATATCTATGCATTTTATAACCGGGCGATGCTGCTGGCGGAAATCGGGGACTATAATCATGCTATTACTGACCTGGACAAAGCTGTTGAGATGAATCCCGACAACATCCTGATTTATTTCAACCGGGGACTTTTGAAATTGCAGGTAAAGGATTTGCACGGAGCTTACAACGACTTCTCAGAGAGTATCCGGTTATATCCGGATTTTGTAAAGGCATACATGATGCGTGCTATGGTGAATAACGAAATGCAGGATTATGCTTCTGCCGACAACGACTCCCGTCAGGCAAGGTCCATCATGGAACGCTACCGGAAGATGAAAGAGGGGGATAAAAATGCCCTGGTGGATACGACGGAAAACTTTCAGCGCCTGATCGATTTCAATGCCCGTACGGATAAAATGCGGGATGTGATTAATGGAAGGGTGCAGGACAAGAACGTCATCGTGTCTTTGCAGGAAATATTCTGTGTCCAGTACCAGAGTATGGACTCCTTGAGGACAGGAAAATTCCAGTACTACAGCCGGCACATCACCGACTTTAATCAGCGGCATGACTACAATCCGGCACTGGCGTTGTCAAACAGGCATTTCAATTATTCTCCGGAGTTGGTGAAGAGCCGTATCGAAGAACTGACCCGGCGTCTGCAAGAGAAAGAAGACGAGGACTTGTATTTGCTGAGAGGCATATTTTATATGGCCAACTATGAATACCCGAAGGCGGTGGACGATTTTTCGGAAATACTGAAAAAGAATCCCGATCATTTGCTGGCTATATTTAACAGAGCGAATGCCCGGATGCTGATGTATGACTACATCGCTACTATCGACGAAAAGGCGTCCCGCTATGTTGTGGGGGAAGAGAGCAAAGAGGTAAAAACCGTAGTTGATTACTCGCAGGTGCTGGCGGACTACAACAGATGTCTGGAATTGGATCCTGCTTTTATCTATGCCCTGTTTAATATCGCCAATGTGTATGTGAAGAACGAAAAAATAGAACAGGCCATAGATACCTATACCAGGGTGATAGCCAAGGACAGGGATATGGCGGAAGCCTATTTTAACCGGGGACTGTTGTATATTTACATTGGCAGAAAGGCGGAAGCCAATGCCGATTTGAGCAAGGCGGGGGAAATCGGAATACCGGAAGCCTATAATATCATTAAGCGTTATTGTAAAGAAAAATAAAAGGAGGAGATTTTCTTCTCCTCCTTATTTACCTTTGGTTTTTTCTGGTTTTTCGTAATGGCTCAGCCGCTCTTCCAGCTTGCCCGATTCGCGGTAAAGTTCTTTCAGTTCATACTCTTTCCTCTCAAGCAGAGTCTTCAACAACGCGATTTCTTTTTCCTTATCGATGCAATCTTCACAAAAACCGTATTCATTCCGGTTAATCTGACGCAATTGCTTTTGATCCATAAACATAGGGCCGATTTCCCGGATCAGCCAATTGGCATTCAACTCCGGATATTCACGGATGATAGACAGCAAGTGCTTGTCGGGGATAGGATCCTGGCAGTTTATCCAGTTGCTTACCTGTTGCCTTGCCTTTAATCTGAGGGGGGCAAAACGAAAAGTATAAATGCTGTTTCAGTAAAAAGTCCCTGGAATGCCTTAAAATAAAGGGGATTCCGAATATTGAGAAAAAGAGGGCGACAAAACGAAAAGTATAAAAAGGTATAAGTTTGGTATAATTTTCTCTTCTCATTACATGGCGTTATTGCCTGATAGGTATAATTCCAACAGTTTAAATGGAGATTAAATGGGCATTAATCTGTATTGTATGAATAAGTTTATAACGCCCTGATGTTTGCTATTACACGGTATATCTCCAAGATGTCAGCCTTGCGGATTTTAAAGTCGTGGTAGTTGGGGCTGGAGCAAATAATATAGTCGGAATCGTCCGCCCTATTGATGTACTTTATCATCCTGTCCTCGGTGGTCACAATCATGTAAACCTTGCCTGTTTCAATGTATTCCCAGTTGTATGAGTCCAGTTTCCGGATGCCTACCAAATCACCGGAATGGATTTCAGGCTCCATACTAACCCCTATCACCGGCAGGATCGCATCGCACCGCCGGAAGATTTCCATATCAATATAGCCATCAGGCTCCACCGCCCCCTCGCTGTATGTAAGAACTCCTAACGGACCAGCAGAGACTGGAATATCATAAAACGGTACAGCAAAAGATGATGTTTTTGATGAGTTTATTTGAATAGGTGTATATTTAGGTGTATATTCAGGTGTATATTTTTTTTCCCCATCAGTTTTAGAAGAGCAATTTTGAGAGGACGGGTACGCATCCGGATACGCATTTAGATACGCATTTTCCTCTACCTCCGGGTTACCATTCTTTCCATACAACATTTCGCCTTTTCCTGTGAGCAACCAATTGGCATTTATATTACCAAATGTTTGAATTATGCTGTTTAGTATTTTATAGCTTGGTTCTCTTTGTTCATTGATAATCCTACCAATAGTAACATCATTACTGAGTCCTATTGCCTGTGAAAAGGTTCGTTTATTATATCCGAGAGCCTTGATTATCAATCTTACTCTATCCGAAATAGTATCTCCCATAAAAATATATTACCAAATGTTTGGATTATATATAACCAATAGTTTATATTTGTGTCGAATTAGTAACACAAATCTACGAATAAGAAATGGAAGCACAAGAGATTCATTCAAAATTACGTCCGAAAGATTATCAGTTGATAGCTGAGAAACTGGAAGGCTTGTATACAGAACGGACAGTTCGCGCCCAATTAAAAGGAGAACGGACACTAAAAGAACCGGTAAAGAATGCCGCTCTGGAACTGATCGCCATGAGAGAAGAATATGTTAATACTTAAAATTGAAATTATGCTGACAAAAACAATTACCCCCATTATAAGAAAAACCCCGGTTTTAGAAGGTGAAAATACAATTTACATAGAAACCCTGGCAGGAACCCTCGTAGAATATCGGTTATTTGGCATCCTTCTTTATAAAAAACAACTCTTTACTCCGGCTTGTTATGGAATAAAGAGTTGGGAAGATTACCAGTTCCGAATTTGAGTAATGATTTTTTCAGCCTCCCGCCGGAGTTCATCCACATAAGATTGGACGGAAGCAGACCGGAAACGCCCATTGATTTTATCTTCCAATTTCTCCAACCTTTTCAAAATGACTACCTGCTGGGCAATGAGCAGTTTTAAATTTTCATCATTCATGATGTTTATGTTTTGAAGTTAGACAATTCACAAATGTAAACATTTTTCCTGAACGGTTATTCCGGGGTTCGATTCCCCGGCAGGAACTAAAAGAAAGAAGTTAATGCCTTGTATTAGTGAAAATATTATTTGTGTAACTGTCCCGGAATTGGAAAAATGCGGGGTATCTAAAAGAACACTTTTAGATGGCTTACTGCGCCAACGTCAAGGTTTGGTACATTGCTGGGAACACCACAAGATCGGGAATACGGTCTATATTCACTATGAGGGTTTGAAAGATAAATACAAGGCATTAATCCGGAAAGAAATCTGCAACGGTCTGGAGGTGGAAGAATGGCTGAAATACGCCACCATACACTCCTACCTTCCCCCGGTGATTCAGTCGGAGAAAGACACCCTTTCCGGGTATGTGATTACCCGTGAACGTCTCAATGCCGCAACCGGGGAACTTTACCAGGAAATGCGTACAGGATTGCCGGATGAATATGTCAGTCTGTTGTTGTATCAAAGCCGATGGTACCGGCTGATGGGAAAAGATGTTTACGACTACCATAAACAGGAGTTGAAAAAACTGGGCATTTCCGGAATGGCAGCCTACCGGGACATTTGCATCCGGATTGCCAACAGCCCGGCGGGCATGTTTACGGAGGGTGCCCGGTTGCCAAAGAATGCCGCCTCCTGTTATCGTAACCAGGTGGCATACGAAAAAGACGGCATCCTGTCGCTCATCAGCGGCAAGTATGGAAATATCTGCACGCAAAAAGTAGGCGACGAACAATTGCAGGTTTTGATTGATTTGTACAGCGATGCCCGTAAACCCGACTATCACCGGGTGACAGGTTGGTATAATGATGCCGTTGTCCGCATGGGTTGGACAACCAAAGGCGGCAAACCCGCCACTATTAGCGAAAGCTGTGTAAAGTTCAATCTAAAAATACCAGAAGCACAACAGGTGTGGTATTTGGCACGTCATGGTTATGAAGCCTGGAAGAATGTTTTTGGATACACCATACTCCGGTTCCGCCCGTCGATGCGTGATGCGGTGTGGTGCGGGGACGGTACGAAAGTAAACCTGTATTACCGGACACCGGAAGGAATGGCGGCAAAATTGAACGTTTATGCCATTGTGGACGGGTATTCCGGTTATTGGTTGGGCTGGGATATTTGCGAAAAGGAAGATTCGGGAAGCATTCAACGGGCTTTCCGGATGGCCCTTCAACGCTCCGGTTATGTGCTGCCGTTCCAGATGCAATATGACGGTGACAGTTCAAATAACTATTACAAACGGCTGGACACCCTGCATTTTCCCGCTATGCCGAATAACGGACAGAGCAAGATAATAGAAAGGTGCTTCAAGACATTGCAGGAGGGTTTTATGAGGTCGGCGGACGAATTTACCGGAATGAACATCACTGCCACCTCCATCAACAGCAAGGTCAATAAAGACTTCATTGAAAAACTGCAAAAGAGCGACCGTCTGAAAAACAAGAAAGAAACCATCCGAATGCAGGAATATTTCTTTCACCTGATGAATAATACCCCCGGAACGGACGGAAAGACACCCAAAGAAAAATATTTCGAGAGCACTAATAAGGAGATTTCTCCGGTTACGACCTGGGACTGGCTAAACCTTTTTTGGGAATGGAACGAACGTCCGACTACTTACACGAAAGATGGACTGGTCTGGACCGAAGGAAAGGTAAAAAAGTATTACGAGGTCATCAAAGATTACGAATTTGATTTCCGAGACGATGAGATTCCCGGCATCTATACGCCCGATGTGGACTTTGCGTGCAAATATATCCGGCAGGAGTTTTGGGTACGGTTTGATCCAACAGACCGCCGGCGGATAGCCTTGTACAAAGAAGAAGCGGACGGCAGCCGCCGGTTTGTTGCCTGGGCGATCGAACGGGAAAGGATGGCTTATGCCGTACAGGACTACCGGGAGAATGAACGGGAGGAAATCAACAAGCGGCTGGAGATTAAGAAAGAACAAAAACGCCAGGCAATTACCCGCCGTCAGGCTGCCGCCGATTTCGGCGATTCGGAAGAGGTGCTGAAACTGGGCTACAGATGGTTTGACAAAGAAACTCTTCATCGGGCGGAAACGGACATGTATTGCGATGGTATCGAAGAACCGGAGGAAGCCGTTGCCGCTTCCGATGCTCCGGTAGAAGATAGGAAAGCCTATCTGCGCAGGAAACGTGATGCAATGAGTAAAATATTAACCGATAGTAATGAATAAGTATTATGGAATTAACAGTAGAACAAAAAAGGCAGGTCATAAAAGGCATGCAGGCTTATATTTTAAGCCAGGACATCGCCGGCGGCGGAAAAACGTACAGTCAAAACAAATTCGCCCGTGATGTCCGCGTGAATGTCGGATATTTGGACGCTATGGTCAAAGGGTGCGAATCCGGAGATTTTGTTTTCAATAAAGTCCAAATCAAGGATGTGTATTTTGAACGGATTGCAACCTTCATCGGTCTGGAGTTGAAACAGGGGTATTGGAGAAAGTTTGAAACGGAGCAATATCTGGACATTGAAAGTGCCTTTGTTGAAGCCAAAACCGGGGCAACTGTAAAAACAATAATTGGCGAAACGGGTACCGGAAAAACTTTCACTGCGGAAGATATGAAAATAAAGTATCCGGTAGGCACGTTTGTCATGCGTTGCGCCAATGATTACAACCTGCGGGATTTTGTGTATTACATCGCCGAAACGTTGGGTGTAAAAGATGCAGAAAACCTTTCCCAGACGAGAATCCGGAAAATCATTGAAAAACGGATTAAAATGCTTAACGATGGAGGACAACGTCCTATCCTGGTGTTCGATGAAGCTGAAAATTTGAAACTGCCGGCATGGGGACGTCTGAAAGCCATTTACGATAATGTGAAAGGCGAGTGTGCCTTTATGGTTATGGGGACTCCGAACTGGTACCGGAAAATGAAACGGCAGCGGGATAATGGACTGGATATCGTCCCGCAGGTTTTCCGTCGCTTTATGTCGGGTTCAAAGACGGTGTTCCTTTCATCCGTCAGCGAAATGGCTGTAAAAGAAATTTGCAGGGAAATCGGCATAGGTGACCGTTATGTGGTGAACCGGGTTTGTGAAGAATCCGATAATTACGGGGATTTGAGTGACACTTTAGTCAGCTTGCAACGTTCCGCTGATGTACAGGGATGCAAAATTACCCGTGAGTTGTATGAAAACGAATACGGAAAAGCATGTTAAACTCCGTTTAAAACCTGTTTAAATATGGCAAGGGATATATACAACGTAAAGACGATCCGGGAAAAGAAATACGACACTTTAGACCTGGGAGAATATAACCATCTATTGGGGGAATGTGAAAGCCGGTTTGTCATGACCCTATACGGGCATTCCGGCAGTGGAAAATCTGTTTTTGCCCTCCGTTTTGCGGATTATTTTGCCAAGTATGTCGGGAAAACACTTTATAACAGCCATGAGGAAAAGATAAACCAAACGCTCCGGGACCGGATCAAGGAATGGAATATCAATGCCCCGAAGTTGTTTTTCGGTAATTCACTGAAGTTCGGCCGGATGGTGGATGTCATCCGGAAGAACCGATATAGGGCTGTGTTTATCGATTCGGTGAAATATATGGATTTTACGGACGAACAATTGAAAGAACTGCGGGAAGTGTTTGCCAAAAGGAAATTGGTTATTGTCATGGTCAATTTCGGAGAAAAACTTGGTGTGCCTGCGGGAAGCTGGGGAAAAGACTTGCTGCATGCTTCTGACGTGAAATGCTTCTTTAAGGGTGGGCGCTTAAATGTGGTCAGCCGTTATTTACCGGTTCCTGTTGACCGGGTTCTGTTCGGTGCCAGAGAAAAACAATTAACGCTATTTTGATATGGATACCTGCAAAATTTTAGGCATCAGCCCGGAAGATTATAATACAGCGTTGTTTGAGGCCGGATGCCTGGCGGCAGAAACGTCATACACTTCGGCGGATGCCATGAAACTGAAACGCCATGCCGGTTATTGGAAGTGGCTGCGTGAGCAAAGGAATATTGTCGATGCAAATTGTGTGCAGAAGATAGAAAATCGGGAACTCAAACCGGGTAACAGAAAATTATTCGGGATGTATTATGAGATGTTGTGTGAGCATTTTAAAAAGGTTTATTTGCCGGCAAGGCTGGAGGATGAACTGTTGGAAAAGGAGGTCTGCCATGAATAAGAAAACAAGGGTATTCCGGGAGGTAGTATGTGTTACCCGGTGGCAAATCGGAGAAAACGGGATTGAGCGGGTAACAGTGGAATGGAACCGGAAGAAGCAAAAGTCAAAAATGACAGTGGACGGAATACTGAAATGGGAAATGTCCGGGGCGTTGGCGGAAGGTTTTTTTTATAAATACGGGTTATTAACTGATTTAAAATAAAGGATATGAGTTACGAGTTTTTACACAAGCAAAAGGCTACCTCGGTAGCGCGGTACGTCAAAGTGGACGTCTGCAAAGAGTGCAAAGGAAGCGGCAAAAAGAGTGTTTATGTCGGCCGGAGCGTGGAACATGAATATGAGTATGAACCCTGCCGGATATGCGGAGGTTCCGGCATGGTAAAGAAAGAATTGACAGTGAGTATTTTTCCTTACGATAACAAAAAAAGCGAATGATTATGGATTTAAAAGATTTGACCTCGGAACAACGCCAGGCGTTGGCTCAGGAAGCCTTAGAGGCAGAAAAAGAGTTGTTGAGACAAAAAGAAGTAGAGAGACTGGCATACAAGGAACTGGTCCGCGAAAAAGTAGACCAGGTGTTTCCCTTCTTAGAAGAAATCAGTGGGAAGCTGGCAGAGCAAAAGAAACAGGTGTATGACGAATTTGCCACAGCACTGGAGATGAAAAGGAAATTGTATGACGTAAAGGAGAACCAGGGCAGCCATGCTTTCATGAATGCAGACAGTACACGTCGGATCACACTCGGCTACTACATGGTGGATAGTTACGATGACACGGTGAACGACGGGATTGCCATTGTGAAGGAGTATATCTCCGGGCTTGCGCGGGACGATAACAGCCGGATGTTGGTCGATACGGTAATGAAACTGTTGGCAAAGGACCAGAAAGGTTCCCTGAAGCCGAGTCGGGTGATGCAACTCCGGCAAATGGCAGACCGTTCCGGAAACCCGCGTTTCATTGAAGGTGTTGCCATTATTGCCAACGCTTATAAACCGACGCCTTCCAAAACGTTTATCCGGGCGGAGGCGAAAGATGAAAACGGAGCCTGGAAAAGCATTCCGCTCGGCATGACGGAGGCATAGAGGTGGTTTTCCCGGATGGTCGCAGAGGTGGTCCGACTCCACCTCCGGGAGCAATGAATTTTAATTTATACCAGTATGATGAAGCCAACCATTTCCGAACAGCGCCGTTTTGCTGCTGCCTTGAATGAGCGGGGTTTGTGGGAAAAGCGGCATGACGTTTGCGCAGAGTGTCTGAAGCGTCCGGTGAGTTCCATAGTGGAATTGAATAGTGACGAACTCAGAAAAGTAACGAATGACCTTAGCAGTGATGAACGTTGGGGCTGGGCGGATTTTAAAAATCCGCAACACCGCCGGGTTCTCTCTATCTGCTACCAATTGGGGTGGACAAGGTTTCACCGGCAATTGGGGCGGACCGTGGCTGATCCGGAAAGGTTGGGCAGGTGGCTGAAATATTACAGCGCACCCAAGAAGCCCCTGAAGCAATGCACGCAGGAGGAAGTGGGGCAAATCATTAAAGCGATGGAGTGTATGCTGGTGAACCGGATGAAATAAAAAAAGCCCTGAAAGCGAGAAATCCCGACAAACAAGGCAGTGTAGCAATTGCAAATATAGGGATTTTTCGCCAATGGCATATAATAAAAAGGGATATTATTTGAGAGCGCGATTAATACAGGAGATTACAGCCCGGTATTATGAACCTGAAAACCACGCCAAATGTCATAAACAGGTGTGGAAAACGCAGATTTATCCCCGATTCGGTATCTGTTACCGGACTTATTTGAAGTATTGCAAGGCGAAGGAACCCATCTTGAATGAAGATATAAGACAATTAAAGATTGAGTTTTAAAATAAAATCATTATTCAAAAATAATATATAAGTTTATATCAATCTTATAACACAGATAATAATTTTTTCAAATATTATATCTCTTAGAAAAACTCTTAATGTATTAAATAGTAATTGAATATTAGTAAAAAAAGGTTGCCTAAAAAGGCACCTTTTTTTTAGTTGTCTGGATCTGGAATTTGTTTCGCCCTCTCTTGCTCTTCTTCTTCTTCAACTTGCTTATCAATACTGTCCTCAGCTACTTCTTCCTGGTAATCTTTCATCTTTCCCATAATACATATTTTTACATGTTGTACAACATTTAGGCAAATTTAAAACTTCAAATTATATATTCCAAATATACGGATAATTTTATATGGTTATATTAACTTACTTCTTTTAACTTGAAAAATAGTCCTCTTTTTTGTGCCTGTTCTATACGTTCAGTTCAAATTTTACATCTTCCTTTCCGGCAATCAGCAGCCGGGTTTTCTTAATGTTGTTTTCGTAGATGTGTACGTTTCCGAGGTTGAGTGTGATAGATTTTAAAGGTACGTCGATTTGTCTGGCGATTAAATACAGGTGATAGACGTCTGCTGGTAGTCCCAGGTTGGCATCGGAACTGCGCTGGTATGCCGACACAACCAGTTCTCCCCTATCGATTTGGAACTGGATAAGACTAAGGCAGGGTGCTTGGTTGGTTTCAGCATCCGTTGCCCCCAGAAACAGTACGTAATTTTTACTATTTCTTTTCTCTTTGTTTATCCGGGCAATCAATGGCGGAAGTTTTTCAAGGTAGGTGGGGTAACTGTTGATTAAGCAGGAACCACAATAGTCCCACCAAGTTATTCCGGCTTCTCGATATTTTTCCACGTTGCGCTCCCCCCTGCAGAAGAGCTCCAGTTCATTTTTGAGTTTCTTCCGGGCAATAGGATGCCCCTCGAATATGTCCAACAAGTCGGCGGGAGTTAAAATTAACTGCTCGTTCAGCAGGTATTTTATTTTTCCTTTTTTGTTGTCCTGGACTTTCCCGGTGTTTAGTATTTTATTCAGGATTAGATAGTATTTGTTCATGGGTGGTTTGTGTTAAGCGGCTTGTTTGTATAACATGATATCGGTATAAGAACTGCTGTAATTCATTTGGGCATTGAACTCGACTTTTGTTGTCTCTTCAAAAGGGTTGCCGATGAGCTGGTGTTGTCCTATCCACTCGCATAGTTCCAGGATGGAAGATTTGTTGGAGGTGAAATAAATGAACGATGTGCCTTGCAGAACGGTCAGGACGTCCAAGTAATCGGAAAGCTTCCAATACATTTTATAAGTCCCGGCTTCGGTGGACAGGTAAGGTGGATCGACCAGGAACACGAGGTTGGGGGTGTCTTTATACCGGGCAAACAGTTCTTTGTAGTCGCATGAGGTTATTTCAAGTCCGTCCAAATAGCCGTCACAACAATAATCCGAGCGGCGGATGGTGTTGTATAGGCTTTCTTTTTGCAGGGCTTCAAAATCCAGAACGTATTTCATAGAAAATAGCAGGGATGAGGACAGGGTGATATAATCCACAAACCCGGTTTTTTCTTCTGCTGCAATCCGACTAAAGATTTGTTCCCGGATTTTTTCGGTGATTAATTTTTGCCTGGGATAGTCTTTGACAATGATTCGCAAATCAGCCAATAAGGCATTGGTGCGTTTTATGTTTTGCAGACGTGCCCGATAGTTGTCGAAGTCGTTGTAAATGACGGTTGCATTAGGCTTTTCCCGTTTTGTCACGTGTGAAAGCAATCCGGAACCACCGAAGAGGTCAACGTAAACGGCGTCGTCCGGGTATTGTTTTAACAGTTCTTTGAACGTGGTTACGAACATTCTTTTTTGTCCCATAAAGGGAAGGGGTGCTGATGTGTATTTTTTCATGGTTTTGATTTTTGATTGCTGCAAAATTCCGGGTTTCTTTCGGGGTTATAAAAAATATGGACGGGATTACGCTGAACGGAGCGTGCAGTCCCTGGAGAAGCGTTTGATGATGTCGTAGACCTTGCGTTCCGATATGGCATACCGGGTTGCCAGGACGGAAACGGCGTAGGTTACTTTTTCATTGTTTTGCCGGAAGTGTTCATATTCCGAATACAAGTCAATGTATTTACAATCGTCCGGACGAAATCCGAGGCTTACCAAACGGCTCAGTAGTTCTTTGTTAAAGTTCAAAATTTCAAATACAGTCATAATCCAAATTTTTATCTATTTTTGTGGTGCCAATCATTTAAAAGTAAAACGCGAAGGACGCGGTCAAGGTCTTGCCCTCGGCTGCGCGTTCTTCGCGTTCGTTTTATAAAGTGATTGGCGTTACTTATAAAAGGTCGGGGGCTTTTTCTTTTCTCCCCTTGATGTAGTTTATTTCTGTATCTGGATGTCCGGTTTGATGTCTGCAAGTTTTCGGTATTTTAGGACTGCAGTCGCATCCGTATAAGCAAATTTGTAAGTCATGACAAACTCCCGGACGGCATCTTCCCGGAGCATTTTTTTGAGGGATACCCTGCAAAGGCGGGAATAGTTTTCTCCGCCGGTTCCGTGCAGGAGTTTGTTTACTTTGGCAATCAAATCGAATATTTCAAAGGCTTTGGCTTCCTGTTCCGGAGGGAGGACAGACGAAACACTGTGATAACGGATATCGGCAATGGTGATGTTGACAGTGGCTTCCACCTGTTGGGCTTTCATGCCTTCCGATGAAAATTCGGCATTGCCGAGGTCTATCAGGGCGCACGGCCAGTCAACCGGCGGTTGTTCAAAATTGAGTTGTCCCCAGTCTTCCCCAACGTAACGAAATTCGGGAATTGCCTTCAATCGTTCCAGGATGTCTTTAAATACTTCTTTCATGGTGTTTAAATGGTGATTAATGTTTGAATATCTTGTCAAATTCATAGCGGATATCCTTTTCGGCACTTTTGAAGATGTCCGGGGAATAGCCCAGGAACTTCCGTTGCGGCATGTTCAGCTTGCGGCTGAACGCCCGCACCTGGTAGCGTTTTCCCGTTTTATAATGCTTCCGGATATGGGCTTTTACATATTGCACAAACTGCCCGCCTTCGTTGTGTATCTTGGCATACGGCACCTTTGACAAATCGACACCGACACTTACCCGGTCGGCAAGTGCTTTCGCCTTGACGTTGTTTTGCAGGTCACCGGTACCGTACAGGATTCGCCGTCCCCGTGTAAGATGATTTTCCCGCTTGCGTTTCTTCCACCGGGGACGGGCGGTACCATTTTCCACAAATCCCTGGGCGGAAAAGTTGGCATCCTTCATTTTCTCGGCTGCGGCTGCCACATACCGGGGTATCCTTTTTTGCAGCCGCCGGACTTCATCCGACTTGCCGCGTAAATCTTCTGCCAGTTTTCTAATGTCCTGCATATTGGTTTATTCAGTTTTTTGTTCTATCTTTGTCATATAGATAATGGAATGGAAACCGCAGTTCCCTGAACCGGAATGGTGAGCGACAAAAACCATTATCTTTTTTGTTTTAACAGTCCTACCCGGAATTTTTCAAAATCGTTAATGTTCTTCTCCCACTTGTAGAAACTATCCACTCTGCCATCCATGCTTACCAATAAGACGATGGGAGTATCTTTGTAATACTTCAGGTAAACATTGTATAATTCATTATCAAATGTTGAACTGGTCTGTTGTGTCGCCCACACTTCATCCGGAGCGTTGAACACGTCGATGGCTTCATCGAAATAATCATGCCGTCCCCGTTTGAATAACTTTTCCTTCAGGTCGGAATCAAATCGGGCGGAGATATTGTTTTTCCGGTCTACCAGCGTGAAGCCTTCCCCTTTTTTGCCGTAGTGGGATTCCAGGATACGCCAGTATTCCCGGTAATCGTCCTCCGTGCAGATTTCCTGTTTATAGCCGGACAATTTTTTCGGATGACCGTAAATCTCTTTTACAGGCTTCATGCCGTAGTTTTTCACGGCAGAAAGCTGCAACGCCCTGGCATCGTCGTTCGCTTTGAAATAAGGATGTCCGTCCTCAAATATGATTCGGGACTTTCCTACGTTGTGCCGGAACGGTTTTGCCACCACCTTGCCGCCCATTCTTTGCGCGTCCTCGGAAGACGGCATGGGTGTCTTTGCCCGGCTTTCGTAATTGCCCGTCTTGTGGGCATACTCCTTTTCCGTACATTTCCGCACCGTACAACGGCACCGCCAGCCATTGGGCGGATAATACCGGTCCCAAAACGGGTCGTCAATGGGATAAATCAAACCGTCCAGGTTGCGGTGTTCCTCCCGTACATGTTCGTCCCTGGCTGTCACATATTCCAGGTAAGGGTGCGTGTCCTTCGTTTCCTCGAAGTCAATCCAACGGCTTCCCTGTGTTCCGGCGGCAATCACCTGCTGCCGTTCGGCATCCAGGTAGTTCAGATTATACCGGGCATTGATTTGCCGGGCTTTCCGCCGGAAGTCTCCCGGTGAGGCCAGCCTTCCGTTTTCATAAACCGCATCGCGCAGTTCCTCCAGTTCCGCAAAACACTTGGCACCGGAAAAGGCAAATATGTTGTTCTGTACCCGGCTGAGCAGGTTGTTGTCCTCCATCGTCCACTCCGGCGAAAAGAACTTTTTCCCATATCCCTGCTCGAATCCGGCAAGCAGGCTTTTCACATTGTGGAAATACACCTCTTCCATCAGCCTCTCCTTCTCCCATTCCCCGGAATAAAGTTTGTCCAGATAAGGGTCAATCAGGTTATCGCATTCCCCCGCATCCACTGCCAGCCGACAATCCGCCAAAGCATATAATTTTACGATAGCCCCGCGCTGATCAGCGGGGCTTAATCGAAAAAATCGGACGTATCGATGCGGAGACCGACACCTCCTGTTCCCTCTTTTTTCCCTGTCACCTGGATACCGAATTTTTCTTTCATCCATTCTGTGTCCACATCCATGTAAGGCAATGCCTCCTTTGTCATATTCCATAACTTTTCTATGTCCTCCTCCTGTTGCAGCTCGTAAGTCAGCCCTTCAGGAAGGACGCCGATTCTGACCAGGGCAGGAAGTACCGTCCCGTTCCAGTAGCTTTCCAGCGTCTTTTTATCGGATTGTACCAGTTTGTCCAGCAACTTAATGCTGCTTTCTTCTTTGGAGCGGTTGCCGTTCTTCGTGTCCTGGCCGATAACGGCACCCGTAATGAGCAGGGATATTTCGGAATTACACAATGAAATCAAGTTGTTGTACACATCCCCGTTTGTGTCCGCTCCCTTCGCAAATTCAAAGGATTCCTCGCGGTCGATGATGAAATAAGCTGCCGACCCCATATCGCGAAGCATGGCTTCTGCCCGGTTGAGCATTTCCGGGTCCTGGGTGTCCGTCTTGATGAAGCGGGGAGGTATGCCGTATATCTCGCACAACTCACTCCAGCAGGATTGCGCAAAGCGTTTGAAAAGGACGTGCGGGACGGCTTTATTCAGCAGTCCGTAATTGGTACGGCTACCAAATTCCAAAAGCCATGTCCCGTATTCGCGGCAGTTCCGGTAATCGATGCCTGTGGTGTCGTCTTCACTCAATAACAAAATGCCCTTTTCCGGGATGATGTTGTTCCGGGGCAGTGACGTCACGCAAAGCGAATCGTTCTCGGTGGTCAGTTCAATCAAGGAATTGCCCCTGTAATCCGCCCACAGGATTTCCCGGTCAATTTCATTTTTCCATATTGCCTTTTTTAACAACTCAGTGCTTTCCTCGTCCACTTCCCCGTCCCGTTTCAAGGCAAAAGGCACGGACAGGGAATGCTGCATGCGCAGTTCTATCTGGGAGGTCAGGTGCGCATCCAGCAGGATATCGGTGTACAGGTTCTGCAACCTTGCCCTCCGGGGCCTTTCCA
>ERZ778512.1310-NODE-1310-length-16848-cov-4.447448_pt1 | contig 16848 bp, 13 predicted proteins | sample MGYA00510346_ERZ778512 | MGnify/ENA primary metagenome ERZ778512 (study PRJEB29527, sample SAMN07138962) | mouse gut metagenome | material: feces | host: mouse | place: China:Nanjing | collected 2016-01-25 ...
AGCAAATTTCTGATGCTAATTTAGAATTGCTGCCGATAATGTTTGCATTTAAGAATGGTGCGATTACAGCCTTTTCTTGCATAGATAATGTGTTAGTTGTAAAAAGTACTATCGCAAGTTCTGAGGAGTATGTTATGCTTCCGGCTTCTTTCAAGAATTCGTTTTTGTTATTGATTAAGTATTTGAAAAAAGTTGATGTACGATGAGAGGAAACTGCCGATGTGTTCTCTTTTGTAAATGCCACTTTATGTGCATCGATAAGATAATCCAACCGGTCAGATTCAAGGTCGGCGAGATATGACTCCGCATTTAGCGTGTATCTAAATGAGTTTCCTATTGCTTTATAAGTTTCTATTTCCAATATATTCGAGCCAATGAGAGCGTCGAATAAGGATTCTTTTTCAGCAATCGTATCATCGCAAGCTAATCCTCCCAATTCGGTCTTATAATGCTCGATATAGTGCTTCAATGGTTCCGTTACCTTACATTCAGATAAAGCAAAATGGGCTGCAACATTCTCCCAACAAGGTTCAAGGAGGAACAGATCTATTGCTAACTCTCTGGCTTCTTCGGCAATATTTTCGATAGACTCAATTCTAGATTGCTGTTTTTGCAGATACGCTATCTTTTCTTCTTGATCGATTGTTTGGTCATTCAAAATGAACAAAATCGATTCCACATTTTCGTCATTGACCGTATGAGAAAACTCATATATGCAAGATGTAATATTTTGCTTTACATAGGCAATTACTTGTTTATGTTCTGTATTTGTTATACGTTTCAGATTGATATTATTAATGTCTGCCGAGTTCATTTGGTTAAGATAATTCACTACGATACATAGATTGTCTCGATTCAACTCATATAAATTGTTTTCAATTACAAATGCCAATAAATCATCAGAATCAGTATTGAGGCGAGTATATTTTCGATTATTTGATAATGATTTTACATGTTCTAATCCAATAGCTTGTATGTGTTCCACCAAAAATGCATAATTATCGTTCAGCCATTCTAGTTGTTCATTGAACAAGTCCGTCGCCTTACAGAATCGCAGCCAGCCCTCTATTAAAAGGGAACGCTCTGTTTCGACGGAATGTGACATAATTATAGTCCAATGATGCTGAGTGTTCTGCTCGATAAATCGCTCGAAAAGCCTTTGGATTTGTGTGCCATTCTTATAATATTGAGCAATAAAATCAAGCGGTGCATCTTCCCGTTCAATACGTTTCATTAACAACTCGAATTTTTCGCTGAATTGCTTATCTTTACGTTGAGATATAAGAAAATCGGCCAAACAATTATTGAGGACAGCATCGTTATCGAATACATATAATGGAACTTTCTTTGTGAAATTTTCTATCTTCTCAATATTCGTATTATAATCACTGTTTTGGGCTTGCTTCATAGCAAGCAATAAATCCCGGTCATTTTGTGTAATCATACCCGGATAAAAATACGAAATGTAGTCGTAATAATCTTCGTCGATATAACCACGTCGCAAAAATACATTCTGTAGAGGCTCCAGCTTTATATCAGTAAAAGCCTTACATTGCCCCATGTCATATAATCTGAAGAATTCATGCAATCTCAACGACTTGATTCTACGTCCTTCATTGTCGATTCGTTTCTGTTCCTGTTTGACTTCCCGGGGAGACTCTTCTAATATCTTTTTACGATTCCAATATGTGCTCTCTAAATCAAGAGATGATTGATTGAGGTTAAGTTCGCCATTATGAAGACTATAATAATGGTCACTGTATTGATAATATATGACGTCTGCTGATATCATTTTTTCAAAAAGCTTCTCGCTATCTACAATCGAACTAAACACATATTTCGTATTATCTAATAAAATTGACTTAGGTTTGGCCAGCATTGCGGACATAATCCGATATGCACAAGATTCTCTCAAATCTTTCTTTGGCAAGTAAGTATATTGCTGATAGCTTTGGATCTTTTGCTCCAATTGTTTCTGCTGATCTTCAAGTTGTTGCTTGGCATATTTTATAAATTGGGGCTTGGATGCGATACATTTATAAACATTTCCTTCCCGATTATGCAATTGAGCAAAATCATTGGGAAAACAATTCTTGTAAACGATCATTCCCAAAAGTTTCGTCGGATTTAATTTAATTTGGCTCTTAGAGCAAAGTCGGGTTCGATATTGCTGATATTCATTGGCGATATTACGAAGTAATCGCATATCGTTAATGAAGAATGACATTTCTTCCAAGTCATCATCTGCAATATCGTTATAACCTCGGTGATTGAGTTCGCGTTTGAGCTCAGACATTGAATTAGAAGGATTGATTACAGGAATAACGGTAGATATATAATCGAAAAACTTGGCTCGTTGTGCATCCTTGAACACATCGTCTTTAACGGCATAAATAAAGACGATATGTCGGCCTATCTCTTTGGATTCATTGATCAGTTGGTTCAGCTCCCTGAGTTTGAGATAGATGTCGGAAGTATTGAATCGATCCAAGTCTTCGATAATGACCACATCGTATTTTGTTCGTTGAAAGAAATATATAATTTCATCCAAATGTTTGTTGAATATGGATGCTTTCTTTAATTCTATTTCTCCATTTTTTAAATTTAGCTTGCTTAAGTGGTGCCCACGATATGACAGTAGAATTTTACGGACACAAATAAATAGTCCTACTATCATATAGATAACACTTAAAATATCGAATACTGAATTTACAACTATTCCCCAATCAAATAGTCGGTACATAGTTTCCACTCGTAACCAGTTCGGTTCGAAAGCTATTAAATATGCAATAAGGAATCCGACAATTCCAGCGGACCATTTACAAAGGCTTCTCTCTTCAAAATGGAAAATACGTTTAATACGTGAATTGGGGACTGTTGCGTACTTTTCCCGATAGATCAGCTGCTGAAGTATGCTATATTCAATAAGACGGTTTAGTTGCTCTGTACCTTTTTTCTTATTTTCTATGTCTTCCGGAATATCATACGATTCCAGTGTCGCCAGTGAAATTTGCAAATATTCGTGTCCCTTATACTTTTTCTGTAAGGTATATAGGACCGAGCTTTTCCCCGAGCCATAAGGGCCTGTTAATGCTATATTTCGTACAAACTTATCCGTGTCGAGTTTCTCCCCGATTTCTTTGACCGGGAAATACTGAGGCTCATTTTCTTTAATGAGTGTTGGCATTAAAGATTGTTGCTGACATTCATCAAGAATATTTTCATATGGTCGATGTTGATAAATCCCGATTTTTATCATTATTGTTCTCCAAACATTCTTTATACAGGTGAGTATTAAAATTCTTTCAGCAAAATTAATAAAAAAGTGTTACTCTTCTATCTATAATTCATTTAGGATCTTTCCAATTTCGTATTCGCCTCGCTTGCGCCCTCGGAGAAGATAACCGCGCATCCGAATCCTCTGCATTCGAGCCCTTCGGGTTTTTCGAGGAAATTCATGTCAGAAATTTCCTCGAAAAAAATGCTTCGGGTCGGCTGCGCGGTTGCGTCATGGTCTCGGGACGCAAGCAGGCAAAGTCGAGCGATGACGCATATCGTGTCAAAGGGCGGGAGCTTTATATGTTCTCGCAGTCCCAATAGCATCTGCCATTACCTCGCTTCACACTACGAAGCTGCCGCCTCTTTTCCGCACCCGGGTGATGCAGGGACGAAGCGGCTCGCCTCGCAAATCCGCATATCCTGTCCGTCGTGCTTCGCACGGCGGTTTTTCGTTGTCGGGCAATTCATTTCCTGCGGCAGCTTTGCTCCCGGGTCCGGCTCATTGTGCCCCTCGCGACGATGATTCAAGATGCGACAATGCGACTTACATCGTCTACGAACTGCAGATCTGTATTTTATATGATTTTCATCTCTATTTTTGAGCCGACAACAATATTTATTCACGTTAAAGACAGCATGTTATGGCACAATCAAAAATCCGGGGAGACACGTCGCCCGACACTCCGCGGGCACCGGTCACAGAGAATGAGCCGACCTCCGACATCATCTTCATTCTCGACAAAATGGAACTGATCTTACAGGCCGTGACTCAAATCGAAAAGGACGGGAAATATACTACTGTCCGTGCCGACCGACAGAATCGCAATTCGTTCCTCAAAGTCGACAAACGCTCCAACATTTTCGAAAATTTCTTTAAGAATTTTTGGAGTCAGGTCAAAGATCCGACCCGCTGGGGCATTCTCTCGGCACGAGGCCAAGACCTCGACAAGCCGGAAAACAGGCAGGCACTCGAAGACCTTGCCGCCGGAAAACGATCCCCCGCCGTGGAGGAGTTTCTCAAAACGCATGAGATCCGTCCGCGCAAAGAAGAACAAACACAACCTAAAAACACAACACAAACAGAAATGGCAAAACAAGAAAATCAGCCGTTGGCACAGGAGAGCTCCGACCAACCGGCGAAAGAGACACAACATTATCGCTTCCACGAATCGATGATCGACTGGAAGCAGCTGAAGAACTTCGGGCTCTCACGCGACTTTCTGGAAGAGAAAGGGTTTCTTGACCAGATGCTCCGGGGGTACAAAACCAATCAGACCGTACCTATCGCGATGAACTTCGGTGCGGTCATTCTGCGCACCGACGCGCGGCTCTCGTTTCAGCAGTCTATCGGCGGTCCCGTCGTGCTGGACATTCACGGCATCCGCCAGAAACCCGACCTCGACCGGCCCTACTTCGGGCATATCTTCTCCAAAGAGGATAAGGAGAACCTGTTGAAGACAGGCAATATGGGCCGCGTCGTAGAGCTTAAAACCCGCAGCGGCGAATATGTTCCTTCGTTCATCAGCCTCGACAAGCTCACCAACGAAGTGGTCTCCATGCGCGCCGATTCGGTATTCATTCCCGACGAAATCAAGGGTGTCGTCCTGACCGACGACGAGAAGCAGGCACTGCGCGAGGGCAAGGCTGTTTTCATCGAGGGCATGAAAGCCAAGAGCGGCAACGAGTTCGACGCCAAGATTCAGATCAGTGCCGAACGCCGGGGCATCGAATACCTCTTCGACGACGATCGCCTGTTCAACTGCCAGAGCCTCGGCGGCGTGAAGCTGACCAAGCAACAGATCGCCGACCTGAATGCCGGCAAAGCCATCTTCGTCGAGGACATGAAGCGCAAGGACGGCGAGTTATTCTCGTCGTTCGTGAAGCTCGACGAAGCGACAAATCAGCCCTTCTATACGCGTTACAACCCCGATTCTCCGGAGGATGCCCGCGAAATATACGTGCCCAAGGAGATGGGCGGCGTGAAGCTCACGTCCGAGGATCGTCAGCAGCTGCGCGAGGGCAAGCCTGTCTTCATCGAGAATATGATCAACCGCAAGGGTGAAGAGTTCTCATCGTTCGTGAAACTCGACTTGCAAACCGGACGTCCGAGCTACTCGCGCACACGCGATGGCTTCGAGGAGCAGCCGGAGTTCAAGATTCCTACCGAGCTGTGGCGCGTAAAACTCTCTGCTAAACAGTACGCCCAGTTGCAGGACGGCAAGGCTGTGCTGGTCGAGGGCATGACGGGCTTCGATGGCAAGCAGTTCTCACGTTACGTAAAGGCCAATTTTCGCAACAGGAAACTGGACTATTACGGCGAGAATCCCGACCGCAAGCGGGCAGCTGCGCAGCGTACAGGCGCAGCACAACGCCAAAGCCAACAGGAGACTTCTAAACAGGAACAAAACAGTAAGAAGTCCCGCGGCAAAAGTATTCAGTAATTCAATTCAAAACGTAAGTCATGGAAAAACAAAAAGATATTCCGGTCGCGTTCCGGGACGAAGAGATCAACTGGGAGGAGTTGGCAGGCATCGGCATACTGCGCGACGAACTGGAAGCCTCCGGAGAGCTCGACACGCTGCTGCGCGGCGAGAAGACAGGCGTACTGCCGCTGAGCCTCGTACTGCTCGGCGCCGACATCGTCATGGACGCTACGCTGCAGTTCGTTCGTCAGGGCAATGAGCCGCTGATAGAGATTGTCGGCGTGAAACCCGCCGCCCGCTGACCATTCATTCACCGACCGCTCTCCGTATCTACTTCGGAGAGCGGTCTCAATATTATCTATTATGATTACGATTTTAGCAGCAGACGCTGCTACCGCAAAGGCAATAGCCCATGCCGTCGGGGCGTACCGCCGGGATCCCGACTATTACGAGAGCGACGAGTACGGCATAACATGGACTGCGGGGCGAATCGTGGAGTTGGCGCCGCCTTCGGCCTACGGCTATCCGAGACCTGCGGCAGAATCACTGCCCCTCATTCCCGCGTCGTTCAAACTCATAATCCGGCAACAGCAGATCCGCCGGGGACTCATCACCGATCCGGCAGCCGTAAGACGACTTCAAATCATCGACAGGCTGTTCTCCCGCAGCCAGAGCATCGTCGTTGCAACGGAGGCCAGCGGCGAGGGAGAGCTTCTCTTTCGGTGGATATACGCCCATCTGGGCTGCACGAAACCGTTCAGACGCTTGTGGATATCGTCTCTTACGGACGATGCGATTCGTGAAGGCCTGAGGCACCTGTACGACAGTCACGACTTCGACGCACTCTACGAAGCTGCGGACTGCCGAGCCAAAGCCGACTGGCTCGTATCCTTCAATGCCTCGCAGGCGCTGGCCGCCGTGTCGGGTCTGGGCACTAACACGCTGGGGCGTCTTCTGACACCGACCCTCGCAATGGTCTGTGCCCGCTACCGCGAGAACCGATCGTTCACGCCCGCCACCTGTTGGCAGCTCGGAGTGACGCTTCGCCGCGGCGAGCGTCTGCGTAAGTTAACCTGCGCAAACAGAATAGGGCGTCGGGAAACCGCCGAGATGCTCTATAAACGGATATCCAAATGCGGACATGTGCGAATTACCGCTGCAGACCGCAGAAAATCCTATCAGGCGCCGCCGCTATTGTATGATTTGTCTACTCTTCAACAAGAGTGCAGTCGCGACCCGGACTACTCTCCGGAGACGACCTTCGCTGCCGCATACTCGCTCTACGAAAAGGGTATGATTTCCTATCCGAGCACTTCCTGCCACTACATTCCGGAAACACTCTTTACTCGTATCCCTGAATTGTTGGATCGCCTCTTCCGGCAAGAGGAATTCGCGGTCCTCCAACCATGTATAGACCGGAAGCGCTTGGCCCGGCGCAGCGTGAGTGACGACAAGATATCTGCCCACCATGCGCTGATTCCGACAGGTGAGACATCGGCCGCCGGGCTCTCAGAAATCGAGCATACCGTTTATCGAATGATCGTTCTGCGCACCATCGAGGCGTTTGCACCGCGCTGCGAGAAGGAGGTGTCGCTCATCGAAGCGACAGTGGACGGTATTGTATTCCGCTCTCGGGAGCTGCGTATCCTGAGACCTGGCTGGCGAGCTGTCCGCTCACGCGGGGAGGACCGTGAGACGGGAGAAACGGACGATGCTCCGATATTGGATTTCACACAAGGCGAGACCCTCCCGATAGAAGGGCAGAACCTGGGAAGGAGTCATACCACCCCTCTTCCGCTCTATACCGAAGCGACACTGCTTGCGGCCATGAAGACGGCAGATCGGGAAAATGATACGAAACACAAAGCAGCTCAGCTCACCGGCCTCGGAACACCGGCCGCACGCGCAGCCATCATATCGGGGCTCTTCGAGCGGGAATACATCGAACGGTCCGGAGTATCGCTCGTTCCGACAGAACGAGGACTCTATCTGTATGATACCGTGCGAGGATTGCAGATTGCCGATGCCGCTATGGCAGAGAACTGGGAGCGGGCGCTTGCACAAGTCGAGCGCGGCGAAATGTCCACCGAGGGATTCATGCTGTCGTTCGCGATCTTTACCCGACAGGTAACAGAAGAGTTAGCCTCACTGCGTTTCACACCGTTACATACGACGTTCGTATGTCCTAAATGCGGCGAAGGACGGGTAATCATTCGCCGGCGGGTCGTGAAATGCAGCAATGAGCGGTGCGGCATGGTCGTCTTGCGTACCATTGCAGGAAAAGACCTGACGGACGAACACATCGAACAGCTATTCACAGCCGGCAAGACCGAAAGAATAGCCGGTTTTCGAAATCGCGCCGGACGGACGTTCGAGGCAGCGCTGACGTTCGACGAGGAGTACCGTCTGAAATGCGTACAGCCGGTGTTCGTCCGAAAAGAGTGACCGCAGATTGAATTGTCGTGCGGCTATTCGTAACACCCTTAATGTCGCTGGACATTTACAAATCAATAGTCGGTATTGTTCCCATTATGCCTATGACCGGAAACTATGTTGTCCGGCCATAGGCATATTCGCTTTTTAGCGAATTACATATCTTCCATAGAAAGCCCGGAATACGATATGGCATATTCATGAAACTTACCGGTAGCATGGAGAAAGACCTCGGCCTTGCTCTTCAATACGTCCAGATCGATATTGGCAGCCTTGCGTTTTACCTCATAGAATGTCGCCGTATCCTCCAATTCATTTTCCGCAATCAGGTCTATTTCATTTTCGCCCTTGCGGTCCCACCAACTGCCGATGCGCGTGCAGCGGTGCTGCTCGATCAGCATATTGCGGAAATATCGTTCGAGCATAATGCCGCTGAAAGTCGCATAGTCCCGCTCGATAATCGTCTTGACGTTATCATATCCTTCAATTTCTAGGATATAATTGTATTTATGAATAAACCGGAACCAGAACATGAAGAAGTTGTCATCGATAGCATAGCGAACATTCTTCGTCGCCGTCTTCTCGAAAAGCGGCTGTTTCTTCGAGATGATGCCGTAATCATCTTCCAATTTCGACAGGTAGCCGCCGACTTCCCGGCCTATGCTCTGCTCGATGGCTGCTCGCGTATTGCGCCCGCGGGCAATGGCCGACAAGATAGAGAAATAGATTCCGTAATCCTTACCGAACTCCTCGATAAGAATCGCTTTACCCTCGCCGAGGAGTACGGAATCGGCTTTGACAATGCGATCGAGCATCTTGCGTTTCGTCGTTCCGTCGCTGTCTACCAGCAGCTGTACATACTTGGCGACACCTCCCGTGAACGCATACAATGCCAGTAAGTCCTCCGAAGTATATTGAGGATTGTATGTCGCGAGAATCTCTTTCAGAACCGAAGGCGTAAAGGGGCGAACGTGCATAAACTGCGTTTGACGTCCATACAGAGGCTCTTTCTTGTCTCTGAATATTTTTGACATTAACGAGTGGATCGATCCGCACACCAGCAGATTGATATGCGCCTGCGTTTGGTACAAATCCCAGATGCGCTGCATATCGCTGAATACGGACTTGTTCACACGCAGGAACTCCTGGAACTCATCGATGAACACTGTAATTGGCTGCGTGCATGATAGTTTCATCAGAAATTCGAAGATCTCCGAGAAATGATCCGGACAGCCCAATACGGGTATCCCCAACTTGGACTCGATCTCCGCAACCCACGATTCGCACAATTCACTCTCGGCTTTACGCCCTACAAAGAAGTAAAGAAACGGCTCCTGCTCATAGGCTTTCAGCACAAGAGAGGTCTTTCCGATGCGGCGGCCGGTTACTACTGTAAATTGCGCAACATCACGCGAGCGTTCAAGAGTTTCCTTCAAGGAGGCGATTTCTGCTGTTCTGTCAAAAAATTTCATCGCATATCGGTTTTAGTTCCGAAACAGCCATTTCGGAAACGACGGTTTCGGATATGCAAATATAATGATTTTATTCTTCCTGACAAATACTATACGATTCCTATAATTTTCTCTGTTATCGCGCACCGGCTCGTCGTCCCGCTTCCGAGGGCAAAGGTCGCTGCGGGCTTGTTCCCGCCGACAAGGTCGGGCTGCAGGAGCGGTTTCGGGGAAAATCATCCTCGGCGGCGCCTGCGGTATTTTTCCCGAAAACCTTGCGGCGGGAGCCCCTTCGCAATTATGCCCACGCAAGCGGGACGACAAGCCGTTCCCCGACTAAATCGTATGCTGAACACAACAAAAAAGAGAATTATCACCCGTCTGCTCCATATCAGCATGATCGCTCCGGCACTCTGGTATCTGTGCACCCGGGGGCTGACACCCATTGCAGCGGCGTTATTCATCCTATGGTGCCGCAAAGCGTTCCGACTATTGTTCGTCATGACAAGCTTTCTTCTGACTGCTATCGTAATCGCTGCGATACTCGGATTTTTAATATACTGACATATGACACAACCTTTGAAACCCATCTCACCGATAAGCGTCCGCCTGCGCATTTTCGGACACGACGTCTGCCTGACCGTCCTCTCCGCCTCATGCGCAACCGCCGGGCAGTGGCTCAACAACGCCACGGTCGATGCTTCGGAGTTCGGCAGCATACAGCATGACCTCTGCATGCACCGCCTGTGCGGAGAGTTCGAGACCGTTTCGGAGAGGATCTACACCCGGCATGACTGCGAGCCGCTGCAATATGCCGGCACGTGGCAGGTAATACCGGACTTCCGGCAGTTTCTGCGCATCTTCCGATGGTGGTACAACCACGCCCTTGCGGAGGCACTGACCCAGCAATCCTTCGAGCTGACCTATGGCAGACAAATGGGCAGGCACTACTACGACAAGTGGTGTCTGTACGAACGCTCCATATCCCGCATGGTAGGTTATTTCGGAACGAACATTACCCAGGGACAGAAGTTTCTCGACATGCTGATGGAGGCCGTGGCTCGTTACGAGCGGCGCGAGAAAGCAGAGTCCGCACAGCCTATCCCGGCACCGATCACATATGATGCAACGATAAATCCCTAAAACGATATGCCCATGAACCCACGAACGACAACGTCCGGAACCACAACCGCACCGGTACCCGTATGCAACCGGACAGCTATGCCGCCGGCTGCAAACTTACCGAATATGCGCCTGCATGCGCGGGGCCGCTACGGCCCGATTGCAATCGGAGAGTTACTGAAACCCTTGCAGCGTATAGCCTGCGATCCGGATCGCAACCGGTTGCTGGCGGAGCTTTTCCAAGAAGACTGAAATGTTTTACCAACACGTACAAATTATGTTTTTCACTTACATTTATCAGATGATGACCGAGAGCGTGGATCTCACTTTGGTCATGCACAAAACCGAGAACGGCAGAATGACCGTTTCGCTCATTCCAAAAGTCCAAACACTCAAAGAGAGCACCTGGAATAGGTTCGTACCGCTGGTTCTCAGCGGTACCCCAGCCGAGCTGGACGCAGGGTTCTTCCCTGCGGTGGCACAACCCGTACAACGTGCTGCCGGGCTCATGCTCAACCTTGCGGAGTTCGAAAAACAGGCCGAGAAGGCTGCGGCGAGCAACAAGACACCCAAACAGGCCGCAAAGGAGAAAGAGCCGAAGGAAGCCCGCGAGAGGAGCGAGAAATACGACAAATACATCAAGCGGGCCGAGGAGCAAATGGCGTCGAATAACTTCGGGGATGCCATTATCTCGTTTCAGCAGGCACGACTTTATGCTGCCGAGGAGCAGACGCAAAATATCGATACGCGTATTGCCGCAGCAAAGAGTGCACAGAAGCGTAGCTCCCTGTTCGATCTTTCGAATATCCCTGCACCGAGCCCCGCCGCTATCGGGCATGGCGCACAACAAGCCCAGCAGCCTATTCCGCAGCCTGCCCCTGCGGATCTTTCAGTCCAGACGGCTGTGCAGCCTCTCATGCCGCAGCAAGGGCAATATGTCCTCCCTCGGCACGCAGCACCCAATCCCCCGGTAGGATGTGAACAGCAACCTCTACCGCCCATGTCTCAACACGGCCTGCCGTATACGTGGCCCGAAGCCTGCGGCAATCCGGACACACCGCCCACGTACCGCCCCGACGAGTATGCTCAGTATCCAGATTTCCCGCAGGATATGATTGCCTCGGCGCAGTAGGTCACGATAAATGTTTCATCTATTAAAATTCCAATACTATGCCACTTGTAATTGCGGAAATGAACCGCGCATTTACCTTCAAGCACAATGCTGAGACAATTACGCTCAGCGATCCCGATCCCGCCATGTCGCCCGAACAGGTCATGAGCTTCTTCTCGAACACCTATCCCGAGCTGACGACAGCGACCGTTCACGGCCCGAAGATCGAGAACGACAAGGCTGTTTATGAGTTCAAGACTACGATCGGCGTAAAAGGCTGACCGTATGAAAAAGAAATCAAAAAAATCCAGCAACAGATGCAAACCTCTCGAACAGACTCAGGCGGCGGCATTAGCAAAACTGCTGATCGGCCAACTGGACCGAGACAGTCGAGGCACCGGCCGAAAACAGCGCATAACAGCTCCCGCAGGGGCTGTTATGCTTTTCTGACAAAACCCATTCCGGCCGTAGTGCCCTCTTGCATAACATTCATGTGTGACGATAATCTTATCACACATGAAAATTACGAATATCTGCGCGACAGTTACTTGCGCTATGCACAGTTGCTGCACGTCGATGTAAAGCATAATCCGGGAAACAATTGCGGCGAGGGTATCATCAACCTCTACGAAGAAATGAATGCGCTTGTCGGGCCGTCGCTCAACGTCAATTTCGAACTGTCGGACAGCGGTCATCTTTCGTTCGCACTTTGGCATACGCACCATGGCGGGAAGTACAATCTCTATTGGCTGCCGGTACGATTCATTGAACGACTGCGTCCTAAGTTTCGACGCCTGGTCATTACCTTTTTACACGAGCTGATGCACAGCAACCGCATCTCCGATATTACTGCCTCCGACGATGCCGAATATGTGTTCGAATGGATGAATGAAAACGCATGCTGTACAACGTACGACTGGGAAAAACGGGACTTGATCGACAACATCCGGCTGTATGACTGCGGACGGGCGCGCAAGCTGTTGCAACGCATAGAACGACGCTGCTACTTCAAGAATCTGCCGCATGCGCTCGACATCTGCATTCCGCAGGATGCCGTGGAGCATACGCTTCTCGACATCATGCAGGACGGGATGCAGTTCATAGGCGATGACAAACCGGCAATCATGGATTACAAGTATAATCCCGAGCATTGGGAAGATCCGGATTTTCTGCCTCTTGAATTAGATCGGCGGATAAACCTGATATATACGCAGGACGACATCTTCACAGACACCTTGGCCCGCCACATAGACAGCATATCGCAAGATTCTTATGTTGTCGATGCGACATCCGTGCAATATCTATCTCCGACGACGGAGCGGCTTTTTGTTGCAGGCCAATATCCCGAACGTTTTTTTCAATGGGCGGATCGCCTGATCGACTTTTCAAACCACATAATATGAATGAGTTGACTTATAAACTTACCATGCAACTGCGACCCCGGGCCGCACTGATCGCATACTCATCTGAGGAAGAGAGAATGGAAACGAGCTATTTCCTCGAATTGCGGGAAATAGACGAAAAGGGGGGCATGGGCGAAGCATGTCCCGTAACCTATGAATTTATGAACGCCATAACGCACAAATATACCCAGACGCATGCATCCGTGCCTTACGGAGCTGTACCACAGAATATGCTCTATGCCGATGTGCGCATGGGAAGCGGACGGTACGTATGGTTCAATTTACCCCAGCGGCGCATGATGTACTTCCATGAATCGCTGCAAATAGAGAATGCCGAATACAACATCCCGGGTGTCATCTATGAAGTGCAGTCCGGTCATTTGAACGTATATGCCTATAAGGGAGAGCAGCCGCCTGCACCCGAGACAGAGCTCTGCCAGGCACCCTTCTTCAATGTTTCAGGCGCCGAAGTATGCCTCGGATCGGCAAAGGTCGAGATGCCGACGCATATAACGTTCCTTCAACTGATGGAGTGCTGGGAGCGACGGTTCTGGCTTTCGGAATTCTCGCATCTCGGAAACAGGGGCAACCCCACGCGCTCGAATCTCGTACTCGTGACAAAAGCGGCTCGCAAGGCTCCGTTCGACATGCAGGAGCTTATTCCCATGAACCTGAAACTTAAAGAATTGTTATGAAAACGCGCATTCATTATACCGACAGATACCTGATAGACCCCCGGCATCCGATTACCGTGAACCTGATCGGAGCCGGAGGCACGGGGTCGCAGGTGCTCACATGCCTGGCACGGCTCGACGTGACGCTTCGGGCGCTGGAACATCCGGGACTGTCGGTGCGGCTGTATGACCCTGACACCGTATCCGAGGCCAATATCGGGCGTCAGCTATTCTCCGAATCCGAAATAGGACTTAACAAGGCCCGGTGTCTCATATCGCGAGTCAACAATTTTTTCGGGAATAACTGGGCGGCTCAGGCAAGACTCTATCCGTCGAAGTTGAAACATGCCGGGCACGATGATATGGCAAATATATTCATCACATGTACCGATAACGTGGAATCACGCATCAAACTGTGGGAGATGTTGAAAGTGGTAAGGAAATACGGTTTTGCCGACATGCAAAATCCCCTATACTGGTTCGACTTCGGAAACGGACAGACATTCGGCCAGGTGCTCCTCGGTACGATCAAGGAGATTGCACAGCCCGTCTCGAAGAAGTTCCAGCCGGCAGCCGCGATGCCCGTCATTACCGAGTTTACCGATTATGCCGAGGTCGAGGTCAAGGATTCAGGCCCGAGCTGCTCGCTGGCCGAGGCGCTCGAAAAACAGGATCTATTCATAAATTCAACGCTCGCGCAACTCGGATGCAACATCCTCTGGAAAATGTTTCGACGCGGAATGATCGAGCATCGCGGACTTTATCTGAACCTCGAAACCTTGAAAACGAACCCGATCCATGTATGACATATCGATATTTTATAGTATATTTATACGACACAACCATATATCGATTTCTATTTGCACAATAAATCTCCACCCGGCCGATCTCTCGTGAATATTCAAATACTGACCTAAACGCAACTATAATGGAAAATCTACAATTTATCGATATTATAACGAATAACAATACGAGCAATACGCCGGAAGAGATTCAGAGTGCATTCGTCGTCTTCATGCGGTTCTGTCAGGAGCATCATGGCGGGCCGGCACAATTCGAGGATATACTTTTCATACATGAGATATTGTCCGCCTACACATTCCGCAGATGTGGTTGGCGGACTAAAAAAAAATCGGATGCTCCGCACCTATGTCTGCGAGGCGTCGGCCGTCGTCGCGGCCCGTATTCGGATAGAGGAGTACAAAATGCGCTACCCGCAGGCGGAGCTGTTCGCCACACAGCAGGAAGCAATGGAATCCGAATTGTTCTGGAACCCCGAATACGGGAAACGGGCACTCGTGGAGATGCTCTCCTCGCTCGACGGCATGACCGCATTCCTGAACAAAAGCGGCCGTCCATGCTCATTTGCAAGCATCGTAGCCCACTTCGAGGCGCTCCTGCACATCGAACTGCCGAGGCCCTATCAGATTCGAATGCAGGTGTTGGAGCGAAAACTAAAACGTACGTCTTTCATCGACAAGATGAAGGACGAATTAGTCAGACTGGGAGATACGAAATAACACCATACCCCCATGTTTCGGACTATCGGGCAATTAAAGGTACATGCAGATAGCCCGGCAACACGAACTGAAATCGACAGGTCGGAGGACGCATCCTCCGACCTGTTTTTTATCATCCTTGCAATCTATTTGAAGATATGGCAAAATATGACTTTTATCAGAATGACAAGTGTACGGTATGGCACCGTACATACTTCACTATCGAGGCTGCATCGGAGCAGGAGGCATATGCAATGGCTACGACGCTTATCCGAGATAACGAGCTATGGAATGAGGATATCATTCAAGTCCAAGGCTCCGAATTTATCCTCGACACGTTGGAAGCCGTGCGGCTCGCAGAAAACGGATATGAACCCACATCCGAAATATATGCAAGCAATGACCGATTGATTGCCGACGATGTTCGCGGGGGCGCATGGGATGAATAATAATTTATTTCTATTCCCTTGCATTTCAGACAAAATAATCATATATTTGTCAAAACCAGCTCACGCCACTCAACATCAAGCCTATGAAATGCATATTCGACTTCCGGCAGTATCTCGTATCCTGACGATACTCGCAGATTCATGATTGAGGCCTTTCTTTATCAGAGGCCGCAGAAAATGCCTCGTCCGGCCTGACGCCCTCTCTTTTTCTATACTCTATCCGGCTGCGTTATCGCGCTCTTCTCGTAGCCGTCCATATATGGATTACATAAACCTAATTTTTATCAGACAATGCGTCCTCGTACTATCTATTCAATCATTATCGTTTTATTTGCTCAGGTATTCTTCGCCTGCAGCTCCGACCCCAAGGTCGACCCGGTCGATCCCCGCCAGCCTCGGCTGACGATCACGTGGAGCCCGCCGACATTGCTGCCGGCTGCCGGCAGCACACAGCTCCGCTTCTCGACCGACGAAGCCTGGCATATCGAAACCGCGGCCGGGGAGAATGCCGATCCCTGGTTCGAGATCGACCCCATGCAGGGAGGGCCGGGCGAGGATATATCCGTCTCGGTGCGCGTGAATGAGAATACCGCATACCTCGGACGCAGCTTTACGTTAACGATTCGAACGGCCTCTCTGGAAAAGTCCGTAGAGATAACCCAGCTCAAGCGCAACGCCATCATAGCCGGCGAGAACCGCTACGAACTCTCTGCGGAGGAGCAAACCCTAACGGTGGAGATTCAGTCCAATGTCGGCTACGAAGTGGAGATCACGGAGGGCCGAGAGTGGCTCGCCGCAGACGACAGTACACGCTCGGAGCCGGGGTTATCGGCCACGGAGCACCGATTCACGGTCGGGGCCAACAGCGAATTGCAAGAGCGCTCGGCAACCGTCGTATTCAAGGATCTCGAGAGCGACTTGCAGGACGAGATAACAATCGTGCAGGCCGCGATGGCCGACCCCGATCCCGAGCGAACGGCACTGAGGGCCATTTACCGCGAAGC
>ERZ778512.1317-NODE-1317-length-16787-cov-6.865049_pt1 | contig 16787 bp, 12 predicted proteins | sample MGYA00510346_ERZ778512 | MGnify/ENA primary metagenome ERZ778512 (study PRJEB29527, sample SAMN07138962) | mouse gut metagenome | material: feces | host: mouse | place: China:Nanjing | collected 2016-01-25 ...
TGATAAGCGTTTCATACTCGCTGCCGATTCCCTGATAGGCATTGCGCACCATTTCCGCCGTCACGAACGCCTCTCGGTCGGAAAGTTTCTGGTAGTGCTTGATGATTTGTGCCTTGATGTTGTCAAGGGCGAGGTTAATGTCCCGTGCCCCCTGGCTCTTGCCTTTCGCCCTGTTCCCTTTCACGTCCCAAAGTGCCTTTGGGATGTTCTGCTTACAACTGAACTGCGCCACAGTCCCGTTGATTGTCACCCGTCCCATGATGGGGACGATGCCGTTCTTCTCCTTGCTGCCGTTCACGTAGAACAGCACTTTGAATGTACTTCTTGCCATACTCGTCTTTTTTGATTGCAAAATTAAGTATCAACGAGTTAGACCTTGTAAGCCAAACACAGCCACACGTAGAAAATGTCAGTGCCACGTGTTAAAAATAGCATTTCGGCGGGTAATGATTTGAAAACCTAACGGCTTCATAAATCCGCTTTCCTTTGCATTACCCCGTTTTTTCGCCTGTCCTCTTTTGTCTTCGCAAACCCTTTATTAACAGGCGTTACGAAGACTTTTCTACCTTTTTATTAGCCTTTTCCAGAGATTTTACGTAAGTTTGCCTCTATTAATTTCTAACGCTTGTAAAATTAAGTACTATGAATATACAACAACTCGAATATATCCTAGCGGTGGATACTTATCGTCATTTCGCAAAGGCAGCAGAGCATTGTAGGGTGACACAACCGACATTGAGCATGATGATCCAAAAGCTGGAAGACGAACTAGGTATTAAATTATTCGACCGAAACCTGCAACCCGTTCGCCCCACACCTGCCGGACGTAAGGTCATCGAGCAAGCGAGAAATGTCCTCTATCAGGCTTCTCTTATCAAAGATATCGTGAACGAGGAGGAACAGTCGCTGAAAGGTACGTTTCGTTTAGCGGTGCTACCGACTATCGCCCCTTATTTGTTACCTCGCTTTTTCCAGCAATTATCGGAAAAACATACGGATCTTGACATCCGTATGCTAGAAATGAAAACCGCTCCCACTATGGCCGCCCTGCAAAACGGGGAAATCGATGCCGCTATCATAGCGAACCAACCCACAGAATCCTATTTGCAAGGAGACATATTATATTATGAGCAATTCTTCGGATACGTGGCTCACAATGAATCTATCTTCAAAAAGGATTTGATTCGTACCGCCGACATCAATGACGAAAGGTTGTGGCTACTAGACGAGGGACATTGCTTCCGTGACCAGCTGATGCGTTTCTGCCAGATGGAGAAGGTAAAGGTTCGCCAAGCCGCTTACCGTTTGGGTAGCTTAGAGACATTTATGCGTATGGTGGAAAGCGGTAACGGCATCACGTTCATTCCAGAATTGGCTACCCTGCAACTAAGTAAAGAGCAGAGAGAATTAGTACGTCCGTTCGCCATTCCCAAGCCGACACGGGAGATTGTATTTGTTACCCGTAAAGACTTTATCCGACATACCGTAGCGAGTATCTTAATAGAGAGTATCAAGAAAGCGGTACCTAAAGAAATGTTGACTTTGCAGCCCGGACAAAAGGTTGTATGATTTTTTGATAAATCCCATAGGGTATTTCTTTCCTGAGCGATCATATAAGTACAAAGTGATTATTTACCATTAAAACAATACAAATATGAAAACACTCTGTAAACAAGCTATGGGATTTATCCTGATGATACTGTTGGCTTGCGGCGTAACCTCCATAAAGGCACAGGATAGCGCAGACGATGAGTTTATCACTGTCAGCGGTGTAGTAAAAGACAAGCAAACACGAAAAAAACTGGAATACGTAAACATCTCTATTCCGGGAACCAATATAGGAACGATTACCAATAATGATGGTGAATTCTCTATCAAAGTGAAAAACGGCCTCCATGCCAGGCAAGTAGAAGTATCGCATATCGGATATTTGAATGGCTTGATACCCGTGAACGATAAGGACATATTAGAATGTACGGTATTACTCGAACCGAACATGAATACACTCAGCGAAATCATTATCCGGGCCGGAGACCCTCGATATATCGTAGAGGAAGCGATTGAGAAAGTAAATAAGAATTACATTACCACAGGTAGCATGCTTACCGGATTCTATCGGGAGACCGCACAAAAAGGCCGTCGCTACATCAATATCTCTGAAGCGGTCATTGATGTTTACAAAACCCCCTATAAGGACAGGAACGTGGAACGGGATCGAGTACAGATCTATAAAGGACGTAAATTATTGAGCCAGAAGGCTAGCGACACATTAGCCGTGAAATTATTGGGAGGCCCGAACCTATCCATTTACGTGGATGTGGTGAAGAATCCGGATTTATTGCTCGACCCGAACATCTTACCTTATTACGCCTTCCGTATGGAAGAAAGCGTGATGTTAAACGACCGGCCACATTACGTAATCAGTTTCCAACCTCAAGCGATCTTGCCTTACGCCTTATATTACGGCAAATTATATATCGATAAGGAACGGCTTTCATTCAGTCGTGCGGAATTCGCCCTCAGCATGGATGACCGGAATAAGGCTACCGAGGCCATCCTTCGTAAAAAGCCTTTTGGCTTGCGATTTAAACCCGTAGAGGTGGCTTTTCTCGTAACTTACAAAGAACGTGACGGCATGAGCTATCTAAGTTATATCCGCAATGAGGTCCGCTTTAAATGTGACTGGAAACGGAAACTCTTCTCTACCAACTACACGATCGTATCCGAGATGGTCGTTACTGATGGTAAGGAACAAAATACCCCCATCCCCTACCGAGTGTCTTTTAAAGCGGATCAATCTCTATCCGACAAGGTATCGGACTTCGCTGACGAGAACTTCTGGGGAGCTTACAACATTATCGAGCCTACCGAGTCTTTGGAGAATGCGGTATATAAATTAAAAAAGCAACATAAAAATTGACCGTGTAAATATACTATCGACAATGATATGGACAAATCATTATCTTTGTCCATTATCAATTATCTGTATTATGGATTTGTTCGTACTCAAAAAGATCAAGGAAGGGGATATTAAAGCATTCGAAAGTATTTTCAGGCTTTATTATACCCCTCTTTGCCTGTACTCAACCAGTATAACCGGAGAACAGGAAGTCGCAGAGGAGATCGTTCAGGACTTGTTTTATGTATTCTGGAAAGAAAGAGAATCTCTTCCTATCTTACGTTCCATCAAGAACTACCTTTATGGAGCTACCCGGAACCAGTCCTTACAATATCTGGAGCGTCGGGAAGTACGATACCGATACCGGAATACGGTTTTAGCCGGAGAGAATCCGGAATCCGAATCGTATACCCCGCAAGATCAACTTGAGTACAAAGAATTGCAATCCTTGGTCAACCGGGCATTAGGTAAATTGCCCGAACGACGCCTCCGGATCTTTCGGATGCACCGTTTCGAAGGAATGAAATATGCGGAGATAGCCTCCAGCCTCTCCTTATCCATAAAGACAGTAGAGGCGGAAATGACCAAGGCGCTACAAACACTAAGAAAAGAAATCGAGAATTATACCTAACAATTATGAATCAAATAGAAAAAAATAAATTGAAGACAGACCAAGCATGGGTACAATTATACACTCGCTTGGAGCAAGACGGGCTACTGGATAAGCCAACTTCCGGTACACAAATCCCATACCGGATCGGACTTATGAAATGGGTCGCCGCTATCATTATACTTTGTGTATCGGTCGCTACAGCTATTTTCCTTGGACAAGAACGAACCCCGGAAGCCGCTTTGCTCACCCTACATAATAACGAGGCTTCCACCACCTTGGTCACCACCTTGGAAGACGGGTCTATCGTTTATCTGGCCGATAACAGCCAGTTAAGTTATCCGGAACATTTCCAAAGAGAAAAAAGAGAGGTGTCTCTACTAGGAAACGCCCTTTTTGATGTAAGCGGGAATAAGGAACGTCCTTTCCTAATCGAGACAGAGCAGGCCCGAATCGAGGTATTGGGAACCTCATTCAATATCAAAAGCTCGGATAAAAGCATCTTTGAATTGGCCGTTCGCCGGGGATTAGTGAAAGTGACACTCAAGAAGAACGGAGAACAAACGCTGGTAAAGGCCGGTCAAACCGTATCCTTATTCTCCAACCGTTTACAAGTAGCTCCGACTCAAGATAACGAACAATTTTCCGATTACACCCGCCGTATCCAGTTTAAGGATGAGCGCTTAGGAGATATCTTGCATGTAATTAATCTGGAGTATCCGATGATGCCATTGAAGGCAACGGCTGATTTAGAGGATAGACGGCTGACCGTTAGTTTCTATAATAACTCACCCGCAACGATGGCTGAACTGATCTGCGCCGCGTTAAAACTAAAATGTACGCAACAAAATAATATATGGATGATTTCCGAACCTTGAGACGGCTGGTCGTAGGATGGTTGCTGTCACTCGTAGCTCTCATCCCTATGAATGCCCAGAATGGTAACGTACTGGGACAGGTCATACGATTGCCTAAATCAAAAGGAAATATCTACCAATTGCTGGGACTCGTCACGGAACGTTCCGGCTATCTTTTTATATACGACAGTAAGATTATCGATAATGAACAAACAACATCGATAAGAGGAGGAGATTATACGATACAAGAAGCCATATACGCAATTACCGGCAATAAAAATCTAGCGATTCGTGCGATAGAGAACCATCTCTTGCTTTATCTGCCAGAGAGTCCCTCCGCTCCTAAAAGCGCATCCGTAACTCCCGATCCCATACAAACCTATTTCACTATAGAAGGTTCTTTACAGGATCAATATACCCATGAGCCAATCGCATTCGGATCGGTAGGAATCGGTGAGGCCGCTATTGGCACCATCACCAACCAGAATGGAGAGTTCCGATTGAAATTACCGGACTCACTCCGGTTATCCAAGGTACGTTTCTCTCATATCGGCTATCTTCCCCAAGAGATAGATAGTCGGAAGTTAATAGATAAACATACCGTCTTATCCCTAGAGCCTAAAGTAATCTCTATCCAAGAAGTGATCGTACGCCTAGCCAATCCGAAACGCTTGCTACAGGAGATGCTGGACGAGAGAAGGAGCAATTATTCCCAACACCCGATTTACCTTACTACATTTTACAGAGAAGGCGTTGAACGTAAAAAAGGGCTCGTAGGACTGACCGAGGCTGTTTTTAAAGTATATAAGGCATCTTACCACAGCAATGCCTTGGCCGATCAAGTGAAACTACTAAAGATGCGCCACATCAGTAACGAACAGGAAAAGGACACGTTGATCACGAAAATGAAGTCGGGTATCTATTCCTGCCTAGTCCTGGACTTGATGAAACAGTTACCGGAGTTTCTGAATCCTAGCCCGGATTCACCCTATACCTACGCCCATACCGACATCACGGTAGTGGATGATCGACTTGCTAACGTCATCTCTTTCGAGCAACGAAAGAGTATCAATGAACCGCTTTACCGGGGACAGATATATATCGACACGGAAAATAATGCTTTATTAAGGGTGGACTTTGAGGTTACCCCCCAATATATCGAGCAAGCGGCCGGAATGTTAGCCGCAATTTACGGATCACTCCCCAAAAAGTAGCCTATACGGTCTCTTACAAACAATGGAATGGCACCTATTACATTAACCATATCCGGGGAGACCTGCATTTTAAAATTAAAAAAAGAAGACAACTTTTTAACACAAATATTTTACATACTTGGTTCGAAATGGTTACCTGTAAGATAGATACAACCAATGTGAACCGCTTCTCACGCATTGAATCCCTCCCTACCCGTACGGTTTTCTCAGATACCCATTTCAACTACGACGAGGGTTTCTGGGGGGATTTTAACGTGATAATACCCGAGGAGAAACTGAATGAGGCTATTAGTAGAATCACCTCAAAGATCGAGGAAACGAACTACTAATCACCTGAAAACCTATAAAGAGAGCCTTTTCGCAAAGGCTCTCTTTATAGGTTTTTAATAGGTATTAGTCTTTAAGGCAAAAAGATTGTTTAGGTTATCTGCATGCAAAGATGGGCTAATTAATATTATTGAGCAAATAAAAAAAGATATTGTACAACACATTTTTTTAAGTTTATCGAAATTTCTTTGCAGCTTGTGTTACTTTTTAACAATTACAGGCTCCAATAGATCATCTGATGGATATTGCCTCGATAGACTCCTTTCACGTCTGCCAACACGGCATGTTCGTTCGTGATCGACAGGAAATAGGATTCATCCAGCTTCAAATAAGCAATATGAGCGACAGCTACCACTACCGCATCATATTTCTTCCCGGGCTTCTCTACCAACCGGATACCGTACTCTTGCAGTACTTCCGAAGGGGAAGCGAACGGATCCATCACATCAACTTCGGCTCCGAAGTCCTTAAACTCATTGATAATATCAGCTACTTTCGAGTTACGTATATCCGATACGTTTTCCTTAAAAGTTATACCCATCACCAGCACATGCGCTCCTAAGATGTTTTTCCCTTGCGAGATAATCTTTTTCACAACCTTCTTTCCGATATATCGCCCCATAGAATCGTTCACGTAGCGACCGGAGTTGATCATCTTCGTGTGATATTGCAATTCTTTAGCTTTATGCACCAGATAGTAAGGGTCTACCCCTATACAATGCCCTCCAACCAATCCGGGAGAGAAAGGCAGGAAATTCCATTTCGTTCCGGCGGCTTTCAAGACATCAAATGTATTTACCCCCATTCGGTCGAAAATAATGGAAAGCTCGTTCATAAGGGCTATATTCACGTCACGCTGGGTATTCTCGACAATCTTGGCGGCTTCGGCTACCTTGATACTAGGCGCACGGTGCAACCCCGCTTGAACGACCAGCTTATAGACTTCCGATATCCATTCCAAAGCTTCGGCATCACAGCCAGAAACGATCTTCACTGTATTTACCAAGGTATGCACCTTATCACCCGGATTGATTCGTTCTGGTGAGTATCCAACCTTAAAGTCCTCTCCTACTCTCAACCCTGAAACCTCCTCCAAGATCGGAATGCAATCCTCTTCCGTACATCCCGGATATACGGTAGATTCGTATACCACGTAATCGCCCTGTTTCAGTACTTTGCCTACCGTGCGGGTCGCACCCAACAAAGGGGATAGATCCGGCTCGTTATGACTGTCTATCGGAGTAGGAACAGCTATCACGTAAAAGGAAGCCTCCCTCAATTTCTCTATAGAAGAAGTAAATATGATATCTTTATGTTCAAATACCTCAGAGGGAAGTTCCCCACATGGATCGATACCATTCCGAAGCTTGTCCAAGCGATCCTCGTTGATATCAAATCCGATAACGGAAACATGTTTAGCGAATTCCATCGCAATAGGAAGCCCAACATATCCTAGTCCGATCAGGGCAAGTTTCGTTTGTTTATCTAGTAACTTTGTATACATCTTATTATTTCATCATTCTACTTAAACAGTCAGGATTCCGAGGAATGTCCCAAACAGATGAGATTGTATGCAAATGTAGCAATCTTCAGTTTACCTAACGATATAAAGGGAATTTTATTTCATAGACGAGGTCCCTTATCTTGTTTCCAAAATAAGGGACCTCGTCTTCTAAGTATAAATATGTTTCTTTTACTGCAAACGGCGTATACCTATAGCCTTGTTATATTGGGCTAAAGAAGCCTTTTGCTGATACCAAGTCTGGATCAAGCTACTGTAAGACTGAATCCACGACAATTGGGCAGAGAGTACGTCCAAGATCGGCAGTTTACCCTCGTTGTAGCTGAAAGTATTCAAGTCAAGATTCTCCTCAGCAATCTTACAAGTCTCTTCCGCAACGGTAATTTGTTTCGTATACTCGGTGAGGCTTGTCCATGCGTTCGCAACCTCTTGGGCGATCTTATCACGGGTATTATCCAAGGCGTATTCCTTGCTACGAAGAATAGCCTTCTGGGAATTTACCTCCTTGAAACGGGCTCCCCAACGAAACAAAGGAATCTTTAAGGAAGCGAAAACGGCCGGAGTCCATAACTGGTCCGAACCTTTCACGTTCAACATCGGCGTACCCCAAGTACCTTGAAAACCAATCGCCAAAGACGGATTATATTTCGCCTTCGACAAATTGATTTGTCTCTTTTGGTACTCTATGTTCAACTCGGAAATAGCGTAGTCCGGACGATTCCGAAGAGCTACATCCTCTCCTACCTGCAGCGGCAAAGCCAGATAAGTCGTAATGGAATCTTCCACCTCGATCGGGTCTAGCGGAGACACACCCATCAATGCGTTCAGATTCTGTAACGCGATCTGGTACTCCTTATAAGCCGAGCTTTTATTCAACTCCGCTTCCTTCAAGCGAGACTCCACTTGCAATAAATCAGTCTTGCTGATCTGGCCGTCATTGAAACGGATCGTCAACACGTTCGCCAACTCCCCTACAATGTCTACATACTGACACATCACATCGTACATGCCTTTACGGGCGGCGGCTGTCCAATAGTTCAAATCGGCGGAATAAATGATATTATCCGTTGTCAACTCCTCCACTTGCTCGGTGATCTTACCCTGTACCTGCGCAGCCTTATAGTTATTATAGATCTGTCCGCCGGCATAAATAGGCTGGCTCACCGTAGCACCTAGACTATACGTATTATGATCCATCTCCACGGACATGCCCGGTCCGAAATCCAAATCATATTTATTGATCCGATACTGATAACTGCCGGAGAAGTCCACCGAAGGGAAGAAACCGGTCTTAGCGGCCTTGATCGCATGCTGCATAGCGATACGCTCCTCAGAGCTTTGCTTGATCTGACGGCTGTATTCAAGGACCCGTTCCTTATATTCCACAGCCGATAGCCGGGTGTCTTGCGCTTTAACGGACAAGGCACCCAACAATAAACAACCTATGATTATCTTATTTCTCATATATTTTACTCTGATTTAATCTTAAAGAAAACACAATAAGTAACCGGAAGCACGAAGATCGTCAAGATCGTAGATACGAACAGACCACCCATGATGGTAGCCGCCATACCGGCGAACATAGCGTCACCCAACAACGGCAACATACCTAAGATCGTCGTACCGGAAGCCATCGTCACCGGAACAATACGGGTTTTCGTTGCCTCTATCACGGCATTCACCGGAGACAAGCCCGCATTCAATTGCAAACCGATCTCATCCACCAGCACGATCGCATTCTTGATATTCATTCCGATCAAGCCCAACAGACCCAACATGGCAAAGAAGTCGAGGGACTTACCGAACACCAACAATCCCAATACCACACCAATGAAGATCAACGGCAGCATCGCCATGATCAATACAGGTTTCCGGTAATATTTCGGGAATAAGAATAACAAGGTGACATAAATCAAACCAAACATCAACGGGATATTAGCGGCGATCGCCTTATTACCTTTATCTTGCTCGGATTGCTCGCCAAAATACGTCATCTTATACCCTTCCGGTACCTGAATCTCTTCCTGTACCTTTTTCCACAAATGGCTGAAAGCCGCCATCGTATTGGCACCACGTTTCGGCTCGCACTGCATAAGCATACACGGTTCACGATTGAATCGTCTCACCACGTTAAACTCATAATCCAGCGAGAAGTCATCGATCACCTGCTCCACCTTTACCGAACGGCCTTTAGCGCTATAAACCGGCAACGTCTTTATATCATTCAAACTGATAGAATCCTTATCCGCATCTTTCAGTAAGATCGGCATAAACACGTCGCCTTCACGATACTCACCCAGAGGTACGCCATTCGTAGCCGAACGCAAAGAATAAGCCACCTGTTGACGGGTAATACCCAAACGCAAACCCTTTTCTTGGGAATATAGCGGCTTCCATACCGGAACCTTGTTGCCCCAACTATTGCGAACCTCCATTACCTGATCATAATTCCGGGCGATCTCCTGCGCCTTTTGTGTCAAAGCGATCAAGGTATCCACATTATCGCCGATAAAACCAATCTCAATCGCCGCATCCGGAACCGGAGACAAGGCGAATAAGGCCGAGCGAGTCAATATATTCGGGTAGTTAGCCACCATATAATCATAGAACTTACCTTCCTCCGCTTGCGCATCTTCCGGAACTTGCGTCTCGATCAATACGTTCGCAAAGTTAGGCTTCGGGCCTACAGAGGAACTAGCCAGATAGTAACGTACCGGAGAACCTCCTAATGTAAACGAGAATGATTTGATATTCGGATTCTTACTTAAATAATCTTCCTCTATTTTCTTAACATTCGCCTCCACATCATAAATGCTATATCCCTCCGGGAAGATCAAGTCCGCACGGAAATAGGGCTTGTTCATGATCGGGAAGAAACTTTGGGGCATGATACTCATTATAAACAGGGAAAGGAACAGAGTAGCCACAACCGAAGCAAGTGTGACATATCTACGTTTGATCAAACGTCCCAACAACCTCTCGAACTTATGATAAAGCTTCGTATCATAAGGATCCTTATTCTCACCCGGTTTTGCCTCTTTCAAGATAAAATTACCGAATGTGGTCGTTTGCGTCAAAGCCAAGATCCAACTCAATCCCAAAGACACCGCCAAGACGATAAACAACGGCTTCACGATCTCGGCCACAGATGCCGGTGCCAAGTACATCGGCAAGAAAGAACATACGGCGATAAAAGTTGCGCCCAACAACGCCCATTGCGGTTTGGTAGCACCATCGATCAATGCCTGATAACGGGAAAGTCCTCGCTTAATACCAACTTGGGCGTTATCCGTCACCACGATCGCATTATCCACCAACATTCCCATAGCGATAATAAAGGCTGCCAACGAGGTCCGGTTCAAGCCGACACCCCAGATCAACATGATCAACAAGGTACCCCCCACGGAGAAGAGCAATGAACTACCCACCAACATTCCGGCACGGGATCCCATCACGATAAAGATGATCACGATCACGATCAACAGAGACTCGATCAAGTTCAAGATAAAACCGTTGTTTGCCTCTTGCGCAATCTTATTTTCCGGATAGATAGCCTTCAAATCCATACCGATAGGGAAAAGCTGCTCCATCTCTTTCAGATGATCCGCCACCACGTTACCCACGGCCACCACGTCATCTTTCGCTCCCGTAGCGACCCCGATTCCAATCGAGCGCTTACCGTCCACACGCATCAAGTTGGAAGGAGGATCCATATAGCCACGTTCCACTGTGGCTATATCGCCTAGACGCACCTCGCCGCCACTTTTCGTCACGATCAACTGATCACGTATATCTTGTATATCCTTATAGGTGCCTTCGGTACGCAAACGCAACTGATAATTGCCCGTATTAATATCTCCTGTATTCACCAACAGGTTCTGTGTTTGCATCACCTGCTGAATGGCGTTCGGGTCAATACCTAGGTTCGCCAACTTCGGGACAGAAATCTTTACGTTGACAACTTGTGTCTGCTCACCAAACAAATAGACTTTTTGCACGCCCGGCACCGGGGATAACTCGGTCTTGATCTTTTGCGCCCAATCACGTAACTCATCATAAGTATATCCCTCGTCCGCTGTCAAAGCATAATAAATACCGAACACATCACCGAAGTCATCATTAACGGATATAGAAGAAGCACCAGACGGAAGGCGTGGCTGTATATTCGCCACCTTACGACGTAATTCATCCCACTTGACCGGCATATAATCCGGTGACAAAGTAGGCTGCAACTCAATCGTAATCTTAGACATACCGAAATAAGACTCAGACTTGATCTGGAACACATCCGACATGGCCTGAATCTCCCGCTCGATCGGTTCAGTCACCAGCTTCTCCACCTCTTGTGGAGTCGCTCCCGGATACTGGGTAACCAAGACCGCCGTCTTGATCACGAAGGGAGAATCTTCCTTCTTCGGCAATTTAAAGAAAGAATATATACCTCCTATCAGCAGAACCGCTAGGAAAAAGTATATAATCTTCTGATTCTCTAAGGAATATTTTGGAATATTCATTGTTTATCTCTTAATCTGTTAATACTTTTACCTGTTGTCCATCCACCAAACGAGTGGCTCCGGCTGAGACAACCTGTTCGCCGGGTCGCAAGCCATCCGTTACGATCACGCCATCCTTGCCGATCAGCATAGACTCGGTAATCTTGCGACGCTCAACCTTTTGAGACTGCCCATTATAAACAAACACATACTTATCGCTATTGGCATCGTCAGCCACGACAGCGGCTAGCGGAACCAATACGGCGCCTTGCGTGAAACTCTCGCTATCCACGTTCAAGATCACACGGCAAGAGAAACCTACAGCTACCTTATATTTCTCTAAATTAAAGTTCGGATCATCGATATACAGATATACAGGAACGCCGGAGCCATCGGGAGAGGCTTCCACGTATTCTTTCACCTTCGCCTTAAAGCGAACGCCCTTGTAATTATCGAATTCCACATAAACAGAATAAGGAGAAGAGAAGTAATTGATATTACTCTCCGGCATCGTAAACACGACCTGTAACTTATTCGGATTGATCAAGCAAACGATTCCTTGTCCGGCCTGTACTTTCTGGTAATTCTCCACATATTTCTTCTGGATAAATCCATCGAACGGCGCACGAAGCTTTGTCTGGTTCAATGTATTCTGCGCATACTCGAAAGCTGCCTTGGCATTTGAGTAAGAAGCTTCCATTGACTCATACTCTTGTTTGGAGATAGCTTGTTTGGACAATAACTTCTTCGCACGTTGCAATTGCGCTTCAGCAGTCTGGAAAGACGCTTTCTTCGCCTCATATTCCCACTTAAAATCCAACGGATCGATTTCGGCTACGACCTGTCCTGTACGAACCTTCTGGCCTTCATCCACGTTTAATGAGATCAGCGGGCCGGACATCTTAAACGCCAAATCACTGAATTGATCGGACGATATCACTCCACTGAATGATTTCTCAACCATGTTCAGCGAAGTAACGTCCGCCAATTTAACCGGACGAGGGCCTTGCTCCTTAACAGGTGGTTGACTACAGGAAACCAATGCTGCCAAAACAAACACAGGGATTAATTTTCCTTTCATGATAACTTGCATTTTGTTATTTAATTATGATTTCTTTTTCTTCACAGTAAATATAAAACATTCTCGCCTAGAGATTGTTGAGCATAACGTGCCTTAAAAAGACCAACTACCATCATTCACATATGCTTCCATCGGGTTTTCTATCGAATCAGGCAAAGAAGGGAAAAAGTCAATTCCGGTAACCTTCTCAACGCTATCGATAGGGATCATCATCGATTTCAACGGAGTCTTTCCATAGTCTTTATTATCAAACAGAAAACCTACCCCTTCCGGTTTACCGTTCGTTATCGTACAGATTACCTTATAAAAGGTCTTCGGGATTCCCACCCGATTCTTGCCTAACCGTTTCAGGTCGTCCGTGATCACTGGGCCAGTCACGATCAACAAAGAACCATTCTCTTTCGCCCACAAACGAGCCTGCTCTTCCAGATCTTTCCAGATGCCCCGGTTCAAGCCGGGCTTTTGCGGACAGATATTACTTAGGTAGAACGATTCCCGCATGGCCTTGGCGGACCATTTCATATCGCCGGCAGGCGCCATATGCCCTCGGTCATAGCCGGAACGGGTATAGTCCTCGTTCATGGCGGTAGCCCCTTTCACCATGGGGTCCAAGACGAACTTATTAGACCGCTCGTTCTTCTTACTTGTCGCCTCTTTCGAGGTCAGTTCATAGGCTACCCAATTGGCGATCTTATAATCGGAATTATAAGAAACCGTATAGCCCTCATGCTTTATAACCTGCTCTTTTTGTTTACTCTTTAGTCTCGGCATCTCAGCTCCCCCTTGAAAAGTATAAGCGGAGGTCTCTTTCTTTGGGTTCGTCGTTTGCTTGTTTTTCGTCGCTTGTGCGGCTTTCTTACCCGATGTTCCGGAACCGCCCTTGTCCGAGATCTTTGGACGGACTATTGTCTCCGCCCGATCCTGTTTCTTCTCTACAGGCCGTGTCTTGGATACCGGATAAAACCAGTTATATATGAATAATACACCGATAAAACAAACAACTACCGCAAAAGCGCCAAGAAGCATCTTCTTTACAGAAGACATGAATGATGATGCCCGCTTCTTCTTGCTTTTCCGGGGTTGAGGCTTACCTTTCTTTTTTGCCATACCTAAAACTTCCTATTCTTAACCTTTCGTATTGGGCGCAAAAATAGATAAATCCAGCATGTTATACAACACTATTCTAGGATAGTATTGGTCTCGATTACTATAAAAGACGGCTTAATTTAATACGCCGCTTCATTTGACCTTGCTTTCAAATTTAACTTCGAATCAAACTTTCACTATCGTCCGAATAGTGTACCGCATTCTTTTGTACGCATTCCCTACTTGTATTGGCATAACAATAGACACAGAAATGGGAGCAAGTGTTATACCTACCGATATCTTTGCTTATCATGCAACCACAGGCTTTCCGTTGGCCTTTGTCTTTTAGCTCTTTGCGTTTGTCGGGTAAAGCGGGAAACGTACCAAAAAGATCCGGTTCGGGTAATTGGCCTGTTCGAAGAAAATAAACCAATTCATAATCCTCCCCAAACACACGCTCCATTAAATCACCGTCGATACACCGGTTATGCTCAATGCCATAAACCGTAAGGTCAATATCCTCGGCACAAGTAGCGAGTGTCACATCCCAACCAGTAGAAGCCCAAATTTCCCTCAACTTCACCAATCCCTCTACAATCTCTTGACGTTGCGTCGCATTCATCTCAGCGGTTTCCACATCCTCTTTCGTAAAGCAATTCGTCTCTTTTATAAGGTTATTCTGTACCTTACGATACGCCTTTACATCTACGAAACTGAACACGAGCTTATCAGTATATCCTTTCAACTGATTGCCGATCTTCCAAATACGGCTAAGCAGGACACGAGGCGTGATAGATGGAGTTATAATCAATGGGTCGAATCGCCAGATCACCCGTTCCTTCCCTATCATTTCCGACAACTCCCGAAATGTCTCCATCCGTTGCGTAACGCTCGGCACATTCGGCTCAAAGCCTTCGTCCACATAGTCGTTCAACGTGAACTGGAAATAATAATGGATACCCCTCCTATCCAACTCATGCAAATAAGGCAATATCGGCTTCGGGTTCTTTGTCCAAAACACGATTGCCTTACACCGCTCAAACGACACATACATCTTCCGCCGATTAAACGGATTATACCAAACACAATACCCCTTGGCCAAACGATTAAAGAACCACTTGACATAAAAGGCCGGGATATCCGTTGACCGGCTGACGGAGATAATAATGGGAGCAAGTGATCTAATACGCTTATCTAAATCATTAACAACATCCATCTTTTATTTTTTAACTTTTCACTATATTTTGTAGACATATACCCTTTCCTTCTTCTTTGACCTCATCACTTATAGAACTATCCTACTCAATATTCTACAACACCTTTTGATACTTTAATCAAGCTAAATCAAGTAAAAATTTTATTTTTTCCTTTTCTAAAACACTTAAGCATTTATCGTACACTTTTGCATTTTCTTTTATTAAAGTCCAATCAAACCAACATCTATTATCATACAAGACATTTATAGACCAAGGCAAACCTTCATTCATACTCAATAATTTCCAGTAAGATTTACCACAATCATTTATTATTTTTCCATTATTATTTCTAAAATCTTCTTCTTGCCAGGGGAAAGATACATTAGTACAAATTTCTTTTATATTTAAATAAGGTCCATATTTATCGACAAAGTCCAAACTCCAAGGCAAAGAAGGGTTGCTACTGAGGCCTCCCATACCCGAAGAAGGCCACCAACAATCCTCCCAATGTAATTTACTTAAATATTTATCAATCAAACATTCATTCCACATATCTCCTGTATTTAAACTTAACTCTCCCCAATCAATAAAATCATCAAATATCTCTATCAATTCCTCATTCCAAATGAATACCCGAGTTACCACACAAACCAATATTATCAGTCATTAACCAATCTGACGAATATCCCCAGATCCAGTTACATTCATACTTTCGTATAAACTCTAAGCTCCAAGGTAATGATGGATTCATACTTAATCCTGCCCAATTTAAACGATCTATATATTTAATGATTAAATCATCAGTCCAAGGCAACGACGGATTGGAACTTATTAAGTTCCAATCCCACAAATCCTCATAATATTTCAACAAATGGTCAGACCAAGGCAACGATGGATTAGCACTTAAATTAGCCCAATTAAATCTATCTATATAACGATTTATAAAATCAATAGACCATGGCAACGATTTATTCAAGCTCAATAAATCCCAATTCAATTTAGACTTATACTTATTAATCATCAACTCAGTCCAAAATATTCCCTCATTAGAAGACAACATATTCCATTCCCAACAATCATAATATTCATCAAGTAATTCTACCGTACATTGCAAGCATCTATTTTTACTCAAATATTTCCAATTAACCCTTCCCCTTCCAAAAAATTCTATCAGATATATATCCCAATTTAAAGCGTTATTTAGACACAATTCATCAATATTTAGAATCTCACCATAATGATACACATCACATTTTTCGAAATTATAAAACCTACTTAATATATCAATAAAAAAATTTTTATATTCAATATATAATACCGTTAATTTTATATCATCCAATTTTCCCATAACAATTATCAAATAATAAACATTCATTATATATCATTCTCATAACCAATAAATGCAACATAAAAATCAACACATAATCCTTGACAAACTGTACTGAATTTGCGAGATTCTTATAGCGTCAAAACCAAAGCGTTCAGTAAACGCCTTTATGTAT
>ERZ778512.1365-NODE-1365-length-16265-cov-6.097286_pt1 | contig 16265 bp, 8 predicted proteins | sample MGYA00510346_ERZ778512 | MGnify/ENA primary metagenome ERZ778512 (study PRJEB29527, sample SAMN07138962) | mouse gut metagenome | material: feces | host: mouse | place: China:Nanjing | collected 2016-01-25 ...
TTTTGAATGCTAGGGCGAGTTGTGCGACGTAAATCAAACCAACGGTGTCCTTCGAAAGCTAGTTCGCGCGCCCGTTCATTTAAGATCTCTTTTATTAGATTGTTTTGATTCATCGCATTTATAGAGTTCTTTTTTTCCTCGTATCCTTCCGAAGTGTATCGGTTTTCCATAAGGTGAAGAAGTCGGTTTCGTGCTTCCGAAAGATTGTTTAAATGGGCTGCAGCTTCGGCGATATTCAGATAAAGTTCTCCGGTACGAAAACTACATCTATATTGTGAATACCCATCGGTCTTTTTTATTGGATAATTGCCATCACTATTTACATTTCCAAAGTATCTGCTTAGACGAAGATCATTGCTTTGGTCGAATTGTTGTACAAATGATTCTGTAGCTTGAGAAGCTTTCACTATACTAGAATTATAGATAGTTTCATAGGCAGTAATCATTTCTATTGATTGATATTGGTTGGGAAGTTTACTGTCTTCATTATTGAAGTTTTCTAAAACTGGACTTTGAGCTAGTACACGTTCTGCTGCATCATATGCTTTTTGCCATTCTCCCATATAAAGATATATACGAGACTCTAAAGCATCCACAGAAAGAGTGGAGAAACGGTAATTGTATCCTGCATCCCATTCCTTCTTGTTAATGAGTTTGCGAGCACTTTCTATATCAGATATAATAGCTGTATATACTTCTCCTACTGTACTACGCGATGGAACTTCCTCAAGATCGAGATTTAATTTGATGGGTATAGCTTTTGTTTCTGTTGCTCCGGTTTTAGTATAAGGTTCTCCATAAAGATTAACCAACAAGAAGTGCATATACCCTCTCATAAGATAAGCTTCTCCCACAAGTTGGTTAATATCTTCTTGAGTACCTTCTGTGATTTCGTCTTTTTTATCTATAATGGCATTGGCATAGTAGATATTTGTATAATACTTGCTCCACTCAAATGTTGTTGTCTCAGGTCCGGGATTGATATCTGCCCATTTCTCTATATCACCATAATTGTTTTGGTCATATTCATCCTTTCTGATTGTTATATCTCCCGTGCGCATATCACAAAGGCTTCTGTCGATAAGTGGTACGTTATAGGCAGTGGCGAATAATGCTCGATATTCTTCTAGTGTATTTGGAATAACTTTACCTACAGGTTGAATATCCAGAAAACTGTCACAAGAAGACATTAGCGAGCTGCTTGCTAATATAAAGGCTATATATAATTTCTTTATCATATTACTGTTTTCTTTTAAAAATTAAGACTCAAATTGAATGTCACAGATTTGGCTACCGGAGTAGAGTATAGATTGCCCATTGACTCCGGATCCATATAGTTTTTATAACTAGATCCAAATACAAACAAGTTACGCGCTTCTAAACCAACAGTTGCTCCACCAATGCTCAATTTATGTAACCATTCTGATGGAATATGATAAGCAAGACGGATATTTTGTAAACGTATATAGCTTAGTTTCTTAACCCATATATCTAAGTTTTTGTAAATAGCTTTTTCGTTGGCAAAGAGATAATAGTCAGCGGGATAATTATTAAGTGTCGTTAGAGCTGGAAATTTTCCATTCTTATTTTCGGGGGTCCATCTATCCAGAATATCTTTGTTCATATTGTGACCGGGATCCAAATCTGCAATATCATAAGATGGACTTGTACGTACATGGGCACCTAAATTGTAGGAGAAATTCACATTTAGTTCCCAGTTTCGATAATTGAATGTATTCATGAATCCTCCAGTATATGGTGCATCAGTTGTTCCTACATAGTCATAATATTCTCTTACTGTTTTAGGATCCATATCATAAGAAAAGAAGCCGATTCCCCATTCATCTTTCACATTAAACAGTTCTTCTACGGTGACAGCTTTGTCACTTCCTTTCGGCTTGATGAGGACGCGTCCGGTATTTGGATCTATTTCACTTTTCAAAGCGAAGATAGCTCCTACAGGATATCCTTCTAAAATTGGCATTTTGTCTGTAGATGAAGGGGTAACTTTTAATACTTTGTTATTGTTATAGGCAAAGTTAAAAGTGGTGTACCATGAGAAATTCTTAGTAGTAATATTACGTGTTTGCAGATTCACTTCGACACCCTTATTTTCCATACTTGCCCAATTGATATTCATGAGTGCAAATCCATTTTCCAACGGAAGTTCCTTGCTGCCTATTAAGTCCGTCCCTTTTCTGTAATAGTAGTCTACACTCATATTTATAGCTTGGTTAAGTACGGAGAAGTCTAATCCGATATTGTATGAGGCTGTTTTTTCCCAACGTAATTTACTGTTAGGAGCACTGGATATCGTAATATTCGACTCGGTATTTCCAGGTAAGATTGTAACATTATTGTAGTCTCCTACTAAGAAAGGAGATGTGTTCTTATCAATATTACCTTGTAAACCATATGATAAACGAAGTGCCAAATTATCTATCCATTGATTTTGTTTTAGAAATTCCTCGTTAGAAAGACGCCACAAACCGCTGAGTGAATATATAGGTAAGAAACGGTATTTCTTATCAACACCGAATAAGTCGGAACCGTCTAAACGAACACTGCCGCCTAATGTATAGCGATTCAACAGGGTATATGAACCGTTGGCGTAGAAAGAAGCAAATGCGTTTTCCTGATAACTATTTGTATGCAAGGGATAGGATTTTGCTTTAGATTCATCGGGGAATATAATTGGTATAGTAGTCAATGTTTTGGGATCGTATCCATATCCGATGGAAGAAAGCGATTTATACCAGTTTTTTCGGATTTCTGATCCTGCCATTACTTGTACATCATGAATATCATTAAAAGTTTGTTTATATTCACCTTGTAACTTCCAGGTTATTTGTGAGGTTGTGGAGTCTCCTCTTTTGTGCATTCCTCCTTCGGGAAGAAGATATTTATTATCTTGGCTTTGATTGTCCCAATACTTACTATTTTCACGCATATTACGCATGTTGAAAGTATTCTTTCCTACATATTGCTCTTGTTCGGACTGGTCCCATTGTAAACCTACTTGTGAAGTGACTTTCCATTGATCATTGAAACGTAACTCTACATCAAAAATAGAATTGAGTGCAGTTATAATAGTTTCATTGCTAGTGTTGTCGCGTTCTTCAAATATATTAAAACCTGTTTTTGAATTAGGAGAGCTCGAAGTTGAAATATCATAATCGTATTGATAATTATGATTGGCATCATACGGTTCTAAATATGGATTAGCTGTGCGGGCATAGTATATAGGGTTGGAATATCCATAAGTATCAGTTACGAAGTTTTCATTCTTTCGCCTGTTAGCAAAAATAGATACTCCAAATTTTAGAATTTTATTAACTTGATAGGATGTTTTGCTTGTTAAATTGAAACGGCTCATACTTACACCCGGTACATTACCATTTTCTTTGGAATAACCAAGAGAATTATAATAAGTCACTTTTTCTCCACCACCTGAAATGCTGAAATTATACTCTTGTGTGAATGCATCTCTGAATAGGATGTCATTCCAATCGGTATTTATTGTTTTTAATTGATTAATGGCATTTTGTACTTCAGGGGTTAAGGCATCCCATCCTTGTTGTTGATATAAATCTAACAAATTATGTTGATTCAAAATAGAAGCAACTCCACCTTTTCGATAAAAAACAGGTAATTTGTTATAGGAATCTTTTGGCTCTCTCATTAATTGTAATTCTAGGTTTATTTTTTCCTCAGAATTAAGTAGATTCAAACGTGATGCATCTAGGTTGGGGGTGTATGTTAATTTAGTGTTAAAGTTAATAACAGGTTTTCCTGTTCTTCCTCTTTTAGTTGTAACTACAATTACACCGTTTGCTGCACGAGCACCATAAATAGCAGTAGCGGCAGCATCTTTTAGGATTGTGATGCTTTCTATGTCATTCGGGCTGAGTCCGGCTATTGAAGATTGGCTAATATCGCTGATCTCATTGTCTGTTTTACCTTCCATCTTGGGAATATCTGTTCCTTCCAAAGGAATGCCATCCAATACCCACAACGGATCTTGTGTTCCATTTAATGAAGCAGTACCACGAATACGAATTTTAGCCGGAGCTCCCGGAGCACCGGACGTATTTGTTACTGCCACACCCGCAATTTGTCCGGTCAATGCCTGGTCGATACTTTTGGTAGCACCTACCATCGCATCCGATAATTCAACTTTTGAAATGGCAGCAGTCAGCTTTCTGCGTTCCAATGTCTGATAACCCGTTACTACCACATCTGCCAAAGCATGAGCCGAGGGTTGAAGTACGATGCGATAGCTTCTCTTGTCTCCTTGCAATGCAATTACCTGTTCTTCAAAGCCGATATAACTGCAATGAATACGAGTTACCTTTTCCGGAATGGAAATGGAGAATTTACCATCCATATCAGTGATAGTACCTAGAGAAGTCTGTGATGCTCCGGCCTTTTTCAAATCGTCCGCATGGACATAAACGGAAGCACCAATCAGAGGTTCATTATCTTCACCGGAGATTACTACTCCGGTGATTGTACGATTAGCAGCACTGGCGGAAGCCAGTACATTCACAAATAAGCATATAATAATGCACAAAAATTTGATTCTCATTAATTGTAAGATAGTTTAATTAATAGTTTACTTGATTCCCAAAGCGGTATTAATACGTAAAATCATATCTTCATAATGGTAGCGTGTAGCAGTGTCGGAAGTTCCGAGACGATTCTGCAACAACTTCTTGATGCGTAATAACTCACCGCGTTTCACAGAGATGGCATCTGAGATGCGGTTGAGTTGGCTGCCGTAGAAGTTGAGTACACGCGGCGCACCCATCCGGTCTTCCTGGCGGAGTGCACGTTGTTCGGCTGCGTAACAGCTACAGAAAGGAGTAGCGTGGTCAAGCAAGAAATGCTCGTTTGCAATCTTCTTGTTGATTTTCACGGCTTCCGGTTCTGCAGCGGCAGTAAGTAAAGCATCCAGGAAGTTCTTCTGCAAAGAGCGTTCCATCACGTCGGGGATGCCACCACGTTCGGTAATACCGAAAATGTTCTTGTGGAGTCCGTCCATCAGTTCCACTACTGTAAAGGCTTTCTTTCCGTTGACGGATTCATTCTCTATCATACGCATCAGACGGGTGTTGCCAAGCAAATCCCAGAGAATATAGGCTTGGGCATTCTTCAATATCTGGGTAGGAGCGTTCTCCTGTTGACCGATTGGAGTATTGCGGAGCAGGTAAGTATATTCTCCCACTTCCGTGTCGAACAGCCATTGAGGGTATGTCAAAACTTCGTCCATGATGAATTTCAGCGAAGCTTGTTGTTTCTCTTTTTCTACGAATGTATAAGTCTTAACACCGTCTCCTACGGTTGTATTTTCAATGTAGATACCACCAATATTGGCAAGGACATGATATAAATAGTTGTTCCATTGGTTGATTACAGCGTAGTAGAGACGGGATGCTTCTTCGTAAGTCTGTCCCTTCTCACCGGTAGTAGTCCATTGAAGAATTTGCGGGACGATACGTTTCAGATTCTCAATGCCAAGTAAAGAAGAACGAACAGGGTCGTCACCTAAGTCCTCGTTCTGTGCACGCGGGTCTACGGCATCGCGTACATCCTGTGCTTCGCTGTATTTGTAAAGACGGTCTGTATGTTTGCTCAGGAAATCAAACAAGAGGTCTTTCTCTTCTTCCGGAGTACTCTTTCCATACCAACGATAGCCATATTCGATAGCGAACATATCATAAGGACCGATATGCGGAGAAAGAACTTTCACACCGTCTCCCGGCTGTGCGACGTAGTTGAAACGTGCATAGTCCATAATGGATGAAGCGGTAGAGTTCATTCTAGAAGTGAAGGCTTCCGAACGTAGTGAATCTGTCGGGAAAGCCCATGAGCCCATCATGTTATGGCGCAATCCCAAAGAATGCCCTACTTCATGGCAAGCTACAAAACGGATGGCGTCGCCCATCAAGGCATCAGGCAACTGCACGCTGCGGGCTTCCGGGCAAACGGTTCCGGTCTGCACTGTAATCCATTCGCGTACCATGGAAAGCACATTATGCCACCACATAATGTCAGCCTCCAGGATTTCTCCCGAACGTGGGTCCAATAGGGAAGGTCCCATTGCATTTTTCTTTTCCGAAGCGGCGTAAGTCAGTACGGAATAGTTGACATCGTCCATGTCTACATGCATGCTGTCCGTGATTTCTTTGGCAATAATCGCATTCTTGAAACCTGCCTTTTCAAAAGCAATCTGCCAGTCTTCAATACCTTTCTTAATATACGAACGCCATTGGTAAGGAGTCGAATTGTCGATGTAGAATACGATGGGTTTGGCAGGTTCCACTAGTTGACCTTTCAGGTAAGTTTCCCGGTCTTCCGGTTTGGGTTCCATGCGCCAACGTGTGATATACTGCGTTTTGTCCGTTCTTTGTTGTACATCGCTGAAACTTAATAGCGGGTTGGTGAAGTATCCGACTTTCTGATTGTCGAAACGTCCCATCATCGGTGTTTCAGGCAGCAGAAGGATAGAAGAGCTTACTTCCACTGTCACGTATACAGTTGTAGTGCCTTCTGTCACCCGGGTGGTTAACTCGGAAGTTGCCACGACGTTGTTTGAGAAAGACTTGATAGAGAGGATACGTGACAAGTTTTTGATAGCCGAAGTACCCAGGTTGATATTGGTAAATACATTATTGATACTGGTTTCCGTACCGTCATAAATGTCATTTACTTTGATTACCAATGCAGTAGAATCCGCGTTGATTGCTTCGATTTTGAATGCGGCAATCAGCGGGGAGATAAAGTTGTCTTTTACCGAACGGAATATGGCATCTTTCTGAGGAGCCAGAGGTAATGGACGTTGTTGGCGGAACATCAGTTTTCCGCTGGCTTTATCCCATTCCATGCAAACCATCTGATTTTCATAATTTACTCCACGGTTTACACCTGCTTCATTCAGTTCGGCAGGAACTCTTTGCAGTTTATTGACAACTAATAAGTCACGTCCTAAAAGTGATGTGGGAACTTCAAAATAATAATCGTTCTTCTTTTGATGTACAGCAAACATCCCTTTGGTTGTTTTGCTGCCTTCCACTAATTTTTCGTAGTCGTTTTTACTCTTCTCCTCTTTTTCTTCTGGTTTCTTCTTTTTCTTTTTAAACCAACTCAGATTTTCTGTAGCGGGGGTAGTTGCAAATGCCGGGTACGCTTCACCACTCAGCAGTATACATGCAATGACCGCTGCCATTACTTTTACATACATTCTCATTGAGTTCTTTATATTTTATTAAAATTAAAAACGGGTGCAAAAGTACTAATATAAATAACATGATGGATGCAGGTTTGCAATGAATATAATAATAAAAAGAATTATTAACTAGTATCTCCGGCTATCATTCTGCCCGGATATTTCGTAATTTAGTTGGAATAGTGTACATTTGCGGGGAGTAAAAAGTGAATGGAATGATAAAACAATATATCGCTGCTTTGATGCTGGCTTGTTGCGTCGGAGTTTGTGGACAAGAAAAGAAGCAAGTCACCTTTGTGCCACCTTTTGACTTTCCTCTTACATTGAGCGGAAACTTCGGAGAAATCCGCTCTAACCACTTTCATGGCGGATTGGATTTTAAAACAGGCGGAGTTATCGGCAAACCTGTCCGTGCCCTTGCCGACGGGTATATTTCACGTATCCGTGTCACCAATGGTTCGGGATATGTACTTGATGTCTGTTATCATAACGGTTATTCTACTGTCAACCGACACTTGAGTGGTTTTATTTCTCCCATTGCCGAAAGGGTGGAGAAACTTCAATATGAAAATGAAAATTGGGAAGTGGAGATTATTCCCGAACCGGATGAATATCCAGTGAAAGGCGGTCAGCAGATAGCATGGAGCGGGAATACTGGTTATTCATTCGGTCCGCATCTGCATTTGGATGTGTTCGAAACTGAATCGGGGGATTATATCGACCCGATGCCTTTCTTCAAATCGAAGATAAAAGATACGCGTGCCCCCAAAGCTGATGGTATTATGTTTTTTCCGCAGCCGGGTAAAGGTGTGGTAGATGGAAAACAGCAGACCCAAACAATTCTCCCGAACGCGGAAAGTCCGGTGGAAGCATGGGGAGTGATTGGTACAGGCATCAAGGCATATGATTACATGGATGGGGCCAGCAATCATTATGGAGTGTATTCGGTTGTTCTTACGGTAGATGGAAATGAGGTTTTCCGTAGTACGGTAGACCGCTTTTCTCAGGAAGAAAACAGAATGATAAACTCATGGACGTGCGGGCAATACATGAAATCTTTTATTGAGCCGGGGAATACTTTGCGTCTGTTGAAGGCATCGAATGGTAACCGTGGCTTGGTGACGATTGACGAGGAACGGGATTATCAGTTTCTATATACCTTAAAAGATGCTTTCGGGAATACTTCTAAATATGGTTTTACCGTACGTGGACGGAAGCAGCCGGTTGAACCTTTGAGTCATCGGGAGAAATACTTCTTTGCCTGGGATAAGACAAATTATCTGCAAGAACCTGGATTGAGTCTGGTCGTTCCGAAAGGAATGTTGTATGACGATGTTCCTCTCAACTATCAGGTGAAAGCCGATAGCGGGGCAGTCGCATTTACTTATCAGATAAATGACAAACCTGTTTCGCTTCATGCGGGGTGCGAGATTCGTATCGGTCTGCGCAGAAGGCCGGTAGCCGACACTACAAAGTATTATGTAGCCCGTGTGACTCCGAAAGGCAGGAAATATAGTGTAGGCGGGAAGTATGAGGATGGTTACATGAAAACCTCTGTCCGTGAATTGGGGACTTACACCGTTGCCGTTGATACGATACCGCCCGAAATCATCCCTGTCAATAAGAACCAGTGGGGAAGAAACGGAAAGATTGTCTATCGGCTGAAAGACGAAGGTGCCGGCATTGCTTCCTATCGGGGCATGATTGACGGAAAGTACGCACTTTTCGGGCGACCTAATATTGTGAAGTCATATTGGGAATGCAAGCTTGACTCAAAACACATGAAAAAAGGCGGCAAGCATACCGTTGAATTTACGGTGACCGATAATTGCGGAAATGAGACTGTGTCCCGTGAGACTTTTGTTTGGTAATTATTAAAAATGAATCATATACACATTATGAAGAAAAGAGTGATTTTGTGTGCCGCCCTACTGATGGCGGCTGTGGCGAATACTTTCGCCTGTACCAATCTGATAGTCGGTAAGAACGCTTCTACCGACGGTTCGACCATCGTTTCCTATTCTGCCGATTCGTATGGGCTGTTTGGAGAACTGTATCATTATCCGGCAGCCACTTATCCGAAAGGAACCATGCTGAAAGTGTATGAATGGGATACCGGTAAATACCTGGGAGAAATCGAACAGGCACGGCAGACTTACAACGTGACCGGCAATATGAACGAATATCAGGTTACGATTGGTGAAACGACTTTCGGCGGACGTCCCGAATTGGCGGATTCTACTGGTATTATTGACTATGGAAGCCTTATTTATATCGGACTGCAACGTTCGCGTACTGCCCGCGAAGCTATCAGGATAATGACTGACTTGGTACAGCAATACGGCTATTACAGCAGTGGGGAATCTTTCACCATTGCCGACCCGAACGAAATATGGATTATGGAGATGATTGGCAAAGGTCCCGGCATCCGTGGAGCTGTTTGGGTAGCTGTTCGTGTGCCGGACGATTGTATTTCGGCTCATGCCAACCAGTCGCGCATCCATCAGTTTGACATGAACGACAAGGAAAACTGTATGTACTCTCCGGACGTTATCTCTTTCGCGCGTGAAAAGGGATACTTTAATGGAGTGAATAAAGATTTTAGTTTTTCGCTTGCGTATGCTCCCCTTGATTTCGGTGCACGTCGTTTCTGCGAAGCCCGTGTATGGAGTTATTTCAATAAGTACACTGATAACGGTAAAGATTACCTTCCTTATATCGAAGGAAAAACAGATACACCGATGCCTCTTTTTGTGAAACCGAAACAGAAGTTGTCCGTACAAGATGTGAAAGATATGATGCGCGACCATTACGAAGGAACTCCGCTCGACATCTCTAATGATTTCGGGGCAGGGCCTTACAAAACTCCATACCGTCTCTCTCCTCTGAACTTTAAGGTAGGCGACCAGGAGTATTTCAACGAACGACCTATTTCTACTCAACAAAGCGGCTTTGTATTTGTTGCACAAATGCGTGCTAATATGCCCGACCCGATAGGCGGCGTACTTTGGTTTGGCGTGGACGATGCGAATATGGCGGTATTTACTCCTGTCTATTGTTGTGCTACGAAAGTGCCGGTTTGCTATACGCGTGTGGATGGAGCCGATTATATTACTTTCTCCTGGAATTCTGCTTTCTGGATTTTCAATTGGGTGGCAAATATGGTTTATCCGCGTTATGATTTGATGATTGGTGATGTACGGGAAGCGCAGAAGGAGATGGAAACTACTTTTAACAACGCACAGCAAGGTATTGAAGAGATGGCGGCTAAACTGTTGGATAAGGATAAGAACGCTGCAATTGATTTCTTGACAAACTATACCAACATGACTGCGCAGAGTACTTTCGATACATGGAAGCAACTGGGTACTTTCCTGATTGTGAAGTATAACGATGGAGTAGTGAAACGTGTGAAGGACGGGCAATTCGAACGTAATTCTATCGGACAACCTGCCGGAGTGCTTCGTCCCGGTTATCCGAAGGAATTCTTGCAGGAATATGTCAAACAGACCGGAGACAGATATAAAGTGCCTCAAGAATAGATATTGAGTATCGGATATCAGGTATTGAGTGTGCTGTTTTTTAATTCTAAATTCTCAAATTTCAATTAAAAGAATAGGATTTATAAACTTATTATTTTACATTTGTGTGCTCAAGAATATAACAGTAAATAATTCATTAACCATATAAATAACAATCGAAATGGAAAATCAGGAACTTATTGAACAGGTCACTGAGAAAGCCGAAAAATGGCTGACCCCGGCTTATGATGCCGAAACTCAGGCTGAAGTGAAACGTATGTTGGAAAATGACGATAAGACCGAACTAATTGAAGCATTCTACAAAGACCTGGAATTTGGTACAGGCGGTCTGCGTGGTATCATGGGGGTAGGTAGCAATCGTATGAATATCTATACGGTAGGTGCTGCCACTCAGGGACTTTCCAACTATCTGAAAAAGAACTTCAAAGACCTGTCGCAGATTTCTGTAGTGGTTGGTCACGACTGCCGTAACAACAGCCGCTTGTTTGCAGAAACTTCCGCTAATATCTTCTCTGCCAATGGTATCAAAGTATATCTGTTCGATGATATGCGTCCCACCCCGGAAATGTCTTTCGCCATCCGTCACCTCGGTTGTCAGAGCGGTATTATCCTGACTGCTTCTCACAACCCGAAGGAATACAACGGTTACAAGGCATATTGGGATGACGGAGCTCAAGTATTGGCTCCGCACGATAAAGGCATTATCGACGAAGTAAACGCTATTGCTTCTGCTGCCGACATCAAATTCCAGGGTAATCCGGATTTGATTCAGATTATCGGTGAAGATATCGACAAGGTTTATCTGGATATGGTGAAAACCGTTTCTATCGACCCGGAAGCTATTGCCCGCCACAAGGATATGAAAATCGTTTATACTCCGATCCATGGTACAGGTATGATGCTGATTCCGCGTGCATTGAAGATGTGGGGATTCGAAAACGTATTTACTGTGCCCGAACAGATGATTAAGGACGGTAACTTCCCGACTGTCGTATCTCCGAACCCGGAAAATGCGGAGGCTCTTTCTATGGCAGTGAATCTGGCTAAAGAAATTGATGCTGACCTCGTAATGGCTTCCGACCCGGATGCTGACCGTGTGGGTATCGCTTGCAAGGATGATAAAGGCGAATGGGTGCTTATCAACGGTAACCAGACTTGTATGATGTACCTTTATTATATCTTGACTCAGTACAAGCAACTGGGTAAGATTAAAGGTGGCGAGTTCTGTGTGAAGACCATCGTAACTACCGAACTTATCAAGAAAATCGCAGATAAGAACAATATCGAAATGCTCGACTGCTACACCGGCTTCAAATGGATTGCCCGTGAAATCCGTCTGCGTGAAGGCAAACAGAAATATATCGGCGGTGGTGAAGAAAGCTACGGGTTCCTTGCCGAAGACTTTGTTCGCGATAAAGATGCCGTATCAGCTTGCTGCTTGATTGCCGAAGTTGCTGCATGGGCAAAAGATAACGGCAAGTCGCTGTATCAATTGTTGCTGGACATCTACGTAGAATACGGATTCTCTAAAGAGTTTACTGTAAACGTTGTGAAACCGGGTAAGAGCGGCGCTGAAGAAATCAAAGCTATGATGGAGAACTTCCGTGCCAATCCTCCGAAAGAATTGGGTGGCTCTAAAGTAATCCTGAGCAAAGACTACAAGACTTTGAAGCAGACAGATGACAAAGGAAATGTAATTGCAATCGATATGCCGGAATCATCTAATGTTCTTCAGTATTTCACAGAAGACGGCAGCAAAGTTTCTGTCCGTCCTTCAGGTACAGAACCTAAGATTAAGTTCTATATGGAAGTTCAGGGCGAAATGGGATGCCGCAATTGTTATGCTTCTGCCGAATCTGCCGCAATGGAAAAGATTGAAGCAGTGAAGAAGTCATTGGGCATCTGATTCAGTTTCTGCTGATAGTTTCAGAATAGGACAATCATAAAATAGCGCCTCTATAGTCTTTTTGAAGAGTATAGGGGCGCTTCTTTTTATCTGTGTATCGTCTTGATTTCCCCTGTTTTTGGGCATTTAGCCCGGTTTAGCACAGTTCTTTCGATTCCTTTGCATTCTTTAAGCCGACTTTCTAATCATTCTTGGGGAAATCTTGTTGTATTGGCATCATCTCAATTTCAACCCGCAGGCTGCGGATACACATGTTTTGTTGATGCTTTAGAGTGATACGTTCAGTTTCATATTCATAAATTGTTCGTTTGTGGTTTGAGTGTATTTCGTGGCCTGCTTTCTTTATTTTATAAGAGTTTTTCTGTTATTTTTTAGTTTCTATCCAAGTCCATTTATGCCATGTTATTCATATTAGTCATTTGGATGCTCTATCCACCAGTCAATCATCTTCCGTGCAAGGCTCAGTTTTCGGGGAAGTTCCGGCAAATTATCCCGTGTATAGAAATCTCCGGAGCTTAGTTCTTCCTCTTGCAGTTTGATTTCCCCTCCGGCATAATCTGCAATAAAACCGACCATCAACCCGCTGGGATACGGCCAAGGCTGATTGCCGAAATAAGTGATATTCTTCACGTCCAGTCCGGTTTCCTCTTTCACTTCACGCGCTACACATTCTTCCAGTGTCTCTCCGGTTTCCAAAAATCCGGCAACGAGACTGTTGAATGTTCCTTTAAAGTTGCGGGCATGGACCAGGAGCAAAGAATCTTCTTTTCTCACCAAGACGAGGACTGCGGTTGAAATGGACGGATATACTTCCCTTCCGCACTTCGGGCAACGTTTCATGATGTTCTCTTTCTGCTCCATAGGAGTGCCGCAGGCAGAGCAGAACTGGCTGTTTCTGTCCCAATGCAGAATCTCGTGCGCTTTTCCTGCTGCCTGATAATGAGACAGCGGGAGATACTCATAAGAGGCACGAAGTCCAATCATTGCATATTGCGCCGATTCTTCGACAGGAGAGGAGAGGGAGAAAGACTTGCAATTTCTTCCTTCCAGCGTAGTGATATTGTGTACGGTTGTTTTTTCTTTGATGACAATAGGGGGAATTTCTCCGCAAGGAAGGGCAAATGTGCCGTTCCCTTTCTTTTCAAGAAGTAGTTGGTCTTTATAAAAGACAAACCACCATGATTGCGTTGTTTGACTCATTTTATTTTTATTCTTTTTCTTCGCGCTGCGAAGTTATAAAAAACCGTATTGATATTTGAGACTTTATCGGATAAAATAACAATAGATTAACTTAATGCAATACGCTGGTCGACACCAATCTCACGGATGAAATAATTGTCGTGAGAAATAGCGATGACAGTACCTGTATATTTTTTGATTGTATTGGTGATGATTTCAATACTTTGTATATCCAGGTTATTGGTCGGTTCGTCTAGGATAAACATATCCGGGGTATTGTTACTAATCATCAGGCAACAGAAAGCGAGACGCATTTTCTCTCCGCCGCTAAGTTTCCGGCAAGACTTGTCCCATTCGGAAGCCGGGAAAAGATAACGGTTCAGGATAATCTTGATTTCATGTTCCGGCAGGTTCCGGCTGTTGAAAGCGTAAGCCTGTTCGAGGATACTATTCCGGTCATCGATGATAGAGTATTCCTGATTCAGATAGACGTATGAGAAATCTGCCCGTGTGAGTGTTCCTTCCTGTGGCTCGAGTTGTCCGGTGATGATTTTCAGAAGAGTGGTCTTTCCGCTGCCGTTGGTTCCTTCTATGCGGAGACGGTCGCCGCTCTTTAGTTGAAAACTGATGGGAGCTTGCCAAAGCAGTTGCGCTGGCAGTTTGCTGCTGTTGCTGCTGTCGAAGGTATTATTTTCACTTGGATTATCATTCTCGTTCTGACTATCATTGTCGTTCTGGTTAGGATAATAACCGAAATTAATGTTTTTCGCTGTAACTAACGTTTTCCCGTTGTGCAGGGAAGAACTGTTGAAATCAGTCTTTAGCGCAGCCGTTGGAGAGAGTGAACCTCGAAGTTGGTTGCGCTCATCAGTCAGCTTTTCGGCTTTCTCCTGATGGACGCCGTTTAGTTTGCTGGTGCTTTTCTCTGATTTTCCCTGCAACGCATTTAGTACGATGCGTGGAATGCCTTTTTTAATATTGGCTTTTTCGCCACGCACATTTTGTTTATCCCTTCGCTCTGCCGTTTCACGGGCTACCTTGCGGGCTGCCCGCAGCGCTTTTTCTTTTTCATCGATACGTTGCTGCAAGGCTTCCTGCATCAGAGCTTTCTGTTCTTTGTAGAACTCGTAATTCCCACCGTAATACGTGATTTGATGTTTCTCCAGTTCGCAAATTTCGGGAAGAAGATTGAGTAAGGTACGGTCATGGCTCACTGCCAGCAATGTTGAGCGCCATTTCTCTACCCAATCATACAAACGTTGCCTGCCCGAAGAATCGAGATGATTCGTAGGTTCATCCATGAGGATGACAGATGGGGTGTGAATATTCATACCCGCTAAAAAGACACGGGTCTTTTCTCCACCACTGAGCAGATGCAGCGGGTAGGATAGGGGATGCCCTATCCCCCACGAATCGAGGGCGGCGATGGAACGTTCCTCGATATTCCAGTCATCATCCAGTAGCGTGAAATTCTCCGTTGAGGCATCTCCCGCCAAAATAGCGTGCAAGGCTTGTCGCTTGCTGTCTATCTGCAAGGCTTGGGCGATAGTTAAAGAATCATATTGTCCGAAATGTTGCGGAATGTAATAAAGGTCGTCCGGTCGGACAATGACACCGGAAGACGGTGATAATTGTCCGGCAATAATTTGCATCAGGGTAGATTTGCCGCAGCCGTTGTTGCCGACCAGTCCCAGCTTTTGCCCTTTACTGATGGCAAAGTTGAGGTCACTGAATAATACCTCTTTATCCGGATGGATATAGCTGATTTGTTGAATACTTATAGGCATGGTTGTCTATTGGATTTGAAGTGAAAGAAATAGTGAAAGATAATCACGGGGGAAGGGGGCGACAAACACAATACTGGCTAAACAACACGGATTTCGTGATGCTTAACGATAAGTCAAAAGCATAAATGAAAAGTGATGTTTACTTAGAAGTGTTGTCTTACTTGGAAATTCTCATTGTAGTAAGTATATAGTTTAACTTGGCCGTAAAGATAACACTTTCCGGTAAAATCCGATGCAGTTTCGGCAGAAATGTTTTTTTAGAAGTTCTGTTTACTCAAATCAGAGCCTCTATTTACTTAATTCAGAGCCTTTATTTGCTTAGTTTGCAGGCTTTGTTTTTGATTTGCAGATTCTACTTGTCCGGTTTGCAGACTTTATGGCTAACACGAAGTTAGTAATTCTTCTATTCCTATATTGTAGCTTTTCAAATCTACTGCAAATCATGTACAGAACATTAAGAGAAAAGTTGCTTTCCATTAATAAGAAAGTTCCGGTTATTAGGAAGTAAAGTTGTTTTGTGTTAATTGTAATCTATAAACGAAGCTTGCATTTATAAAAACGGAACTTGCATTTAGAGCCTGTTTAAATTCTCTTCAGTCATAATATTATAGCTCTTACCCCAG
>ERZ778512.1376-NODE-1376-length-16131-cov-6.755785_pt1 | contig 16131 bp, 13 predicted proteins | sample MGYA00510346_ERZ778512 | MGnify/ENA primary metagenome ERZ778512 (study PRJEB29527, sample SAMN07138962) | mouse gut metagenome | material: feces | host: mouse | place: China:Nanjing | collected 2016-01-25 ...
TACCCTCGGCAAGGGCGCCGTTGATGAAATACTCGCTGTCGATGAAGCGGAAACGCTTGAGGAACTCGACGGCCTCGAACCACTGGCTTTCGAGCCCGGCGAGATCGTACGAATAATCGAGACTGCGGAGAATACGCTCGTGACGAGCCTTGGCGCGGCTGTAAATCTCCCGGAAATCGGGGCTGAGCAAATCGCCGACGCGCATGCCGCTGCGGCTGACCTTGTCGGTATAGGTCGGACCGATGCCCTTGCCCGTGGTGCCGATTTTGGCGCTGCCCTTGGCGGCCTCGTAAGCGGCGTCGAGCAAACGGTGGGTAGGCAGAATCAGATGGGCCTTCTTGGAGATGCAGAGCTGGCGCGTGAGGTCGTGGCCGCTCTTGGCCAACTCCTCGGCCTCGGCGCGGAACAGAATGGCGTCGATGACCACGCCGTTACCGATGACATTGGTCTTGCCGCCCTGGAAGATACCCGAAGGAATGGACCGCAGGACGTACTTCTCGCCGTTGAACTCCAGCGTATGCCCGGCGTTGGGGCCGCCCTGGAACCGGGCGACGACATCGTAACGCGGAGTGAGCACGTCCACGACCTTGCCCTTGCCCTCGTCGCCCCATTGCAGCCCGAGGATCACATCGACTTTTTTCATGCTATAGCTTATTCGTAATTTGGACTTTTTGCATTCAAAGGTAAGAAAAATTCGGCGGAAAAGGAAAAAAATCGGCCGATTATATACACTGCCCGGCGGAGAAAAAAACGGCCGCCCGAAGCAACGGGCGGCCGGAGACGAATCATACGGAGCGGGGAATCAAGGATGGGTAGCCTGCCACCACTCGGTGTCGAGCTTGGCGGAGACGGTCAGCGACGAGACGCTGGGGTCGGAAGTGGTGATGCCCGAGTAGGTGCGGATGGGGTTGACGCCGTTGGTCATGGAATAGAACGCGGGCGTATGACGGCGGAACGCGGCGGGAACGGCCCGCTCCAACTGCGCCTCGAACTCGCCGAGGAGCGCCGGGTCGGAACAAAGCTGCCGCACGTAATCGCCCATGTCGAAGAACCGCACGGGCGAATAGCCGTCGAGCCGCTGCAAGGCGGAGAGGTTGGCGCTGTCGAACGCGAACTGCGCGTTGATACGGGCCATGACGCCAGCGAGGGCGTCGAGCTCGGAACAGACGATGGTGCTGACCGTACCGTAGGGATACGGATAAGCCATATAGAAATCGTAGAACGCCTGAGCGATACCCTCGAAATCGGTCTGCCCGACGAGGTGAGGCCCGACATGGGCATAAGGAAACCCGGCGGCCATGACCTCGGAAGTGGAAGCCACGAGGTGGTCGGCAACGTCCCTCAACGCGTAGGCGACCTCGACGGAAGCCATGTAACAATCGTCGAAGAGGATGAAATCCAGCTTCATGCCAGCGCTGCGGATACCCTCGGCCAAAGTAGCGATGTCGGCGCGGGAATCGGGCGTAGTACCGCCGAACCACCGGGTGAGGGGACGGTCGGGGGCGGCATACTCCCAATATTCCTTCTCGGGAACGCCCGAACGGTCGGTAGCCCTGGGAGAGGCACTCCGGGCGGGCAACCAAGCCATGCCGTGGCTGCCGATGGTCATGGCGAAACGGTCGGCGGGCGCGAAACGGCGCACGTCGTCGAGCACCGAAGCGATACCCTGGGCGGTGGTGACATCGGGCGCGGGGGCATAACTTTTCTTCCACACCCGAATGCAGCGCCCCTTATCGGCGCGCAACTCGAACAAGGAAGCAGTCGTATGGGAATCCATGTAAAAGACCAACAACCGCTCGTCGTGCAAAGCCCCCTGCGCGACGACGCGCTCCATGTCCTCGATATTCTTCTTGGTATAGGTCACAAGGTCCTGCGCCCACGGGAAATACATGAGCACGGTCCGCCCGACAGGACCCTGCGGAGTTTCGATCTTGTTGCGGGAACAAGCCGAGAAAACAGCAAGGGTCAGCAGCAGGAAAAACAGGCGACGAATCATTTGTATTCGCGGGGTTTGAGGTTATTGAACTGCCAGGTACGGTCGCGCTTATAAGTATAGCCCTCGGGCTTGTTCCAATAAACACGGCCGAAGTCGAAGTAGAAACCGCGGCGCTTGCGCCCCTCGACGACGTAAGGCTTGAGCAGGGGCACGAACTCGACGTTGCGGCTGACGATGCGGGCCTTGCCGTAAGGCAGCTCCTCGACGTCGAGCAAATCGAGCGCGTGGTCGAACATGAGCACGTGGCGCGGCGACTGCTGGCTGAGCCCGTCGCCGGAAGCGAGGACAGCACGCAAAACGCCGTTCATGCGGGCGGCATAAGCGGCGGCCTGCTCCTTGTCGCCGAGCATGTCGTAGGCGAAAGCCATGAGGTTGAGCACCTTGGGGCTGAACGGATCGCGCGCGAGCACATCGTTGCCTGTGGCGATGATAGCTTCGAGGGTCTCCTTCTGGGGATTCTCGGTATCGACGGACGACGCGAGCAACAACAGCTTGTCCAACTCGGGAACGGGAATCAAGGGCTTGTAACTCTCCTGGTAGGCGTAACCGTAATAAAGATAGTGGTAGTCGAGGTCGGTGAGGGTCGGATCGCCTGCGCGGTAACGCATCATGAGCGTCGTATAATAATAAGGAGACGACGAATCGAGCGTCCGGGCGAGGATGTCGTCCTCGACAGGCACCTGGGCCCCGGCCCATGCGGGGAGAAGCAACAACAAGCACAGAAACCGTTTCATGACAAATGCGTTTAAGAACAATAACGCAAATCTATCGCAAATCGTATTCCGCAATCAACCGCCGGAACCGCTCGCGCAAGTCGGCGGAACCCTCGACCAACGGCAGCCGCAAGGCGGGACCGATTTTGCCCATGACCGAAAGGGCGCACTTGACGCCTGTGGGATTGCCCTCGGCGAAAAGAGCCTTGACGGCCTCGTCCAAAGCGGCGAACTCGGCCTCGGCCTGCGCGAAGTCGCCAGCCTTGGCGAGGTTGACGCACTGCATGAAACGGGCGGGAAAGGCGTTGGCCGCGACGGAAATGACGCCGTCGCCGCCCCGCTGCATGACGGGCAGGACCATCCCGTCGTCGCCGGAAAGGACCAGGAACCCGTCGGGCCGACGGTCGATAATCTGCTGTATCTGGTCGATATTGCCGGAAGCCTCCTTGATACCGATGACCTTGTCGAAATCGCGCGCGCAGCGCAGTGTAGTCTCGGCGGTCATGTTGACCCCGGCGCGGCCGGGGATGTTGTAGAGGATGACGGGCAGGGGCGAATGCTCGGCGACGGTACGGAAATGCTGGTAGAGCCCCTCCTGCGAAGGCTTGTTATAATAAGGCGTGACGCTGAGGATGGCATCGGCGCCCCGCAGGTCGAACTCGCGCAACTGGTCGAGGACCTCGGAAGTGGAATTGCCGCCGCACCCGATGACCAACGGCACGCGCCCGGCGATGTGGTTGGTGATGAACATGGCGATGACGGCCCGCTCGGGCATGTAGAGGGTCGGCGTCTCGGCCGTGGTGCCCAAAGCGACGATGTAATCGACACCCCCCTCGATGACATAGTCGATCATGCGGGCCAACGCCTCGTAATCGACCCGGCCCTCGGCCGTGAAAGGGGTAATCATGGCGACCCCGACGCCGGCAAGTTTGTGCTGCAACATATCTTTTCCCTAATTAAAAATCACGGTTCGGGCCCTGCCGAGAAAAACGACGCGAGCCCTCCGCCGTCAGAACAACGTTCCCTGCTCCGCCTTTTCCGCCGCATCCTGCGAAGACGCGTCACCGCCGAGCATGGCGATGAACTCCTGCTCGGAGATGATGCGGACACCCAACTTCTCGGCCTTCTTCAACTTGGCAGGCCCCATGTTCTCCCCGGCGACGATGAAATCGACGCTGGCGGAGACGGCCGCGAGGTTGCGCCCGCCGTGCAGCTCGATCAACTCCTTGAGCTCGTCGCGGGAATGATCGGCGAACTTGCCGGAGATGACGAAACTTTTCCCGGCCAACGCCTCGGAAGCCAACGCCCGCTCCTCGGCCTCGAACTGCAACCCGGCGTCGCGCAGACGACCGATAATCCGCAGGTTCTCGGAATCGGCGAAGTAATCGAGAATGGCGTCGGCAATCTTGCCCCCGACCTCGTCGGCCTCGACCAACTCCTCGCGCGAAGCGTGCATGACGGCGTCCAACGACCGGAAATGGTCGGCCAGGTACTTGGCCGTAGTCTCGCCGACGAAACGGATGCCCAACCCGAAGAGCACGCGCTGGAAAGGCACCTGAAGCGACGCGCGGACCGACCGGACGATATTCTCGGCGGACTTCTCGCCCAGACGCGGGAGGGGCGCGAGCTGCTCGGCCCTCAAATCGTAGAGGTCGGAAATATCATGGACCAACCCGTTCTCGTAGAGCAGCTCGACCGTCTCCTCGCCCAACCCGTCGATGTCCAGCGCCTTGCGCCGGATGAAGTGGATGATGCGCCCGATAATCTGCGGGCGGCAACCGCTCTGGTTAGGACAATAATGCTTGGCCTCGCCCTCGTAACGCACCAACGGAGTGCCGCACTCGGGGCAGGTGTCGATATACTTAAAGGGCCTGCTGTCGGCAGAACGCCCGGCGAGCTCGACCCCGGTAATCTTGGGGATGATTTCACCGCCCTTTTCGACGTAGACCATGTCGCCGGGGCGGATGTCGAGAAGGGCCATCTGCTCGGCGTTGTGGAGCGTGGCGCGCCGCACGGTGGTACCGGCCAACTGCACGGGGTCGAGGTTGGCAACGGGCGTGACGGCCCCGGTGCGCCCGACCTGGAAATCGACGCTGACGAGCCGGGTGAGCGCCTGCTCGGCCTTGAACTTATAAGCCACGGCCCACTTGGGCGCCTTGGCGGTGAAACCGATTTTGCGCCGCTCGGCGAAGCTGTTGACCTTGATGACGACGCCGTCGGTCGGAAACGGCAACTTGCGCCGCGCCTCGTCCCAATGGGCGATGAAAGCGTCGACCTCGGCGGCGGAACGGCAGATACGGCCGTAGTCGGAGACCTTGAAACCCCACTCGCGGGCCTTCTGCAAACTTTGCCAATGGGTCTCGAACGGGAGGCCGTCGCCCGAAAGCTGGTAGAGCGTACAATCCAACCCGCGGCGCGCGACCACGGCCGACTGCTGCTGCTTGAGCGTCCCGGCGGCGGCGTTGCGCGGATTGGCGAACAAAGGCTCCCCGGCGGCCTCGCGCTCGGCGTTGATCTTGTCGAACGAAGCGTAAGGCATCAACACCTCGCCGCGAATCTCGAAGAACGCAGGCCAATCACTGCCCCGCAATCGTAGGGGCACGGACCGCACGGTACGGATATTGGCGGTGACGTCGTCGCCCTGGACGCCGTCGCCGCGCGTGACGGCGCGCAGCAAACGCCCGTTCTCGTAAGTGAGCGAAATGGCCGTGCCGTCGAACTTGAGCTCGCAAACGTACTCCGCAGGCCCGCACTCGCGCTCGATACGCTCCAAAAACTCGTGGAGCTCGTCGAGCGAATAGGTATTGCTCAACGACAGCATGGGATAACGGTGCTTGACGGTGGCGAACTCGGCGGAAATGTCGCTGCCGACGCGGGCCGTAGGCGAATCGGGGTCGGCGAACTCGGGATGCGCGGCCTCCAGCTCCTGCAACTCGCGCATCATGCGGTCGAAATCGAAATCCGAAATCTCGGGCGCGTTTTCGACGTAGTACTTATGATTGTGGAACTCGAGCTGCCGGCGCAGCTCCTCGATTCTTCGGCGGACCATAAAAAAAGCGAATAACTTGTGTAAAGGTACATAATTTGTTCGTAAGAGCGAGCAAAAACAAAAAAATTGCAAAAAAAAATTGCCGGCGTGGCACGATAGACAAATTTTGTTTATACTTGCAGAAAATTTCCGCACAACCATGACCAAACAGCATATTGTGAAGAAACATATCGTAACAAGCTACCGGAACCTGAGCCCCGAGATGCAAGAGGCCGTAAAGGCGAAGTACCCCACCGGATTCACCGACGCGATGATGCGTGTAGACAAACCCAACGGCGACTTCTTCTATGCCGTACCGTTCGACACGGACGAAGTGGCCTACCTGGTGAAAATCGACGTCAAAATCGACGACAACGCACAGGAAGAAGACGAAAAAGACTATTACGACGACGAAATAAAGGGGGCCGACGACCTCCAGGACGACAACGCCGACACTGCGGAACGCAGCGACGACGACATGGAAATATAATCCCCTCGCATACGACGAATACTACTTCTTTGGGCGGCCTGTATCGGAACCGCGGTCGTAACCCACGGCTGCGAACCCTGCCTGCCACACCAACCCGCTGAAGATGCTGAGCGCTACGAACTGCGCGGCGTCGATGGACGAAGCGGATACCTGCGGCTGCCCGCTGGAAGGATTCTACAAAAACCGCCGGCAGGAAATCCGCCTGCTGCTCGACGACCCGAACGTAGTCCGGGAACTCTGAATCCATGCAAATAAAGCGACGCCCCGAATCTTGCGATTCGGGGCGCCTGTCTATTGCAAGAACGAGGACTACTCGTAACGGCCGGACTTGAGCCGCTCGACCTCCTCGCGGGTGAGGAAACGCCATGCACCGCGCTTGAGGTTCTTCTTGGTAAGCCCGGCGTAGTAAACGCGGTCGAGCTTGGTGACGGTATAACCGAGGAACTCGAAGATACGGCGCACGATACGGTTGCGGCCCGAGTGGATTTCGATGCCGACCTCCTGCTTGTTCTCCTTGACGTAGGAAATCTCGTCGGCGAAAATCTCGCCGTCCTCCAACGTGACGCCCTCGGCGATGCGGTCCATATCGGCGCGCGTGAGGGGCTTGTCGAGCGTGACCTGGTAAATCTTCTTCTTACGGTAGGAAGGATGCGTGAGCTGCTTGGTCAAATCGCCGTCGTTGGTGAAAAGCAACAACCCGAGGCTGTTCTTGTCGAGCCGCCCGACGGGATAGATACGCTCGGTGCAGGCCCCGGCGACCAAATCCATGACGAGCTTGCCGGCATGGGGGTCGTCGAGCGAAGTGACATAACCCTTGGGCTTGTTGAGCACGAGGTAGACTTTCTTCTCGCCCTCGACGCGGCTGTCGTTGAACTTGACCTCGTCGGAAGGCATGACCTTGGAACCCAACTCGGTGACGATCCGCCCGTTGACGGAGACGAGCCCGGCGGTGATGAAATCGTCGGCCTCGCGGCGCGAACAGATGCCCGACTGCGCGAGGAAACGGTTCAAACGCATCTCGCCCGTCTGCTTGGCGGGGTCGTACTTGGGATAACTCCGCGGCTTGTCGTCCTGCTTACGGAAACCGGGCTTATCCTTGCGGAACCCAGGCTTCTTAGGCCCGAACTTGCTGTCGGCTTTGTCGCCGAATTTCTTGAATCCGCCCTTGGCCCCGGGCTTTGCGCCGAAACGCTTGGGACCGCGCTCGCCGAAAGGCTTGCTGTCGGACTGCCCGTCGTATGCGGCCCCTGTCCGGCCTTTGGTCCCGAACCGGGGCTTGTCGGTCTCGGCCTGCGGGCGACCGCCGCGGAAAGGCCTCTCGCCGCCGGAAGTGCGGCGGGGCTTCTCGTCGAACGCGGGACGGTTGTCGCGCGTGAAATTGGGATTGTACGAAGCTCTCCGGGAACGGGGCTCCTGCTCCGAATCGGCAGCATCGCGCTGCAAACGCGGACGACGCTCGACGCGCTCGGCCGCATGGGCGGCAGTACGCGGGCGCCGGTCACGTCCGAAACGCGCGAGCACCTCCGTCGAGTCGTTTTTGTGATCTTTCATATTGGTCTAATTGTCTGCCGCGACGAACATGCAAACCTCGGCGACATGACCGGGCCGCACGCCTGCGAACAGCTTGTGGAGTGCAAAGGTAACAGAATTTTCCGGATTGGAGCGCACGGACCCTGCCAAACCGACCGGAAAACCGATAACTGCCATGTTCCGGTCGAAAAGAGAGAGGAATCCGAAAACGGAAAGAATGCGCCCCCAACCTCCATATGCGGAACAGGCAGGCCCCGGGAATGCCCGGAATTTGGCATTGCCCGCGGCTTGCACTATCTTTGCCGCGATGAAACCGAAGATAACCGTTTTCGATAAGTTGAGAACAAAGACGAACTCGTTCGGGCTTTGCCGAGGCGAGAAAAGGTGCATGAAGATGAACGTTTTCGATAAGCCGAGAGCAAAAACGAACTCGTTCGGGCTTTGCCGAGGCGAAAAAACCTGCATGAAGATGAACGTTTTCGATAAGCCGAGAGCAAAGACGAACTCGTTCGGGCTTTGCCGAGGCGAGAAAACCTGCATGAACATGAACTACGAAATCATGCGCATAGCGCTGCCGAACATCGTGTCGAACATCACGGTACCGCTGATGGGCATTGTCTCGACGGCGATAGCGGGCCACTGGGGCGCGGACTCGGCGGCGACGATAGGCGCGCTGGCCATCGGGGTGTCGATTTTCAACTTCATCTACTGGAACTGCTCGTTCGTGCGCATGGGCACGAGCGGCCTGACGGCCCAAGCCTACGGCGCGGGCAACCTGCGCGAATGCACGAACATGCTGGCGCGGGCGCTGGTAGTGGCGGCGCTGATGGGAGCGGTGATGGTGGCGCTGCAATGGCCCGTGGGCGAACTGGCGCTGTGGGCGATGAACGGCAGCGCGATGACCCGCGACTACTTCTACGCCCGCATCTGGGCCGTGCCGGCGGGAATCCTGCTGTTCGGCCTCAACGGCTGGTTCACGGGGATGCAGAACGCCGTGATACCGATGTGCACGGCCATTGCGGTGAACGTGGTGCACATTCTGTGCAGCCTGTGGTTCGCATTCGGACTGGACCTGGGAATCGTGGGCATAGCCTATGCGTCGGTGCTGGCCCAATGGAGCGGCGTGGGGCTGTCGGCGCTACTGCTGGTGACGGAATACCGCGCGATGCTCACGAAAATAGGCTGGCCGGAAGTGCTGGACCTGCAACCGCTGAAGACCTTTTTCGTCATCAACCGCGACATCATGCTGCGCACGCTCTGCATTGTGGCGGTCTACACCTTTTTCACGGGGGCATCGGCCCGCATGGAGGACCCAGCGCTGCTGGCGGTGAACACGCTGCTGCTGCAACTTTTCACCCTCTTCTCGTACATGAACGACGGCTTCGCCTATGCGGCCGAAGCACTGACGGGCCGCTTCATCGGAGCCCGCGACGGCGAAGCGCTGCGCAAGTGCATGCGCCGCTGCATCTTCTGGGGCACGATGGTGTCGGTGGCGTTCGTGGGAATCTATTTGGTGGGCTGGCGCGAACTGGTGGGCCTTTTCGTGGACGGCACAACCCCGGACGCCGCGAAAATCACGGAACTGGCGGGCCGCTACATAGGCTGGATAATCGTCATCCCGATAGCGAGCGCGATGCCTTTCATCATGGACGGAATCATGGTGGGCGCGACCGAGACGCGTGTGATGCGCAACTCGATGTTCCTCTCGACAGCGGCCTACTTCGGAATCTACTATGCGGGCTACCCGCTGATAGGCAACAACGCGCTGTGGATGGCGTTCACGCTCTACATGTTCCTGCGCGGGGTGCTGCAATACTACATGACCGGGCGGCTGCGGACGATAGAGAGAAAAGCGGGATAAGGGAAATTCACAATTCACAATAAAAATTTCCGACGGGTAGAGCCACCACCGAACAACACCCGAAAAACAAAGCCAGTCTCCGATTCGGAAGCTGGCTTTGTTTTGAATGTCGGAACCGGACTATTTGGAAGTGCGGAACCAATCGACGTCGATCCACCCGGCGTCGTTCTTATGGACCTGGGCATCGGCGAAGTAACCGACCTTGGCGCCGATCCAATGCCCGGCCTCGGCGGTGAAGGCGTCGCCCAACTCGCGGAAACGCTTGCCGTCGGTGCTGAACGAAAGTCTGCAAACCAGCCGCGGCGTAGCGTCGTCGTTCCACTGCTGCTCGAAACGGCACCGGAACCACACGTCGACGGGCTCGCCCGAAGCGGCGAACGGCTGCGAAGCGTCGGCAGTCTCGGGAGCGCCCTTTTTCATGGCGCGCTTGCAGGTGGTCCGCTCGACGAGGAGCTTGCCGTCGGCATAACGCAGCCCGATAGTGGCATAGTCGTGGCCCATGACAATCAACCCGGCGCGGTCGCCCTCGTAGGAGGGATGGAAACGGAGCTTCGTAGTGGCGGTATAGGTCGGGGCGTTGATTTTCTGCAAGAGCAGATTGCCGTTGTCGGAGAGATTGCGCCAACCCTCGGGGCGGTTGCGACAATAAAGGCGAAGCTCGCCGTCGGAGGGATTGGGGAAGTACCAACCGAGTTGGGGATTGGCATGCCACTGCCATTGCAGCCCGAGCCTGCGGCCGTCGAACTCGTCGCTGTCGGCAGGCGTGCGGACGGCGCTTTTGACGCGGGAAGCAGGCTTGCGGAAAGTATCGACGGGCTCGCCGATGCCGTCGCCGTTGCGGTCGACACCGACGATGCACCAGTCGTCGTCGGACCACGTGACGGGCTGAAGATGAACGACCCGCCCGTAGGCGTACATGTCGACGAAGTGGACGAACCACGAATTGCCCTCGACGTCGTCGACCAAACCGCCCTGGTGCGGACCGGGAGTCTTGGTATTGCCCTGGTGCAGCACCTTGCGGCACTCGTAGGGACCCCAAGGCGACTTGGAACGCAGGACGATCTGCCAGCCGGGCTTGACGCCGCCCGCGGGAGCGAAGACGTAATACCAACCGTTGCGCTTGTAGAACTTGGGACCCTCGACGGTGGGATGGTCGCCGTGGCCGTCGAAAATCAGAACGTCCTCGCCGATGAGCCGCTCGCCGTCGGGCGTCATTTCGCAGACGCTCAACACGCTTTTCAACCCGGCGCACGACCCGGCCCAACCGTGGACCAGATAGGCCTTACCGTCGTCGTCCCACAAAGGGCAGGTGTCGATGATGCCCAGCACCTTCTTGATGAGGAGGGGTTCCGACCAATCGCCGCGCGGGTCCTGCGTCTTGGTCATGTAGATGCCGACGTAGGGATTGCCCCAATAGATATAGTACCAACCGTCGTGGAAGCGGATGGAAGGCGCCCAGACCCCCTCGCCGTGGCGGGGCTTGTCGAAATGGTCGTAGGGCGGCTGCTGGGTAAAGACGGTATTGACGATTTCCCAGTTCACCAAGTCGGTCGAATGGAGAATCTGCAATCCCGGGGCGCAGTTGAACGACGAGGAAGTCATCCAGAAATCGTCGCCCGTGCGGGTGACGTCGGGGTCGGAATAATCGGCGTAGAGCACGGGATTCTTGTACTTGCCGTTGCCCGAATCGGGCGTCCAGACGGTCTGTGCCGAAACGGCAGCGGCCGAAAAAAGGCCGAAAAGCAAAAAGAGTTTTTTCATAGGTCGATGGATTGGAAACGGCCCGTCCAGTCGCTGCGGAACTGCTCGGAACCGGTCTTTTTGGCGAAAATATGCCCGGGCGTGTAGTCGGCGGCCTCGTCGTCGGAGAGCTCGTGCGACCACGCCACGCGGCTGCTGCGGTCGGCACCGGGGCCGCAGCAGCGCCACTCGGCGTAGAACGAAGTGCGCTCGCGGGCGGGGTCGCGCCAGTTGTGCCACCCCTCGGGGCGGATGGCGGCGGGAAACTCGCACCGAAGCCACACGGTGCGTGCGGTGGATTTCCAAGGCCGCCCGAGGTAGACTTTCGTCACGCCGTCGGCGGCCGTCACGCGGCAATCGCGGAAGACATAGCCGTACTTGTTGCGCTCGGTGGTCGATGCGGCGGTAATGTAGCTGTCGGCCTTGCAATGGATCGTACAGCCGTCGAACAGGACGATGGAGGGACCGAAGATGAAATCGGTGGTACCCTCGATATACGTATCGACGACATGGACGCGCGAGACATAACCCTTGGTGAAGAACGTATCCTGGTCGCCGATGAGCGCACACCGCTCGATTCGGATGCGGTCGCCGCGGGTTTCGAGCGCCACGGCCTGCCCCACCCTGCCGGCGTCGTTGGCGACGGTAAGCCCTTCGAGCCACACGTCGTCGGCCTGGAGGGACATGGTATAACTATCGTAGGTGGTCAGCTCGTAACCGTCGACGACCTTGCCCGAGAAGTCGCTCCAAACGATGCGCACGCTGTCGCGACCGCCCACGCCGACGATTCGGACCTTGTCCTTGTAGACGTCCAAGGTGACTTTCTCGCGGTAAGTGCCGGGCATGATGCGCACGGTGCGCCACGCGGCGGGCTTGGAAGGCAACGCATCGAAACAAGCCTGCACGGAGGAGAAATCCCCGCCGCCGTTGCAGTCGACGACATACACTAACTTCTCCTGCGCAACAGCGCAACAGCCGCACAGCAAAGCGAAGAAAAGGAGGATTCGTTTCATTTTACAAAGATTCTTCGCTGACGCTCAGAATGACACGATACTGCAAAAAGACTAATTTCAATTCTTAATTTTTCATTTTTAATTACAACGTAACGCCCGTCTTGAAGATGGCGATTTCCTTGAACCCGGTCTTCTCGTGGAGCAGATGCTCACCGTTGGCCGTGGCGAGAACCTTGGCGATGAAACGCTCCAGGACGGCCTGCGGCTCCTCGTCCTCGACGAGCGTTCCGGCGTTGAAGTCGATCCAGTTGGACTTGAATTTCGAGAGCTGCGTATTGGTCGAAATCTTCATCGTCGGCACGAAAGCCCCGAACGGCGTACCGCGCCCGGTGGTGAACAACACGAGCTGGCACCCCGACAAGGCGAGGGCCGAAGCGGCGACGAGGTCGTTGCCCGGAGCCTGCAAGAGGTTGAGCCCCTGCCTGCAAATGGGCTGCGTGTACTTGAGCACATCGACGACCTGCTGGGCCCCGCCTTTCTGCACGCACCCCAACGATTTCTCTTCGAGCGTGGTGATGCCGCCCTTCTTGTTGCCGGGCGAGGGATTCTCGTAGATGGGCTGGTCGAACTTGCGGAAATAACCCTTGAAATCGTTGATGAGGCAGACCGTCCGGTCGAAAACCTGCCGGCTCTCGGCGCGGTCCATGAGGATGGTTTCGGCGCCGAACATCTCGGGCACCTCGGTCAGCACGGTGGTGCCGCCCTGCGCGATGAGCCAGTCGGAGAAAAGCCCGACGAGCGGATTGGCCGTGATGCCCGAAAAACCGTCGGAACCGCCGCACTTGAGCCCCACGCGGAGGCAGGAAAGCGGCAACGGCCGGCGCCTGTCGGCCCTGGTCTTCTCGACCAGCTCGCGGCAAATCTCGAAACCTGCGGCGATTTCGTCCTCGACCTCCTGCGCGATGAGGAACTTCACGCGCTCGGCGTCCCACTCGCCGATGGTCTCCTTGAGGGCCGAAACCTGGTTGTTCTCGCACCCGAGACCCAAGACGAGGACCGCCCCGGCATTGGGATGCTTGACCAAAGCGGCGAGAGCCCGCTGCGTATTGGCGTGGTCGTCGCCCAACTGCGAACAACCGTAATTATGGGTATAGACCCGCACGTCGTCGAGGTGCGAACAATCGCACTCGGCCTTGACGCGCTCGGCAATGGCCTGCGCCTGCCCGTTGACGCACCCGACCGAGGGGACGATCCACAACTCGTTGCGGATGCCCATCGTACCGTCCTTGCGGAGGTAACCCATGACCTTGGCGTCGCTCTTGGGATAACCGACCTCGTAGACCTTGGGCGCATAGGCGTACTCCAAGTCGTCGCGGAGGTTGGTTTTGAGGTTGTGGGAATGAATCCACGCACCGGCAGGAATCGGCTCGGCAGCGTGGCCGATGGGATAACCGTACTTGACGATGTTCTCGCCCTCGGCGATGTCGCGCAAGGCGAACTTATGACCGCGGGCGACGGTCTCGCGCAGGGTGACCTGCACGCCGTCGACGTCGAACGACTCGCCGGCCCAAAGGTTGTCGGCGAGGGCCACGGCGACGTTGTCCGCGGCGTTGATTTTCAGAAACCGTTTCATGGCTCTATACTCGAAAAAAGGGGCGGGCACGCTCTTCCTGCGAAGAACACCCGCCCCGGATGAACGATGGGTCTACTTGCTGAGGAACTTGTCCAACGCCTTGGCCATACCCAGTCCGCGGATGTCGGCGAGGTAAGCGGCGACGGCGGGAACGAAGCCCGGCACCTCGGAGAAATCGACGGTGAAGATACCGCTTTCTTTCACGATCTTCGCGACGGTGGCCTCCAAGTCGGCGGGATTCCAGCTCTTACGAATGAAATCGACGAACTCCTGCGTATCGTCGGGCTGGAACCCGCTTTCGGGACCGTAGAGCGACAACAACGCGGCGAACGTGAAACACTCGTGCTGAGCGACGCGCTTGGCCTTGAACCAATTGTCCTTGACGGTGGGATAATTGCGGGCCTCCCATTTCGACAGCGAATTGAGCGAAATGGACTTGAGCATGTGCTTGATATAGGGGTTGTAGAAACGCTCCAGAATCCCGGCGGCGAACTGCTTCAGCTCGGCCTGGTCCTCCTCGATCATGGGAATCACCTCCTCGGCGACCATGTCGTTGATGAACTTCTCGATAGCGGGCGTATTGAACGCGTCCATGACGGTCTCGCAACCCATCTGCAAGGCGATGGGCACCATGCCGGTATGCGACCCGTTGAGAATGCGCACCTTCTTGTCGCGGAACTGCTTGATAGAGGGCATGAAGATGACGTGCAGACCTGCCTTGTCGAGCGGCAGCTCCTTCATGACCTCCTTGTAACCGGGACCGCCGATAGCCCAGAGGTGGTACAACTCGGCCTTGACGACGAGATTGTCGTCGAAACCTAACTCCTCCTTGATTTCGTTGATGGTATCGCGCGGGAACCCGGGGACGATGCGGTCGACGAGCGTATCGCAGAAGTGGCAGTTCTGCTCGACCCAATCGATGAAATCCTGCCCCAACTTGTTATACTCGGCGTGCCTGATGACGTACTCGTGGAGCGTGGAACCGTTGTTCTCGATGAGCTCGCAGCAGATGATGCAAAGCCCCTTGGAGGGGTCGCCGCCGAAGTGCTTGAAACGCTTGTAAAGCAAGGCGGTCATCTTGGCGGGGTACGACTTGGGCGGGCAGGCCGTGAAGTCGTCGCCCTCCTCGTAACGGATACCGGCCTCGGTGGTGTTGGAGATGGTGATCTTCAACTCGGGCGAGAGGAAATACTGCTCGTACTTCGCATAATCGACATAGGGATTGAACGAATCCATGACGCTCTTGACGAGCCGCACGTCCTTCTTGGGCTGCTTGTTCTCGATACCCTCCAGGTAGACGTGGTAGAGGTTGTCCTGCTTATGGAACATGTCGATCATGCCGAGCACCTTGTGCTCGGGGTCGAGGATGGGCTGGCAGATGGCCACGCCCGAATTCATGACGCCCTTCTCGTTGGCGATGTCGATCTGCCAGTCGACGAACGCACGCAGGAAATTGCCCTCGCCGAACTGGAGGATTCTGACGGGCCGCTCCGACTTGGAGACGGCAGACTTATTGAGCTGCTTGATCATTGCAATTGATTTGAGATTACTTCAACACGATAGGTTTGTACTTGGGCACGAGGCTCTTCATGATGAACCACGCGAACAGGTAAGCCACGGCGCAGATGCAGAAGACGATCATGTAACCTGCGGGCTTGCCGCTGAACCCGAAGAACGAGAACGCCTCGCCCTGGGCGGCGGAATAATCGAACAACATACCGGCCCCCTTGTTGATGAGGAACGAACCGATACCCCCGGCCATGGCGCCGATGCCTGTGATGGTGGCGATGGTCGACTTGGGGAACATGTCGCCGATGGTGGAAAAGAGGTTGGCCGACCAAGCCTGGTGCCCGGCGCCCGCGATACCGATGATGACGGCGGGGAACCAGACGGAAAGACCCTGCAACGGCTGTGCGAACAACGCCAGCAAAGGGAAGAAAGCGAAAATCAACATAGCGAGCATACGGCCCGAATAAGGCTCCATACGCTTCTGCTCGACGAAGAACTTAGGCAGGTAACCGCCGCCGATGGAGATGACGGTGACGATGAGGTAGAGCACGAAAACGAGCATCTTACCGGTGGTAGTCTCCATCGAATAACCGCACTCGGAGAAGTAGGCCGGAGCCCAGAAGAGGTAGAACCACCACACGCCGTCGGTGAAGAACTTGCCGACGATGAACGACCAGG
>ERZ778512.1383-NODE-1383-length-16045-cov-5.593371_pt1 | contig 16045 bp, 16 predicted proteins | sample MGYA00510346_ERZ778512 | MGnify/ENA primary metagenome ERZ778512 (study PRJEB29527, sample SAMN07138962) | mouse gut metagenome | material: feces | host: mouse | place: China:Nanjing | collected 2016-01-25 ...
TAAATTGCGATTTATCTCACGATTAAGCGCAATCTTTCGGTCTATAGAGTGAAGGGTTACTCCAATTCGTCGCTGTTCCTCCAATTCAGGGATGAATACAACTACGTCCTTAATCCGGTCAGGAGTTGTATGCCGAATCTTTGTTTGCTGAGCCGCTGCTCCTAACTGAGATTTTACAATCATTGATGGCAATAGGTAATAGCAAAACATTGGATCAAGCATATCCTCTTTGCAGCGAATAAGCGCAACATCCTGACTTTGGATATATTTACCCGATTCGGGAATCATTGCAGTACTGCCAAGCAGACCGGGTGTTTGCTCTGTCAGTGGAGTTATTATATCCCCCTCATTGAGAATAAACTGACTTTTGACCGATCCAACAAAATAGAGATTATCTTTCGAGGTATTTTCCTTGAAACCACCATTTTGATAGTCAAAATGACCAAGAGTCAAGCGAATTAACTCCCCTTCCGAAGAATAAAACTCTCCAGACAGAGATGCTCCGCGACTTACGTCCAAAAGTTCGCCAAGTTTGTATTTTAACAATTGCATATTACTTTCGTTTTAGTCGTTTCTCAAGTAAAAACTTTCTTGTATAAAGTTCACGTTCACTACTCGCCATTGGGAATCGACTAATTTCATGGATAGACTCCAACTCATCTTTAATGGATTCCAACTCATCCTTTCGTTGTTTATGATATATTCTATAGGGCACAATAATTGCAGCAAGAACGGCAAATAATGACAATAAACCGGCATAACTATTAAGCAAACCGATGAATTCTGTCAACAACGTTTCTATATTGAAAAGCATAACTAATCTTTATCTAACATACCTCTGATTTCTTTGTCAAAATCGGAGTCAATTTGTTGTGTCGGATTGAAAAGGTCGTATTCAGCTTCTGCTTTTGCCTTAGCTTGTGCCGCCGAGATATTTCCTCGATTAGGAAGTATCTTGTAGTCGTTGAAGGTCAAAAATTTATTGACACTTGCGGCAAATTGCTCCATATTGAATACATTACCTCGCTCAATTTGACTCTCGATGTAATCGAAGTAAGATGTTACGGTGCGTTCAAGCGATCGTATCTCTTTTTCCGAAAGATAATTTTTAGCAATGCTGACATCTGATTTAAGGATGCGGCCATCGGGGGCATATTTCCAAGTGGTCAGACCCATGTGTGGTTTTGTATGGTCAGCTCCGGCATGGATGATTTCGGCTGCCGTATGTCCGGTAATCGCATAATGAAACCGATTTTGTACCATTGCATAAAACTCTTTTGTTGTTGGGGCAAGACGGTCGTAATCGATGCTGCATTCGGCATAAATGTCGGTTATCTGTTGCCAAATTCGCCGTTCGCTGGCTCGGATTGAGCGAACTCTCTCAAGAAGTTCCCGGAAATAATCTTGACCAAACGCGGCGTTTCCCTGCTTTAAGCGGTCATCATCGAGAACAAAGCCTTTGCGGATATACTCATTCAAGATACGGGTTGCCCACTGTCGGAAAAGCGTAGCTCGTTGACTGTTCACACGATATCCGACGCTAATAATAGCATCCAGAGAATAAAAAGTTTGTTCTCGTTTTACCTGACGGTTTCCTTCTTGCTGAACTATTAAGTTTTTCTTAATAGTTGCCTCAGGGGTCAGTTCATTGATCTCGTATATGTTTTTGAGGTGCTGATTTATTGCAGGAACAGACACATCAAATAATTGAGACATGGCCTTTTGAGTCAGCCATAAAGTCTCATTTTCCACATAGGCCTGAACCGTACCTGAGTTATCAGGCAAATTATATAATATAAACTGAATTTCCTTTGCCATTGATATCAGGAGTTGAATTTGAGGGTGTCGAGCTGTTTGAGGATTTCTGATTCAAGGCGATGACTCTCATTGAACAATTCCGTAAGTTTTGAACGATAGCCGTTCATGCGCTGTTCAAATTCCTCTGCTGTTATGTCAACATATTCAATCTTGATGTCGAAATATTGACCAGCCGAAAGTGAGTAGCCTTTCTCCTTTATTTCATCGTATGTGACTGCTACGGAGAAACCATCCTCGGCTTTCTTATCGCGGAAAGTATCTACAATCTTGTCGATTTCTTCCGGGCGAAGACGCTTTTTCTGATTGTTGCCCTCCTTGTATTCCTCGCCAAGTTTTGAGGCATCAACAAGAATAACCTTCTCAGTGGCACGTGAATTGTCGAAGAAAAGTACTGACACGTTAGTACCGGTATTGGCAAAAACGTTTGAAGGCATTGAGACAACACCATAGACAATCTTGTTGTCAACAATGTGTTTTAGTATTTTATTCTCAATACCTGACTTGGCGGTAATGAAGCCTGTCGGAATGACGATAGCACCTTTGCCCGTCTTTTTTAGCGAATTTATTACATGCTGGATGAAGCAAGTGTATATTGCCATGCTCTCCTTTTTCTTTGCCGGAACATTTGGCACACCTGCCCAGAATCGTGCAGGTTGAGTTGCAATCTTTTCGCGTGTATCGGAGAAATCCATCTTGAATGGAGGGTTGGAAACCACATAGTCAAACTGGCGAATTGCAGTTCCTTCGTCATTCTTATGAAATGGTGAAACAAGAGTGTCTCCCTGAATGGCATGGTCAAGTGATGAAACCAATCCGTTGAGAAGCAGATTGAGTTTCAGCATTTTGTTGCTTCGTTGGGAAATATCTTGAGCGAAGATTGTGCATTTGCTGTTGCCAACCCTATGAGCCAACGCCATTAGCAGTGTGCCTGTGCCGGCTGAAGGGTCATATGCCTCGATATTGTGGAGGTCGTCATCGTCACTCACAAGAAGTCGGGCCATGATGGTTGCGATGGCATGAGGGGTGTAGTATTCAGCATATTTGCCACCTCCTGCCGTGTTGTAATCCTTGATTAGATATTCAAAGATAGTTGCGAAGAAGTCATAACCTTTTTCATCGGAGAATGCCTCCTCGAATGAGAAGTTAACAAGTTTGTCAACCAATGCACGTGCGAAAGCCGGGCGTTGGTCGATGTCGGTAACGTATGGCGTGAGGCGTTCAAAGAGGGGTATCTTTGTATTCTGTGTAGTTTGAGTAGAGAATATGTCGATGTTCTGTTCTGCAATATCGGTCATGGTCGCATCAAATATCTCGTCAAATTCTCCTCGGCTCTGACGATTCCAAAGGTTATACATAAGATGCTCCGGACGCAGTTTCAGTGTCTCAGGCGGCAATGAGACAAGAAGAAGCTGCCGCTCTGTCTCTGGCATTTCGGAATATGCAAGTTCCCAACGCTCGGAGTCCTGAATTTTCTTTGCAAAGGGACTCTTGGCAATTTTCAATTCATGCCCGAATTTGTCGTTGAGAAACTTATACATGAATATCTGAGTGATAATCTTGTATTCGTTGCCATCGTTGCCGAGCCCGTAGGACTGACATGTGGCTTTGAGGTCGTCGATAAGACGTATGGTTTTTTCTTTGATGTTCATTAGCAGGCTGCGTATGTGGCGTTATACTGGTTGAGGTATTGACGGGCGATGCCGTTCTTTACGAAATCGTAATCTTCGATTGTGGCGGTATCGCTTATCTGAGGGAAGTGATACAGCATATTAGCGACAATGGATAGGACTGTCTGCTCGAAGTAGGCATCCTTTTTCAAGATGTCATTTTTGTCATATACCCGTTGGTCAACCTCCGATTTTATCATGTTGAGAATTATACTAATTTCATAATCACTGAAAGTGAAAATAGGTTTCGCAGATTTCTCTTTGCGGTCATGATTCACCTCCCGGATTCTTTTGTGAACACGGGCGAACTTGGCGTCTCCATTATATTTCTTTAGAAGAGCTTTGTTGGCTGTTTGAATCGCTTTCAATCTGACAATTATCGAATCGAGTGCGGCGGTTTCTTCATTGAACTTGGCAATGGAATCAATAACAAAGCCGTGCTCCTTGAATCGCTGGGTGAAGGCTTCTCTCAGAGTGATGAACTCCGGATCGTCTTGGTCGATGTTGTCCATAAAGGCTCGAATTGTATCGCGCCATTTGTCTTGCAGCTCGCGGCCACCGGAAATAAGTTTAAGCTCCTCTTCTCCAATCTTCGAGAAGGTGAACTCAATATCCTGCATTGCCTCGTTTACAAGAATGGTGGTCTGCTCATTTGCGTTGAAGGCTTCTTTCTGATTGATAATGGTGATGTGATGCTGTACCTCTTTCAGCATATCTGGAAGTTTGGTCAGTTCCACCTTTGAAAATTTCTCCTTCAACTCATCATCGCCGAAAGTGCGGACAAGGTTGCCGCAGTCGCGGGCCGCCTCCAACACTTTTTTTAACTTCAACAGTTCCTCCTTGTCTTGTATTGTTGAGACCTCCGAACTGAATTCCTCTACATTGTCAACGGTATATTCAAACAGGGTGTCGTGAATATCCCGCATAGTGTCAAGTATTTCCTGCGGATTTTCGAGTACTTGTGTGAACGTGTTGGTCACTCCGCTACCGTCTTCTTCCGGGTCGTTAAAACGATTCAATTCCTGAAGATAAGCCTCGTTGGTTTCCTCGAAGTTCCGTTTGATGTCTGCGAAGTCTATGATGTAGCCGTAGCGGTTGTTTTTATACGGACGGTTGACGCGAGTCAGAGCTTGAAGAAGATTGTGGTCTTTCAGTTTTCTGCCGAAGTACAGACGCTTCAAACGCGGAGCGTCAAATCCTGTCAGCAACATATTGAATACAATAAGCACATCGACTGTCATATTCTTTTTGAAGTCCTTAACTATCTGCTTTCTGGTCTCCTTATCGTCTGTATCGTGGAGAATAAGTTTTGCCTTGATGTCGGTAGGGAAAGAGGCATCTTTGTTCATTTCTCGTTGCACCTCATCCCAATACATTGCCAAGTTACGGGCTTGTCCGCTTGTCTCGCAGATAATCATACCTCCGAGAGTATTGTCTCCATGTTGCTGACGGAATCTTGTGAGGTCGGTTATGACATAACGGATAAGTTCCTTGACATAGTTCTCATGCTCGATGATGGTTGATTTCTGAACATCCTTTTTTAGAACAAGTTGCTCCAACTTATCCATAATCTGAGTGAGTTTCTCCTTGTAGGAGGTCTCAATTTCTTCACGGATGATTTTTAGAGTATAGCCGTCTGCTATCGAGCGGTCATAATAATATGTGTGAAAATAGTCGCTAAAAACTGTAGCGGTGGCCTTTTCATCTTTAAGAAGAGGAGTGCCGGTCAGTGCAATCTTAATGGAATTGGGATCCGCATCGAAAAGATTGGCAAGAAAGCAACCGCCGGGACGATAGCCACGATGTGCCTCGTCAAGAATGAACACTCTCTGAAGATTTGTTGCATACTCTGGAAGTTTTACTTTTTCCTTGTCTTCAGCGAAACGCTGGATGTTCACTACCGTTATTTCCTGTTTGCCGCTTGCGCCCTGCTGTGACTGGTTGCTGCGGAACTGATCCATCAATTCTTTTCTGGAATTGGCGGTGGTGACTACCAAGCCCCGGGCTTCAAATTCCTGTGTTGCTTGTTCGAGAAGGTCGAGACGGTCAACAATAAAGTAGAATTTGGCAACTTTATTTTGTTTGGCAAAATAGTCGTTAAGGAAATAGGCTAAATGATAGGATAATGCTGTTTTGCCGCTGCCTTGTGTATGCCATACCACGCCGGCCTTTGCCCCGTTCTCAAGATGTTCTCGGATAGCCAATGCCGCGAACATCTGTTGATAGCGCATAATATGCTTTTGGTCGGTAATCTCAATCTTTCCGTCAACCTCACGCTCAGATTTTACGTATGCAATGCCGTATCTGAGGATAAACAGCAAACGTTCCGGAGAGCACATTGATGTCAGTATGCGGTTGGTTGGCGTATTGGTATCGAGATTAGTTTTGTATTCCGGAGTTGTGTGAATAACTTCGCAATTGAAGTCTTTAAGAATTTTCTTCTCAAAGTCCTTGTTTATGGGTTTATATGGGTAATTCCGATTGTATGGCGCTACATCAGCATTCGAGCGATTTTCCTCGCGGAAACAGTTGAATGGGGCAGACTCTTTTGCAGCTGTGCAATAGAATGCACCCTGCAACGGAACAATTCCTCCCATTGTGTCATACTCCATATTGTTAGAGAATATCATCAACTGAGTAATGTTGATAAAGGAACGGAAACGCTTGTTGGGGAACCGCTGTAGATTCATCCGCTTACTTTCCGCGACCATACCGCCGGAGTTGTTTGGTTTCTTCACTTCAATGAAAACCAAAGGCATACCGTTTACAAACAATGTAATATCCGGTCTGAACTCATCTTGACCATTCTTGCAGGTGAATTCGGCAGTAAAATGAAATGTGTTGTTGGATGGGGTATCATAGTCAATCAGTTTGACTGGAGACACCGCCTTTAGTCTCTGATAGAAAGCATATCCAAGGTCATCATTCTTCAAGTCATTGCGTATGTCTTGAAGTATTTGGGAAGCTGAAACCGGAGAGTTTGGATTCAGGTTATTAAATTGCTTTTGGAAGACCTCAATAAGAATATTGGTAGAAAGGTCATAGACTGTTCCTGCATCTTCCTCAGATATTTTCCCAAAATATGTATATCCTAAACGAGTCAGATGTACCATAGCCGGCATCTGCACGCGGGTTGCTTCATTAAATTTGCTCATAATGTGCCGTCTTTTCTGCCGTATGAGACATAAGGCTCGGAAGCCATATCAAATAAAAAATTGGAATGAAGGAGGGTGCGAACATCCACTTTCAAACACTGCGCAATCTCAGAAAGAGTTTCCAATGACGGTTGTGCTGTATTGGTACACCACTTCGACACAGTTGCCGGGTCTTTCCCAAGCTGCTGTGCAAGCCATTTATTAGTCTTTTTCTGCTCTGCGAGCACTATTTTTAATCGATTTATGTCTTTTCTCATTTTCTGAGATTAGTTATATCATTTGCGTATTATGCAAATTTAGTGATAAATTTTGATGTAGCAAAAGAATATGCTAAGAAACATATAAACGCCACCCCGGCGAGGGGGCTCGTCGGGGTGGCGCGGGAGGGATTGGTGTGGACTATTTCAGGGGGAGGCAGGCGATGGTGCAGCCGGGGACGTTTTCATCGGGGATGGGCGGCATGTTGGGGTCGGCTACATACTTGAAGCCGCAGATGCGTGCAGTCAGGATGAGCCATTTGGAGAAGGCGTTCATCTCTTTACGGAGACGGTCGGCGAACTCGTGATTGGGGCGTGTGCCGAGTTTGCGGTCGAAGACAACGGTCTCGACAATCATTGTCATGTCGGGGAGGTTGATGTGGCCTTCGGAGCGTTCCCACAAGCGGATGAAGATGTTGTGGGTGTCGTCGCGGTAGCTGAGGGTTGCGCCTACGCAGTTCCAGTCGAGAGATACTTCTTCGGGGTTACCGTCGAATACGAGTGCTACATAGTCACGGAGGGCGAGGTAGAAATCGTCGATTCTACGCTCGGTAAGGGTTGAGATGCTTGTCATATAGATGGTGGGGGTTAAAGGGTTAAACATGCGATTTGACATTCAGTTACTTGGTTGTCGGCCTCTTCGGGCTGACGGTCGGGGTCGGCGATGTGACGGAAGCCGTTGGCTTTGGCTGCCTCTCCTGTCCATTTGCACAGGGCGAGTACATTCTCCATGCTGTCGGCTACAGAGAATACATGGACGATGAGAGTCATGTCTGGTATGCTGAGATAGCCGTTGGAGCGTTCCCAAAGACGATACTGGATGTTGTGGCCGTTGCCGATGAATCGGGCGGTTGCTCCGACACTGTTCCAATCGAGCATCAGCTGGTCGTGGGTTGCACAATAGTTCTCTTCCATGTACATGCAGAAGTCATAGAAGAAGGCCTTGATGCTCTTTTGAGCATCTGCCGAGATGGGGAGGTTTTTCATTTCTTTCATTTTTTGTTGGGGGTGTTCTGAGAATTAAGTTCGTTAATCTCATTGTTAAGGCGGTCGCGTTCAAGAGTCGAGCGGCGGAGTTGCTCCATACGTTGCTCATGCTCGGTGACCATCTTGCGGATGTTACTCACTCTGTCTGGGTCTTGAAACCAGACTTCAATGCTGTCGAGTCCGACACTTGATACGCTGCCATTCATCTGGATAAAGCGATATTTCAGATCGGTGTCGGTGTACTTATCCATGTCATGGCTTTGGATAATAATCCATACACCGAGAAAAAGGCTGATGATGAAGCTGGCGACCACGCAAGCGAAACATTTCCATGAGTTGATGTCAAACTTGATAGTCTTCTCAACTTTCTGTACCTTGGGTCCGCCATTGGCGGCGGCAGTATTCGACTTGACAGCCGCCTCCAATTTTGTCATGGTCGTGCCCAACGTACTAAGAGCCTTTGCCGTTTCGGAATCTTTCTTTTCAATTTTTGTCCCGAGGTCGGTGAAGTTCTGAGAGTAGTCCTTAGGCTTGGGAATGACCGACAAATCGGGTTCAGGTGCCACAACCTTGAACTGAACTTTTTTGAGGCAGTTGGAAATAATGTCCTCAAAAAATTTGGTATTATACACTTCAGTCTGAACCTGTGAGCCATCAGACTGTTTGGCTTGACCTTTCTCAAACTTGTTGCACAGTTCCTCGAAGAACATATAGACGGTGTTGAGGTCGATATTCTTGGGGCTTGCAGTCGCGTTTGAGGAAGGGGTTGGGAGCGCCGGATTCTTACCGGCTTCTCCCTGAGGTGTTGTGAAGGTGTTCATTATATAGATCTTCCTTTTTTAGGTTTACGCTTGCGACTCTTGTACCATGTCGTTTCTGTAACCGGTACATTATCGCCGCTTGAATGAAGTTGAAATAAGTTTAGACCGAGGCTGAAATCCTGCGACTCGTCTCTGTACTCCTGTTGTGGAGTGTGAGATTGCTGAGGCATCGGCTTCTGACGTTCCGGCTGATGTTGCACTCTTGGCTTGTTGGCTTCCAATGCACGAATCAACTTGGAGTAGCTGCACGACTTATCAATCTTTGAGCCATTGAACGCATACTTACCCATCTTGAACCGGATGCCCTGCACCTTGTTGGTGCTTCCGTTGTTGATGAGGGTGCATTCTATGCCGTGGCTCTCAACAGCCGCGATGAAGCTGTTGAAATCAGTGTGTCGTGGCAACTCGGCCTTGATGATGTCGAATATCCGGTAACGTGTCTTGTCCGGCTCACGTAAACGATTGCGTTTGACTTCCTCTTTGCCGGGTGCCATATACAGTCCTTCTCGCTCGGTAATATCCCGACAAACCCGCTGGCTACGGAAACGCTCGTTGCTATCGAATATAGTCTTGCCGGAATTGCTGACGCGATTGAAAACGATATGGCAATGTGGGTGCTCCCGGTCGTGGTGACGCACAATCAGAAACTGAGTGTCGCGGATGCCCATTCGTTCCAGATACTCCAGCGCAATTTGCCGCATATAGTCATTGCTCATGCGTGGGGCATCATTGGGCGAGAAACTCAGTACGGTGTGCCCGACATTCTTTGTCAGCCTCGGATTCATCTCGGCTTGTGCCTCAAAGCTATGGGTAATGCTGTCAATCGAGTCGAGCATGAGTCCATCGGCGGCTATGATCTCCGCACCTTTTTTGTCATTGAGAACGTATGTAATCGCACCTCGGAATTCCTGTCCTTTCTTCAACTTCGACATCATAGGCCAAAATGTTTGAGGGCGTTGTCAAGACGGGCGCAAAGCTCGCGGTTCATCTGCGCAGCGAAAGCATATCCATCTCGGTTGGCGACATGTGCCGTCTGGTTGAGATTGTTTTTCATACCGCATACATCGCGCCGAAATTCGGCAAGTTCGGGAGTCATCCGTTCCTTTACTACTGAGTGTGCCACGCTCTGTCGGATATACTCAGTAGGGGGCAGCCCGGCTTGTCCGGCCTTGGTCAAAAGGTCGAACTTTTCTGCTGTGCAGACTTTCAAAGTGAAGCGGTAACGCCTCTTCTCTGTGGCTGATTTTGGAGGTCGGCCACCTTTCCTCTTTGGAGATTTCTCATTTGTCATTTGCGAGAAAATTAGAAGGTAATTCGCCACTGATGGCGACTGGTTGATAAATAGTTTTAGACCGACGGGATGCAAGTTTAGCCGTGCCGCCGGAGGTGGTCTTCGGCGGGTTTTGGTTGTCCCAAAACACTAACTTGCTCCTGTCACTGTAAAATCCACTGCGAGCCTTCGGCATTACGAAGTACCGATGAGAAAAGCAGAGTCTGAGAAGCAGTCTCTGCCCTGATTCCATACCCTTTTGATACTCGGATGGTGTAGCTCTGCAAGCCATCGGAGTGTCAAATCGAAGGACGTTGCAGTTCCTGCAGTTTCGGCAGTTTCTCAGTTCAAACTGCTGAATTTGTAGATACTGCATGAGGTCAGAGTTTGATATAATTCCCATGCTTCGACTTTTGAAAAAGTTTGCCGTTGAAGTTCTTCAGAAACTCCATTAGCGCACGCTCCGACATGCCGTTTTCCGCAGCCACGGCGATAGCACTCCCAGTAGTAAATTCCGGAGGTAAGGCGGTGACAATGGCCAACTGCTGTGCGGTGAGCGAAAGCTCTTTTAGAATCGTCTGAACTTTCTTGGCTGACTCCATAAAGTATTCAGCAAGGGTAATGGCTCTCTCAACTGAAATCAGGTCGATGACATCTTTCCCGGCATCATTGCAAGCCCATCGTACCATTTGTATTATCAGGCAAAATCGGATGGCGTATATCTGTAATTTGCAATAGATGCCGACAAGGGTCTCATTCGGTTCTGTGTCGCATTTGTCTGACAAGTTATGCTGCCATTCAAAAAGTCTTTCAAGGGCTTCTTCAGCAAAGGGGACGATGACAGGCAAAATGTCGTTGTTTTCATCGTAGGCACATTCAATGCACATCAGTCGGGAAAGAATATTTTGCCATTCATCGGCGACATCGAATGTCGGCTGCTTCATCGACCATCGGGTTGACAGCTCCTGTTTGAGTATCACGAAAAGTATGCGGTCAATAAACCCGTTTGCCGAGCGTTCACCTTTGGCAAGTTCTGAAAGGATGCGTTTTTGCATAGTACCGATAACCGAAATAAACGGACGCTTGATGAAGATGGAACTGCGGGAACTTTTGCGGTCGGACATCGTTGGCTTTGCACTGAATACCGAAAGCCAAAACTGTTCCTCAGAGCCGTTGTTGTAGCGGTTGAAGTTTTTGACCCATGCTGAAAGCTCGTCTGAAAGAAGACACAGACCACGGCGGTTTTGAGAATGAATGAGGCTCAGACCCTCCGGTGTTATATCGGAAACCAAGAAGCGGCGGCGGACAGGTTCACGGGGGCAGACATCAATACCTTTTTCTGCACGCTCCTTCCGGCTCATCTCCAATTGATCCTGATATTCCAGATACTGTTTCTCGTAAATTCTGTTTTGCTCGTAGTCATGCTCTACAAACGGACGCATGGCGAAACTCAACGGATGGCTCTTGTTGGCTCCGGGTCTGCCGATTAGTGCCATATACAGAATGGCGCTTTCGTCCCAACCCTCTTTCATCCTCGCCAGATAAGTGTTGCCCACCGCGACTGAAACCGCAACCAGCATCGCCGCTCCGACATAGTCGATAGGGAATCCATAGCAATCGTTTACCTCTCTGATGATTTTCTGAATTTTTGAAGGAAAGATGCTGATGGGGAAACCGCTACCGGTCGGATTGACGCTTAGGTTGATGGCTTTGTCAAGGATGAGCTGAGGTGTAGATTCCTTACTCATAAGCGACAGGATTTGTTTCTACCTCCGGGACGAAGACCCTTGTTCATCTCGGCTACCATCTCGTCATAGGCTTGCGCTTGTGATTTCGGCTTGCCCGATGCCATATAATCGAGCAGCTCGCTTCGGATAAAGCGCCAGCCTTTGCCGCCGGGATTCTTGTAAGCCGGGACAACGCCGTTTCGCGCCTTTTTATAAAGAGTGTTCTTACACTCTCCAAGCAATGCGCACGCCTCTTTAGTGGATATAAAATCAGGCGCGACTTTTTGGGGTGGGGAGAGCGCGTTGCGCAACTCCCTCAGTTCACCGAGCAGGCTTGTTACCAACGCGGTCAGATAAGTCACCGCTTCGGGCAACTTATCAAAGGTGATGGATGTTTCCATAAATTTACAACCGAACCCTTGGGAAAACGGCACGCCAACATGGCATATCCGTGTCAAGGATTCGGTTGCAAAATTACAGGGAGAAATAAGGGAGAACAATAGGGTCTAAACCGACTCTAAAGTGTCTCCAAAACGTCTCCGAAGCTATAAATCAGTACTTTTCTCCGGAGAAATTGAGTGGAGATGGTTTGGAGATGAGTATTCAATAACATGAACCAGACAAATCCGGGAACTCTGTGATTCCGTCCAAATCATCGTCTAAGTTGTCATCATAATCCTCTTCACGGAATTTGGCGGCAGACGCATAAGCTTTGTCATCATCTGTCATCCTTCCCGATTTCGAGTCTTTGGAGGGGCTTGCATTTGGCGGCTGTGGAGTTTGACTTGATTGCTGCTGCCTGTATCTTTCCTCTGCCTTTTCTCGACGGTCGGCTTGAGCTTCGAACTTCTTTTGTTTCTGCTCTTCCTCAAGCTGCTTAGTCAATTCACGCTGATTCCTCTGCTTCTCTCGTTCCAACCGATTGCGATAGTTGGGACTGAATTCTTTATTTATTTTGATAATGCCTTTGTCCGCGTCAAGGGTCAGTTTTCCTTTGATTGTCTTCAATTGGAGATCCTCAAAATGCTCATGGAATGTGCTTTGAAGGAAGTATGCTGCCTGAGGTCCACTCTTGCTGAAGAGTTGTTGCATATTCCAGCCATAGTGATACAGGTCTGTTTTGGTAATAGGAGAATGAGTTTCCACTTTTTTGTGGACAGTCTCACTTGCAGATAATACCGACCATGTCTTATTACCAGCTCTCTGAAACTTCGATAACCGGCTTATTAGTATCTCCAGATTTTCTTTGGTCATATAGGGGCCAAGTACTTCGATTGTGTATAGACACGCCTCTTGGAATGTACGTTGCAATCCTGCTTCAATCTCGTTAGCAGCATTGGAGGCAACATTCGACAGGTCAAGCATATTTTCGTTGATAGTCTTGACTAACTCCTCTTTCTCGTCAGAAGCTTTTTCAGCTTTGACTGCCAAAACCTCGGTCAACAGCATTCTTGCATCCTCTCTCGTAAGAGGTTGACTCTCGGTCGTTGGCTGTTCAATTTCGGAGTTTTTGTTCTCATTCGTTGAAGTGTCCAGACTTGTAGCGGTCTGCGGAGTTATTCCGCGTTTCTTCCAACTCTTCTTGACAAAGAAGTCCGTGAGTTCCTTTATCCCTTCATGGATAAGGAAATAAACTCCGATACAACTTGCCAATACCATGAAAAAGAAGAAATTGGCGTTTAAGTCAGTGTGACCTTCACTGACAATCTTGTTTCTCACCGCATACGCAAAGAAGAGACTCATTAGAGCTACGAAGAATAGCATCAGCGGATTGTGGCCTTTAATCAGGTCTTTCATTCGATTTTTATGACTCTTAAATTGTGCTGAATTTTGTAAACAAGAATAAAACACGGAGTTGTCGACGATTGTTCGTGACCCGATATGTTAAAATGCCACCCTGCATTTCTGCAAGATGGCATTTTTCGATAGAACTGAATGGATAGTGACTATTTGAGCGTGATGGCGTTGGAGGCTTCGCGTTTCTTCTCGCCGACCACTTCGGCATAAATCTGGGTCGTTCTGACGCTACGGTGAGTAAGCATCTTCGACACCACATACACATCTATACCCAATGAGATAAGGATGGTGGCGAATGAGTGGCGTAGGCAGTGGAACGACAACTTCTTTGTTATCCCTGCTGACTTTACCCAATTCTTGAAAGCGTGTTGGGCCATTGAACGTTTGAAGCCCTTGAAAACAAGACCGTCACCTCGTTCACCACAATATTGCAGTGCTTCTTCACTGATAGGGAGTGTGGCCTCGGTTTCTGTTTTCTCAGTGCAGAGTCTGAGGCAGTGGCCTCCATCGGGACTACGCTCGATATTCTCCCATTTGAGCTGAAGAAGGTCGCTGAGACGTAAGCCGGTGAATAGACCGAACATAGAGGCTCGCTTCAACACTGGAATGTCGCATTGAGAGTTTGCGAGAATCTTCATCTCCTCCAATGTGATATACTCCTTCTTGACCTCCTGCCATTTGAGTCCATCAAGAAAATCATTGACATTTTCAAGCAGAAGTTTCTCCTTGTATGCCATTTTCAATAAGCAACGGAATGTTGACCAGTATCCGGCGGCAGAGTTTGCCGATAAGGGTATCTTCTTCTCCGGGTGGCGCAGTGAGTAGGCTATGAGAAGATAGTCACGGAAGTCCTCGCACAGGCTCACGGTAACATCACCGAAAGTGCATTGACCTCTGGTGAAGTTCTTGAAATGTAGATATACACTCATCCATTTGTCATACTTGCTTTTGGCTTTCTTCTCGAAGTAGGCGAGGAAATCCTGCTTCTGCTTTGTCTTATCGAGAAAACCAAACTGTTCATTTATCAGACTCTGATAACGGATGCAACGTATGGCCTCGGCCTTTTCTTCCATTTCCTGATTGAAACGGCGTTGCATTTCATTGGTGGGATTCGCAAAGATGACAATACCGAGAGTCTCACGACGTGTCATCTTGTTGGTGTGCGGATTGCGTATCGCCGGGTAATAGTCAAGATACAGCGATAGCTTTCCTCCGGCGTATGGACGCTTGCGGAGGAATACTTTGGTACATGTATTCATCTGTGTGGGGGGATTATAATTTGACACAAAGTAAGCATGAGAATCGAGGGAGAACAATAGAGTCCGGATGCTCTCCGATGTATCTCCAAATCGTCTCCATTGGCTATATCTCCGGGGATTTCAAGAGATTATCCAATTCACTCCGGAGAATATGAGTGTACTTACCCTTCTTCACACGGGTAATGTTGTGATACTTCAGATAGTGGTGCAGCTGGTCACGTGTCAGCCCATATTTCTCCATCGCCTCAGGGTATGTATAATACTCCGGTTCTTTCGGCTCGGCTATGCCTTTGGCTAAATCGAAATGATATTTGGAATAGAATGTAGCTGCACCGACTTTCTTCTTGGGGATGGCCTCCTTTGACACCAAACAGTATATTGCCGATAATGACATTCCATATCGCGCCTGAATCTCAGCTGCGGTGTCCCACTCAGATATTTCATCACTGGGTTGTTGTTTTGCGAAATAAGCGTCAACATGTTTCCGGCTCCAAAGGGTCTTGCCTCTTTGCTGAGTCTTCGGCCAGCTCTCGCGCTTGGCTATCTCATAGAGTCCCGAATTGGATATGCCATACTTCTCTTGCACCTCCTTCGAGGTGTAGAATTCGGTGATGGGTGTGGGTACTTTAGCCTCTGTCACTTGTTCAACTCTGAGAATGTCAAACAAAGCATCAATGTCTGCCCGCCTGATAAGAGTCTTCCTTTTCAGTTTCCAAACTTTCACTACACCTTGATTGATATAGTTGTAGATTGTCATGTGGCAGACTCCAAGAAGTTTTGCCGCTTGGGTCGGTGTCAAGAACTCTTGTGTTGCTACTTCTGCTCGACCCGACTGCTGATGCTCGTATTCCTGCTGATAGGATTCAAGCCGAGATTGACGTTTTCGCTCCTTGTATGCCAGCCCCGAACACCGGTGGCTACAGTACTCTGTTGATGTCTTGCGAGCGATGAACTCAATTCCACACCAACGGCATTTCTTTTTGATTTCAATGTTACTGCTCATTTTTTACATTTTCGGTGGTTATTTCGCCAGTTATTTCGCCGAAAGTGTATATGGGCGTAAACCGACGTAAATCTACGTAAACATCGTCCATAACCTTTCGTTGGCCGATTGCGGCTCATGGCTATTCGCTACAAATCGGGTACAAAAAAGCAGGTGAAAAGTGGTGAAAAGTGGTTTTATTGAGCAGTAAGCACGAAAAAAAGTCGCCCGGTAACGAGCGACTTTTCAATAGTTTATGCCATTTATCACCAAATGGTGACAATCATCTATTTTCCGATGCAGAA
>ERZ778512.1423-NODE-1423-length-15675-cov-3.763508_pt1 | contig 15675 bp, 9 predicted proteins | sample MGYA00510346_ERZ778512 | MGnify/ENA primary metagenome ERZ778512 (study PRJEB29527, sample SAMN07138962) | mouse gut metagenome | material: feces | host: mouse | place: China:Nanjing | collected 2016-01-25 ...
GCTTCTTGCCGCTTGCATGTTGTTGGCGGCGCCTGTGTTCACCGCTTGTGATGACGATGATGATGTTGTTGCTGTGGAGATTCCCGAGAATTTCGCGATGGATCTCTCTTCACTCAATATCGACTGGAACGAGACTGAAGGTGTAGTGGAGCTTGAAGCCAACAACGAATGGAGAGCAGAATCTAACTGCACTTGGATCACAATTGACCCCTCTAAGGGTGAGCCGGGAGATTTCCGCATGTTCCTCAACTTCGAGCCTAACCCTTATCGCCTTCCCCGTGTGGGCGAACTGACTGTGACTTGCGGCGAACAGACCGGCAAGATCACTGTCACTCAGGCCGGATGCACTGATAACACAAAGGTGGCTCCTTGCACCGGCAATATCGAAATCGAGTCGCTTGACTATGCCACAGGTGAAATATCGTTTGTCAATTATTCAGAAGCGATTGAAGGTAATCTCGGCCTTACTATCGAAGAGTTTGGCAAAGGCGTGGAAGAGAACGGCAGCCTCGAGTTCTTTATGGTTGATAAAGAGGGTAAGTGGATTGAAGGTGGCACAGCCGGCACTCCCTGTGGCGCATGGCTTGACTCCGATCTCAATGTCACCAACTGGGATGGCGCAGGATATCCGCTCAATGCAATGTTCCTTGAAGTCTATAATGAAGGCGAGCCCACTCTCGTGATCGGGCGTGCACCCGGTGTGCCCGACGATGCTGAGTTTACTGTTAACTTCGGTTTCACACTCAGGGATGACCACAGCAAATATTGCATCTTCAAGATTGATGTGGTATTCCCGAAGATGGATCTCAAGGGTGAGATAGTCGGCACATTCGATCTTGAAAAGACAGTCGGCTCAATCGGCTATGAACCGGTAGCAGTGCCGTTTGATACTGAGGCTGTGAAATCGCTGCTTGGCTGCTCGTCGATAACACTGGCAAAGGTTGTGGCATATGACGAAGAGGGCGAGTTCGTGCCTTACACCGCCGGCAACGGCTATTGGTTTGACACAACAGGCGCTATCTGCAACTGGGGTGATGGAGCCGGATGGTTCATTGAATACCACGGCGACTCTGAAGAGTCCACTGAAGAGGAGATAAACTCTTGGGCGCTTGGCACATTCCCCGATGTCACCAATGTGTCAGGCACTTCACACATCGGATTCTGGTATAACGCCAAGGTCGTGATGTTTAATGTGAATGTCACAGTGACTGAGTGATGATTGACCCAATATGATTCGTCCGGGCCGTGCAGTCGATGACAGCCGGTCCGGATGAATTGTTTAAGACATGTTTTACACTTGTTTATAAATTGAATCAAAAACAATGCGACTTAAATTTCTAAATATACTTGCTCTTTCAGCGGCTGTTATCTGTGGCGGAGCTCCAATGGTCTCTTGCAGCGACGATGAAGAGAACATCGTTCAGGAGGCGGGCGGATTTGAGGAGCTGCCTGAATCGAAAGATCTCCCTTTCTCATATGAAAACGGCTCACAGACAATCTCTTTTGTTGCCAAAGGGAATTGGAAGGCAGTTGTGGCAGACGGTATTGACTGGGTTTATTTCTCTCCCGCCTCAGGAAAGAAGGGTAAAAACAATGTGAAGGTCACTGTGTCGCAGAACACTGCCTCTTCAGGACGCACAACAACGCTTAATCTTGTCAGCGGAGATGAGACCGTGGCATTCACTGTTCGCCAGCCCGAATTCGGTGGCGAGCTGCCGGGAATCAACCAGGGAGAGTCGGGAATGATCAGCCCTTCAGATATTCCGGACTATGACAAATTCTTTGTCAATTCAGAGTGGGGCCCCACGATTCTTAGCAAATCTGCCAAGTTCTCATTCGCGCGTTATAAATCTTCGGAGCATTTCTTCGTGTTCTGGGCTCCTGAATTCGGCGACGACCCCAACGCCTCTACAGTGCCGGCAAATATGCGTGTTGACATCGACGACCTTCTCGCAAAGGCAGAGAAATTCTTCGACACCAACATCAACAAGCTTGGCATGGCCACTCTCGGGCAGGGTAAGTCGATGCTCGACAAATATAAGATGCAGATTTATCTCCTCTATCAGGAAGAATGGCTTGCCACCGGCTCCGGCTATGATGATGCAATAGGCGCCCTTTGGGTCAATCCGTCAACTTGCCAGCCTGTAGGCTCTACAATCGCGCATGAGATAGGCCACTCATTCCAGTTCCAGACTTATGCCGACCGTGTTCAGGCACAAGGCGTGCCCAACGACTACAAGAGCGGATTCCGCTACGGTTTCGAAGGCCCTGACGGAGCAAACAACGGAGGCTGCGTCTACTGGGAGCAGTGCGCGCAGTGGCAGTCGTTCCAGGACTATCCGGAGCAGCAGTTCACAAGCTATGACTACAACGTGTGGCTCGCCAACTGCCACCGTCATTTCCATCATGAGTTCCATCTCTATGCATCTTATTGGCTGCAGAGCTACTGGGTGGCAAAACATGGAGTGGATGCCTACGGAAAAATCTGGACAGATTCAAGGGCCCCGGAAGATGCTATCATGACTTACACCCGCCTTTATAACGGCAATGACTACAGCAAGACTCGCGAGGTACTTTTCGACTATGCTGTGAGAATGGCCACCTACGACATCGACGGCGTGCGTGAATACAGCAACGGTTTCCAGAATCGCTATACTCCGAATTTTGTAAAAAATGAGAAAGGCGAGTATCAGATCGCATATGACAACTGCCCCGGCGCCACCGGCTTCAATGTGATTCCTCTCTCGGTTACAGGCTCTACGGTGAAAGTGAATTTCAGAGGACTCGGCTATGGCGAGGCCCTTGCCGCCAATGATAAAAGCAACATAGAGGATGGCGACGGCAATGCAAAAGGGAAGCCGACCAAATACAACACCTGCGGAGGCGCTGAAAACATGGGCTGGCGTTACGGCTTTGTGGCTCTTACAGGGAATAAGCGCACATATAGCGAAGTCGGAAAATCTGCCGACGGCTCTCTCTCTTTCAATGTGCCTTCCGGTGCACAGCAGGTTTATCTTGTGGTGCAGGGGTCTCCTGAGGTGTATATGAGCCATGGCTGGGACGAGAATGAAACCAACGACCCGCAGTTCCCATATGCCATCACCCTCGAAGGGGCCCGCATTGCCTGCTATGAGGAGCCTGTCGTGCCTGTCTACAACAAGATAGACAGCCAGAACATGGAGGTGACACTGAATGTGAAACTCACAGCCCCCGGCAAGTATGCAAGAGGGAATGTGGACTTGGCAGAGAAAGAGATATGCTCGTTCTTCGGCCTGGATGCCAATGAAATCGGCAGCATGATCAAGGTGGGCGAGGCTCCCGCAGAGAGTGTTATCTCCTGTCGTGCTCTCAACACTGACGGCACCTACAACATGAGCGCCTCTGCCAACAACGGCTACTGGCTCGACGCTGACGGCAACGCCGGAGTGTGGGGCGGAGGATATATCTATTTCGAGATCTCAGGGTCAAGCCTCACTTATGGCGACCATCCAGAGCAGATCAAGGAAGGGTATACAGGCAGCCACACCATGCGCCCCGTGTTTGTCTACACAAAGGGTGGCAAGCAATACACAGTGAAGTATTCGATCACGCTCTCTTATTAATGAGAGTCTTCCTGCAAAATAGTAGATTTCTTGATAAAAAGATAGATTATTAATTGGCCTTTGGGAGCGGAGATTATACGGTCTTCGCTCCCAAAGTAACTTTCCAAAAGCATCATGAAAAAAGATTTTCTTATGACTATGGCTCTTGCCATGTCGGTTTTGCCCGGTTTTTCTCAGAACGACCCTTCGCAGAGCGGAGTGATAGCGTTGAACCCTGATGAATCTTATCCGGCGGTGTCGACTGTGCCTGTGGTCACACATCAAGGGAAAGCCATATACATTCCCAATGATCTCAGGGGAATGGATCTCAACGACCCTAAATCGAAATGGAGTTTCCACCGGATGGTATCAACTCCCGACGTGGCTCTATTCTGGGCTCCGGAGTTTGGTGACAATATTGCCACAGCCCCCGACCTTGACGGCAACAACATGAAGGTGGACCTTGCCAACCTTATGGGTAAATTGCAGACGTTCTACAACTTTTTCTACAACGACCTCGCGTTTGTGAAAGAGGGGACTAAAGCCGACAAATATAAGATGATGGTTATGCTCGACTATTCGCTCGAAGGCACTGCCTATGGCGGCGACTACGACGGGCAGATAGGGGCGCTCTGGATTGCTCCCAACCGTGTGCAGGATGTGCCTCTCAACTGCATAGCCCATGAGCTCGGCCATTCCTTCCAGCTCCAGATCTCTTGCGACGGCGAGGGCGATGGATGGGGTGGAGCCGGATTTTATGAGATGGCCTCCCAATGGATGCTCTGGCAGGTGAACCCCGACTGGCAGACCGATGAGAATTTCCACCTGAACGCTTTCCGCGACCTCACCCACAAGGCGTTTCTTCATATCGACAACATCTATCATTCCCCCTATGTGCTTGAACTTTGGGGAGAGAAGCATGGCCGTCCATTCATAGCCGAGCTTTTCCGCCAGGGGAAAGTGGGGGAAGACCCTGTGATGACCTACATGCGCCTTACGGGCATGGGGCAGAAAGAGTTTAACGACGAGATGTGGCATAACTATGCCCGCCTCATAAACTGGGATATTGACCGCGTGCGAGATAACGCGCGTCAGTATGCCAACCAATGGCATACTAAACTCGTCGACGCCGGAGGAGGCTGGCAGCGTGTGGCCCCGGAGAATTGCCCGGAGAATTATGGCTTCAATGCAATCGCGCTTCCCGTGCCTGAAAAGGGCGGAAAGGTGAGTGTGGATTTCCGTGGCGAGGCCGGTCGCAAAGGTTATTTCACCTTCAATAAGGATAAGGCAGGCTGGCGCTACGGCATTGTTGCCGTCGACAGCGAAGGTAACAGCCATTACGGAGAGATGATGTCGGCCTCGAAAGGGAAAGTGAGCTATACAGCCCCAGCCGACAAAGAAATCGAGCATCTCTGGCTCGTGGTGAGCGGCGCCCCTACAGAGCATTGGCGCAACATCGACGGAGAAGAGAACCCCGGCGATGCGCAGTGGCCATATTCAATAAAAGTGAAAAGTTATTGACAAGTCTAAGTTGTTGTTGTATAGATTATTGTGAAAGTTATTGACAGTAATGGAGTCCCGAACTGTCAATAACTTCTGCAATAACTGTCGATTCTAATTGATATTTTTGAAGAATCAATCATTTAACACCGATTCACATCAGGCATAATCCTTAATTTTCCAGTCACCATGAAACGATTGATTTTATTGCTCATGCTTCTGCCTTTCTTTGCGACAAAGATGCGGGCGGATTTTCATGCTCCGGAATTTAACTTCCTGCATTACACCACTGAAAACGGGCTGCCGTCGAACTGTGTGCGCGACATTGTGCAGGATAGCGACGGCTTTATGTGGTTTGCAACAGATGGCGGCCTTGTTAGATTCGACGGATTGGCGACAAGAGTATTCACTCCGCTCATGGATGACGGGCTGGAGCGCGACATATTCATCATGTCGGTGTGTCGCTATGGCGAAAAACTTCTTGTAGGCACCGACCACAGGGTGTATGTCTATAATCCTGAAATGGAGTGCCTTGCCCCGTTGGAAGTGAAATATCCCGAGAGTATAGGCGAAAGGATTTCAGGCACAGTTCACGATATAAGCGCGGATTCAAACGGAAATATATGGGTTTCGGTCGGAGGAAAGGGTGTGTTCCGCGTTTCAAAAGAGGGGGAGGCCACAGGCTATTTCGCTTTTCCGGAGGTTCAGAATTACATAGGGATGGTCTATGTCGACAGCAACGACTCTGTGTGGTGTGTGAGCAATGTCGATTATGGCGGCGTCTACAGATATGACAGGAACGTAGGCAAGTTCATGCCGTTCGTAATCACTATCGACGGGGTAAGGGAGCCTTTGGGCGGTATGGCCATATCGTCAGACAGCCACGGCGATTATTGGCTGGGCACATGGAACAAAGGGCTTGTAAAGTTTAATGGGAGAACCGGGGAAGGGAAAAAAATGATGACTGAAAATGCCTCGGTCGGGGCTTTGCATGTGCATGCAGTCACGCAGTATTCCCCGACAATGCTGCTTGTGGGCTCTGACAGCGGCCTTACGCTCGTGGATATGAACACGGGCGAAAGCAAGGTGTATGGCTATGACGAGCTGAATGCGGAGAGCCTTAACGATAAATTTGTGTATAAAGCGGTGGTCGACTCTGAGGGGGGGTTATGGGTTGGAACATATTACCGGGGCGTGAACTACCTCAGACCCGGCTCGCAGCGTTTCCGCCGGTGGTATCATTCGCGTTTTGCCAACTCCGTGAGCGGGAATGTGGTGGTGAGGCTCTGTGAAGACAACAGCGGATTCATATGGATCGGCACCGCTGACGGCGGCTTGTGCCGTTATGACCCGGAGAACCAGGTGTTTCGCAGCTATCCTTTGTCCGGCTCCCGCGACCCGGAAAATGTGAACGCGCTTTGTGCCGACGGCAACAAGATATGGGTAGGCACTTACACCAAGGGGGCCGGGGTGCTCGACGCGTCAACCGGCTCGTGGCATCGAATACCGGTGGACGGGGAGACCTACTCAAGCTGCTATGCCATACATAAGGATTCAAAGGGGAGGATATGGATGGCGGCCACTGAATGGCTTGCGAAATATAATCCGGAGAAAGATCTGTTTGAGAGGATATGCAATCTGAAAGCATGGATTAATGACATTGACGAAGACAGAGACGGAAATCTTTGGATATGCACACAGGGAAAGGGTCTTTTCCGTTATGACCCGGAGACCGGGACTTATGAAAACTACAGGGCCACCGGAGAGCCGGACGCGCTTCCCCACGACCATGTGAACGGGGTTAAGATCGACAATGAGAATGTGGTGTATGTGGCCACGACTTACGGTGTGTATGTGTATGACCGGGCCGGAAATATTTTTAAAAGGGTCAACAATTCAAACGAGCGGTGCATAGTCCATTCTATTGAAAAATCGGGCGACGACCTTTGGTTCTCGACAATGTCAGGGCTTGTGAACCTTAAACCCGACGGATATTCGCGCACATACACCCGCCTTGACGGACTCAGCGACAACCAGTTTATTCCCGGGGCGTCGCTCCATGCATCCGACGGGAAGATTTATTACGGCACGATACATGGTTTCTGCATGGTCGACCCGATGGAGGTGCGCAGCAAGGGTAAGGCTCCTGTGATCAAATTCACAGGACTCGACATTGTGAACCGCAATGTGAGTGTGGGCGACCCCCGTCTCCCATCGTCGCTCAACAGCATCGACAGGCTTGTGCTCACACATGCCGACCACACGTTCAGCGTCTATTTCTCGGCTCTTAGCTACGCCAATCCCGGCGGCAACACCTACAGGTATCGTCTTGAGGGTTTCGACAAGGCATGGCACGACGCCGGAAAGGAGAACCGCGCCACATATTCCAACCTTCCTCCGGGGACCTACACGCTGCGCGTAAAGGCCGCCAATAGCGACGGTGTATGGAATGAGGAGGGCATAGCCCTTAAAATAGAGGTGAAGCCGGCATGGTATGCCTCCGCACTGATGAAGGCGCTTTATGTGATTCTCGGGGCGGCGCTGCTTTTGCTTGGCGTGCGCTACACGCTGTGGCGCATGGAGCGTCATCACATTGTGGAACTCGACCGAATTTCGAGCAACAAGGAGAAAGAGATGTATCGCTCCAAGCTGAGTTTCTTCACAGTGGTGGCGCATGAGATACGCACCCCGGTGTCGCTCATCATAGGGCCGCTGGAGAAGATTTTGGAGTCGTCGGAAAAATTCAGCCCGGCTGTGAAAGATGATTTGCATGTGATAGACCGCAATGCCCGCAGGCTGTTGTCGCTCGTCAATCAGTTGCTCGACTTCAAGAGGGTGGAAGACAACGCATTGCCGGTCGGATTCCGTCATGAGAAGATTGTGCCGCTTGTGGAGAGCGTGGTAGAGAGGTTCCGCCCCTCTGTGGAGCATAATGGAGGAACGCTCACAACCGATTTCCCCGACAAGGATCTCACGGTAGATGTCGATCCCGAGGCAGTGACAAAGCTTGTGAGCAATCTGCTTAACAACGCGAGGAAATTCACAAAAGACTCGATTCATGTGGAGTGCCGACTGTTGCCTGGCGGGCATCAGTTCATGATCAGTGTAGCCGACAACGGGATAGGAATCAAGAAAGAGAACCGCGACAAGATTTTCAAGCCGTTCTTCCAGATTCTCGACAATATCAATGAGTCGAAAGGTGGCACGGGTCTCGGCCTCTCGATTGTGAAGAGCGTGGCCGACGCGCATGGAGGCACAATCAATGTGGAGAGCACGCCCGGCAAGGGGTCGAAGTTTATAGCCGTTCTCCCTGTGAGCCATGAGAATGTGGTCCCGGCTGAAGAGCCTATGGAGAGCTCCGGCGATGACGCGGCTATGCTGCATCATCATGAAGAGCCAGACCCGGGCGCCAAGCCGGCGCTGCTTGTGGTTGACGATAATGAGGAGATGGTGAAGTTTATTTCGTCAAGTTTTGAGAGCAATTATGATGTCTTGACGGCTTCCGACGGAAAAGAGGCGTTGAAACGCATGTCGGAAAGGAGTGTGTCGCTTATAATCTGTGACTGGATGATGCCGGTGATGGATGGCGTGGAATTTCTTAAGGCTGTCCGCAAGGATGAGAACTACAGCCATATCCCGTTTGTGATGCTCACTGCCAAGACCGACAATGTGTCGAAGATAGAGACCATGAGATTCGGCGCCGACGCTTATGTTGAGAAGCCTTTCTCAATAGGATTTCTTGAGGCGCGCATCGAGAATCTGCTTGAGATGAGAAGTATGCTCCGCCGGAAGTTTTCAGGCTCTCCGCTCGAGCCGATCACCACTCTTGCCTCTACGCCTGTGGATAATGAGCTCCTTTCAAAACTGCAGGCGCTCATAGAGGAGAATTTCTCAAACCCTGCGTTGAATGTGGATTTCATTGCCGACCATCTCGGAATCAGCCGAAGCGGGCTTTATTCCAAGATACGCACTCTGGCTAATGTCACCCCCAACGAGCTGATACAGATCACGAGGCTCAAGAAGGCGGCGGAATTGCTTGCCGAAGGGAAGTATCGTGTGAATGAGATCTGCTACATGGTGGGCTTCAACAGCAGCTCATATTTCTCCCGCTGTTTCCAGAAGCAGTTTGGAGAGAAGCCGGGAGAGTTTGCCGCCCGGCATCAATGACGCGGAAGCCGCCGGCGTTATTCGCGCCGGCGGGAGAAGTTGTAGCCGTTGAGTGTGTAGTAGCTCCTTTATTTTGGCCTGGCATTTATCGCACGCTTTCCAGCGGTCTTTCGGACATTCGTCGCCGCCGATGTGAATGTATTCGGAAGGGAATGTCTCAGCCACTTCCGTCAGCACATCGTCAAGCAGTGTGTAGACCTTTTCATTGCCTGCGCAAAGCACATCGTCCGCCACTCCCCATATTGTCCAGAGTTCATAGGGGCCGCCGGTGCATCCGAGGTCGGGGTGTGCGGTCAGCGCGGCGAGCATGTGTCCCGGAAGGTCTATTCCCCCTTGCTGCCGGCCGGTATCGACTTGCGCAAAGTCTGGATGCCGTAGAAATTTCCGGCGCAAGAGGCCCCGTCGATTACAATGCCTTCGGGTGACACTGAAATCATATAGGAGTCAGGATTATCCGATTTCAGGAGATTGAAAAGAGAGATGCTGTTTGAATCGCGGGGGGTGGTGGTCACAGCCGGGTCGAGGCCGGTAGACTCTTTAATGTATTCAGCCAGCAGTATGGCATTTTTATGTAAAGATTCATTTCCTTTCTCATAAACGATGACAGTGTTGGCATTTAGCAGGAACGGTTTCTCTTGCGCCACATTAATATGCCGTGGCAAGGGGACCACCTCATAGTTCGCCGTGTTTCCGGCGGCAAGGAGGCCCGACTGAAGCAGCAGGGCCCCCATGCAGATCGATTTGAAAGTGTTGTGATTATTTCTCATGATGAAAAGGTTGAAGTCAGGATTGTTTATTTAAGAAGCGGAAGCCATTCGGCATACCCTTCTGTGTCCATGTCAGATTCGGGTATGAATCGGAGCGAGGCGCTGTTGATGCAATAGCGCAGGCCGCCCTTGTCGCGAGGACCGTCGGGGAAGACGTGCCCGAGATGAGCGTCGCCCAGTTTGGAGCGCACCTCTGTGCGCTCCAAACTGTGGGATGTGTCATTCACCTCTTCAAGGAGGCTTTTGTCGATAGGTTTTGAGAAAGCCGGCCATCCGCACCCCGACTCAAACTTGTCGGTAGACAGGAACAGCGGTTCCCCAGTGGTTATGTCCACATATATCCCCTTGCGGTATTCATCGTTATACTCGTTGGTGTAGGGGCGCTCTGTGGCGGCATTCTGGGTCACTTCATACTGAATCGGGGTGAGCTCCTTTTTCAGTTCCTCTTTTGATTTTTTTACGAAACGCGGCTCCTTTTCAGCCGGCTTCTTGCTGTTGTCGCGCGCATTGCGAGCAAGGGCGAAAAGCGATGGGTCGAGATGGCAGTAGCCGCCGGGATTGTTGTCGAGATAGTCCTGGTGATAGTCTTCGGCCTGATAGAAGTTCTTCAAAGGCATTGACTCCACCTCTATCGGGTCGAGATATTTTAGCGAAAGCTCATGAAGGGCTTCATCTACAACCGGCTTGTCGGCAGGGTCGGTGTAGTATATCCCTGTGCGATACTGTGTGCCACGGTCATTCCCCTGCCTGTTGAGGCTTGTGGGGTCGATGGTCTTGAAATAAAGGCCGAGGAGGAAAGGGAGCGACACCGAGTCGGCGTCATACACCACTTTTACTGTCTCGGCAGCGTCGGTGCGACCTGTGCACACCTCTTTATATGACGGGTTTGGCACAATGCTGTTGGCGTATCCAACTTCAGTGGCAATCACTCCGGGCACAAGTTTAAGGAAATGCTCGGTGCCCCAGAAGCATCCTCCTGCAAGGTAAATGGTTTTCTGATTCATGGCTTTGTTTTGGGGGTTGTCATAAGAAGACTCAGACATTCCGGCCGCTTGTTGTGTGGCGGCATGTCCTGTGCATCCCGCCGGCAGGCAGGATGCAACGGCAATGAAAGATAACGTTGCACCTTTAGCGGCAACACGCAGAAAATTTATCATACGTTTCATATTATAACAACTCAAAATGAGTTATATTGTTTAAACACACAGCAATATTGATGGCGACACGGCGTTTTTATTTTATCCGTTCATCTGCTCCCGAACATTGCCGGAATGCCGATGAATCATTGCCCGGGCAGGGTGATACGGAATCAGACCAGGCGAATAACCTACCTTGTAAAATAACCCACATTCCGCAGGGCTAATCCAAGCCCCTGCACATTGAGAGAGGGTGAATCAAATCGCGAAGATTTGATTCACCCTCTCTCCTTATAATCTTATAATTTTAAGATAGTTTTATATTTTTAAGTTCACAAGCACATAAGTAAACAGGAATAATCAATTATAAACCGAAACTTATAGAAAAACTTGTAATGCCATGCGAAAATACGGATATATATGTGTATATTTGCATATCGGAAACGGCGAGTTCCGAACCGGTGGTTTCCGAACTATATGTTTCCGGATTGATGGTTTCTAAAACGGTATTTTATAATATTTGTGCAGATGAAATTTTTCGACAGAGCTCGGCGCCTTCGACAGGTTGCGTGAGCCGGTAAGGCGTGACTACACCACATTCTCCGACTAGACAAGTAAATTAGGCGATAAGAGACAACAGAAAACTACATCAATTATAATTTTGACAACAGTTCCGAACCTGTCATCACCTCCATTCTGGAGAATGCAAACAATTTATTGTCGAGGTCTTTCAGAGATGCTCCAATGTGATATACGGTTTCATCAATAATCAGGAAGCGATCATGGGCTTTGGTATACTTGTGTAGAGTCACACCCGGATACTGTTTATTATGTTTCTCCACATCCTGGCTGAGCTGCTTGGAAATTTGCCCGTCATAAATATCAACCATAACGCCCGACGCACGTTTGGACAACTGTACAAGTACAGTATCATCAATATAATTGTCGATTACCACAATCCGATGTTTCGCCCCTCTAATTTTGCCCATTGGCGAAACTGAATACCTCTTATGGTACTTACGCGATAACCCACAGAGATTATTACATCAAGATTGAAGAATTCGAGAGTTCTTGTCACACTCCGATTCCCTTCCTGACGAACTGTTCGGAATTTCCGAACGGTTGCCTCTTTAAGTAATTCTCCAGACTCAAATATATGTTTCAAATGCTCGCTTATATTGGCCTTGCTGCTGGAAAACAACTCAACTATCTGAGCCTGCGTAAGCCACACTGATTCATCCTCCACTCTTACATCAAGAGCGAGAGTATCATCAGGCTGATAGAGTATGATTTCATTTGCATTATTTTCTTTCATCTTGCAAATTTAGTGAAACATTCTCAAATAAAACCAATTTTAGAAACAGATACTTAACGCTATATTGCAAATGTTTAAGATTGGTCATATATTCAGGAAGCATATTAAAATTTAAGTTTCGCCAGCTTAGCTGGCGAAACTTAAATCATTTATTTTTGAACACTACTTACCGATTATTTTTTGTGGGCTACGGCTGCCTCCTCGATGGGCAGGCATGCCTTGTAGTTCTCGATGTAGGCGTTGAAGCCGGCCACCTCTTCCTCTGTCGGGGCGATGCTTGTGCCGGTGTTGCCGCCAAACACTTCCATCTCCAGATAGTCGGCAAGGTTGCGGTCGTTGGTGTTGTTCACAAGGAACCCGGCCAGCAATGCCATGCCCCATGCGCCACCTTCGCCTGCGGTCTCCATCACGGAAATCGGGGAGTTGAGAGCGGCGGCAAGTATGCGCTGTCCCACGCCCGGAGTCTTGAAGAGGCCGCCGTGGCCGGTGATGCGGTCAACCTTGATTTTCTCTTCGTTGAAGAGAATGTCGTTGCCGATTTTCAGACATGCCACAGCCGCGTTGATGTTGGCGCGCATGAAGTTTGCAAGATTGAAGCGGTTGCCGACGGTGCGCACAAACAGCGGGCGACCCTCCTGAAGCCCTGTGATAGGCTCGCCGGAGAAATAGTTGTAGGCCATGAGTCCGCCGCAATCTGCATCGCCGGTGAGGGCGTTGTTGTAGAGAGTGCTGAAAATCTGGTTCATGTCTACAGGCACTCCGAGAAGCTCGGTGTATTCTCGGAAGATTCCCACCCACGCGTTGAGGTCGGATGTGCAGTTGTTGCAATGCACCATAGCCACGAGGCTGCCGTCGGGTGTGGTCACCATGTCAATCATCTCGTAAGGCTTGCTCAGCTCTTTCTCAAGCACAATCATGGAGAAAGAAGATGTGCCGGCAGAGACATTTCCGGTGCGCTGTTTCACAGCGTTGGTTGCTGCCATGCCGGTTCCCGCGTCACCTTCAGGAGGACACACAGGCACACCGGGTTTCAGAGTGCCGGAGATGTCGAGCCTCTTGGCGCCTTCTTCGGTGAGGCGTCCGGCTTCCTCTCCCGCCACAAGCACCTTCGGAAGAATCTCTTCGAGAGTCCAGCTGAAGCCCTTGTCGGCAATCAGTTTGTCAAACTTCTCGATCATGTCCTTGCAATAGTCCTTGGTTTCGGGGTCAACAGGAATCATGCCCGAACCGTCGCCTATGCCAATCACCTTCTCGCCTGTGAGCTGCCAGTGGATGTAGCCGGCGAGAGTGGTTAGGAAGGCCATGTCTTTCACATGCTCTTCGCCGTCGAGTATAGCCTGATAGAGGTGGGATATGCTCCAGCGCAGAGGTATGTTGTAGTTAAACAGTTCGGAAAGCATGGCTGCAGCCTCGCCGGTGTTGGTGTTGCGCCAGGTGCGGAAAGGTGCGAGCATGTTGCCGTTCTTGTCAAACGGCATGTAGCCGTGCATCATAGCGCTGACGCCGATTGCGGCGAGCTGCTGAAGCTCCACGCTGTAGAGAGCCTGCACGTTGGCGCGGAGGTCGCGGTAGCAATCCTGCACGCCAAACCAGATTTCTTCGAGGCTGTATGTCCAGAACCCGTTTACGAGCTTGTTCTCCCACTCATGGCTACCCTGGGCGATAGGGTTGTTGCTTTCGTCGATGAGCACCGCTTTGATGCGGGTAGAGCCAAACTCTATGCCGAGTATGGCTTTCCCCGCCTCAATGGTGGCTTTTGCTTTTTCAGTCATGGCCGGAGAGATTAGCAGAGCGACTTGTTGAGCATATAGTAAACCTCATTCCAGCGGAGCTCGTTCTTGAACGCCGGGATTGTGGTGTGGGCATTGATGTGGGCCATCTCTATGCCTGCGATCTCAGCGTAGTCTTCCCAATATTCGGGAGTGAGCTCGTAAGAGAAGCAAGAGTGGTGGGTGCCTCCGGCAAGAATCCACGCTGCGGCGCCGGTCTCGAAGTTGGGCATTGGAATCCAGAGAGCGGAAGCCACGGGGAGTTTGGGAAGCGGTTTAGACTTGATGCACTCCACATCGTTGGCGATGAGGCGGAAACGGTTGCCGAGATCTACTACAGTTGCAGTCACGCCGGGGTTCGGGCGAGAAGTGAACACAAGGCGGGCTGTGAGGCTCTTGCGGATGCCGATGCCAAGGAAGTGAACTTCCAGGCGGGGTTTCTCCTCAGCGATGAGGGGGCACACCTCAAGCATGTGGGCCTGGAGGATAGAGCTGTCCTTGCCGTCGAAGTTGAGAGTGTAGTCCTCAAGGAAAGAGCATCCCTTGCCTTCCGACATCACCCACACTGTGCGATAGAGGGCAGCGCTCTTCCAGTCGCCTTCTGCGCCGAAGCCGTAGCCTTCAGCCATGAGGCGCTGAGAAGCGAGACCGGGAATCTGGTCGAAGCCTACAAATTTCGGGTCGTTGATGTCGTTAGTGCCGAGGTCGTCGAAGTTGGTTGTGAAGCCCTTGGCGCCCTTTGCAGTGAGGATTGCGCGGAGAGCGAGCTCGGCGTGAGCCGCGTTCCAGATCTTCTTGTATTCCTCTGTGGCGGGGTCCTTGAGATTGTCAGCCACAACATATTCGTTGAAATAAGTCTCTACGAGAGCCTTGATTTCTTCATCTTTTACTTTCTTGAAATACTCCATGAGCTCGCTCACCGGAGTGTAGTCCACATGGTAGCCGAGACGCTGTTCAGCCTCAACCTTGTCGCCGTCAGTCACAGCCACATTGTTCATCTGGTCGCCGAAGCGGAGAATGAGGCAGTCCTGAGAGTCAGCCCAGGCAGCGGCCACGCGCTCCCACACAGCGATTTTTCTCTGAGCCTCGGGGTCTGTCCAATGGCCCACAACCACTTTGCGGCGGATGCGCATACGTGTGCAGATGTGTCCGAACTCACGGTCGCCATGAGCGCTCTGGTTGAGGTTCATGAAGTCCATGTCCATGTCGTTCCATGGAATTTCGGCATTATACTGGGTGTGGAAGTGGAGCAGGGGCTTGTTGAGCTGCTGAAGTCCGCGAATCCACATCTTGGCGGGTGAGAAAGTGTGCATCCATGTGATTACGCCGGCACACTTCGGGTCGTTGTTGGCGGCGAGCATGATTTCGCTCACTTCCTTTGAAGAGTTGGCGGTGCCTTTGTAGACCACCTTTATAGGGAGGTTTCCTGAGTTGTTAAGA
>ERZ778512.1449-NODE-1449-length-15433-cov-4.617310_pt1 | contig 15433 bp, 10 predicted proteins | sample MGYA00510346_ERZ778512 | MGnify/ENA primary metagenome ERZ778512 (study PRJEB29527, sample SAMN07138962) | mouse gut metagenome | material: feces | host: mouse | place: China:Nanjing | collected 2016-01-25 ...
AATAGGGTAAAAACTTCATGTGATTAGCCGATTTTGTTACGTTGCGCGAATGTGTAAAGATCCATCAGTGATTTACATTCTAATTTTTCCATCAGGCGACTTTTATAAGTGCTGACAGTTTTGTTGCTGATGAACATTTTTTCAGCAATGTCATTATTATCCTTGCCATCAAGAATATACCGCATGACACTAATTTCTTGTTTCGATAAGGAGTCGAGTTTTTGCTGGTCGGACGTTAAACTTCCAACAAACCGGTTGAGAGAGAAGGGGAAATAGCAGTAGCCATTTTTTGCAGCTTCAATAGCCGCAATGATATTGTTCATGCCTTCTTTTTTACTCACGAATCCATTAGCGCCAGCATCAGCACAATGTTTCCCGTAAAAATGGTCATTTTTAGCGGAGACAATAATAATAATTCCGCTATATTGGCGCTTCCTCAGCGTTTCTAACACCTGGATACCGTTAACTCCGGGGATATCGACATCAATGATGACGATATCAGGCTTAAGTGTTTCCACCCGCTGAACGGCGCTTCCCCCTTCAGTCAACTCCGCTAAGATTTCAATATCGTTTTTGATCAATAAATTACGAATTGCTGCGATAGCAAGAGGATGGTCATCAATAATTATTGCGTTCATAGATTATTCCCTTTGCAATGAAGCATCTCCCTTCTCCCTGTAGTAATACAGACATAAGGCGTCATCTCATTTTCTCAATAAAAATAAGAAAATCTGAGCTTCCTTTAAGATAATTCGACAAGTATACCATATAAATAGTCGGCATAAATGAAATGTCAACAATAAAATCAGGGATTGTACCGATGATTTATAGTTTCAAGTTGGCACTATAAGTCTTCTTACTAATCCTACAGGCGTAAGAATTGTATTGCAAAAGCCACGGTTTAGTCCTCTGTTGTTTTTTTTGCACCTCATTTAAATTAGGCCTCCAACGTTCCTGGGATAATGTGCAACACATGCACTGTGTTTGATATGAAGAATGAATGCTCTTTTCATTCAATTCATAAATTTCATCTATGAGAAATGAGAGATAATAGTGGAACAGATTAATTCAAATAAAAAACATTCTAACAGAAGAAAATACTTTTCTTTATTGGCGGTAGTTTTATTTATTGCGTTTTCAGGTGCCTATGCCTATTGGTCAATGGAATTAGAAGACATGATTAGTACAGATGACGCCTATGTCACGGGGAATGCAGATCCAATTTCTGCACAAGTCTCAGGTAGTGTCACTGTCGTTAATCATAAAGATACGAACTACGTTCGACAAGGTGACATTTTAGTTTCACTGGATAAAACTGATGCCACTATCGCACTCAATAAAGCTAAAAATAATCTGGCAAATATTGTTCGGCAAACGAATAAACTATACTTACAGGATAAACAATACAGTGCCGAAGTCGCTTCAGCACGTATTCAGTATCAACAATCTTTAGAAGATTATAACCGTCGAGTGCCGTTAGCGAAGCAGGGGGTTATTTCAAAAGAAACGCTGGAGCATACCAAAGATACGTTAATAAGTAGCAAAGCGGCATTGAATGCCGCTATCCAGGCTTATAAAGCGAATAAAGCTTTAGTAATGAACACACCATTAAACCGTCAGCCACAAGTCGTTGAAGCGGCGGATGCAACTAAAGAAGCCTGGTTGGCGCTTAAACGTACGGATATTAAGAGTCCGGTTACCGGCTATATTGCCCAGAGAAGTGTTCAGGTCGGCGAAACAGTGAGCCCCGGACAATCGTTAATGGCTGTCGTACCGGCACGTCAAATGTGGGTTAATGCCAACTTTAAAGAAACACAACTCACGGATGTACGGATTGGTCAATCGGTCAATATTATCAGCGATCTTTATGGTGAAAATGTTGTGTTTCATGGTCGGGTGACAGGGATCAATATGGGAACCGGCAATGCGTTCTCCTTATTACCTGCACAAAATGCGACAGGGAACTGGATCAAAATCGTTCAGCGTGTACCGGTTGAAGTTTCTCTGGATCCAAAAGAACTCATGGAACACCCCTTGCGCATTGGTTTATCGATGACTGCAACTATTGATACCAGGAACGAAGACATTGCTGAGATGCCTGATCTGGCTTCAACCGTGACCTCTATGCCTGCTTATACCAGTAAGGCTTTAGTTATCGATACCAGTCCGATAGAAAAAGAAATTAGCAACATTATTTCGCATAATGGACAACTTTAATGGCAATCACTAAATCAACTCCGGCACCATTAACCGGTGGGACGTTATGGTGCGTTACTATTGCATTGTCATTAGCGACGTTTATGCAAATGTTGGATTCCACTATTTCTAACGTCGCAATACCGACAATATCTGGCTTTCTGGGAGCATCAACAGACGAAGGCACCTGGGTTATCACCTCGTTTGGCGTAGCAAATGCCATTGCGATCCCTGTTACCGGCAGGCTGGCACAAAGAATAGGCGAATTAAGGTTATTTTTACTTTCAGTCACTTTTTTTTCGCTGTCTTCCTTAATGTGTAGTTTATCGACCAATCTTGATGTGCTGATATTTTTTAGAGTCGTTCAGGGATTAATGGCGGGGCCGTTAATTCCACTGTCACAGAGTTTATTATTAAGGAATTATCCACCAGAAAAAAGAACATTTGCTCTGGCATTATGGTCAATGACCGTGATTATCGCTCCGATATGTGGGCCGATATTGGGCGGTTATATTTGCGATAACTTTAGCTGGGGTTGGATATTTTTAATCAATGTCCCTATGGGGATTATCGTCCTGACATTATGCTTAACCTTACTTAAAGGAAGAGAAACTGAGACTTCACCGGTCAAAATGAATCTACCAGGACTGACCCTGTTAGTGCTCGGTGTTGGTGGCTTGCAAATTATGCTTGATAAAGGGCGCGATCTGGATTGGTTCAACTCGAGTACAATAATAATATTAACAGTAGTATCAGTTATTTCTCTGATCTCTTTAGTCATTTGGGAGTCGACCTCAGAGAACCCGATTCTTGATCTCAGTTTGTTTAAGTCCCGTAACTTCACCATTGGTATTGTGAGTATCACATGCGCGTATTTATTTTACTCTGGAGCGATCGTTCTTATGCCGCAGTTACTCCAGGAAACGATGGGGTATAATGCGATATGGGCCGGACTTGCTTATGCGCCCATCGGCATCATGCCACTATTAATTTCACCTTTGATAGGACGTTATGGCAACAAAATAGACATGCGGTTGTTAGTGACATTTAGTTTTTTGATGAATGCGGTTTGCTATTACTGGCGTTCTGTGACATTTATGCCAACGATTGATTTTACAGGCATCATTTTGCCGCAGTTTTTTCAGGGATTCGCCGTTGCCTGTTTCTTTTTACCCTTAACAACGATTTCGTTTTCAGGCTTGCCAGATAATAAATTTGCCAATGCCTCGAGTATGAGTAATTTTTTTCGTACCTTGTCAGGATCAGTTGGTACGTCGTTGACAATGACGCTGTGGGGACGACGCGAATCGTTACACCATAGTCAGTTGACAGCAACCATCGATCAATTTAACCCCGTGTTTAATTCATCGTCACAAATTATGGATAAATACTATGGTTCGCTTTCAGGAGTTCTTAATGAAATTAATAATGAAATAACTCAGCAGTCACTTTCTATTTCTGCAAATGAGATTTTCCGTATGGCGGCTATTGCTTTTATCTTACTTACGGTTTTGGTTTGGTTTGCGAAACCGCCGTTTACAGCGAAAGGCATTGGGTGATGATAAAAGGAGGGGGTTATAGCGGGTAAGACCGGGGATCTTAAGTCTGCGCCATCGGCAGCATCGCTCACCCAGGGAAAAGATTGCGATGCTGCGTTGAAACGTTATTAACGGCCTTTTGCCAGATATTGATTCATCTCTTCTTCCGGCACCATTCCACCTCCCGTCGCCCACACCAGATGAGTGGTATTACGCAGTTGTTCTGCGCTGAAACCGTGCATCTGTTGGTAACTTACTGATGCACACACGCGCTGAGGTCCGGCCATACCCGCCAGTGCCGAAGGTTCAAGACGAATACCTTCTTCCTGCGCCAGCCAGCCAAGCATGTCATACATGGTTTGATCGCTAAGGGTATAGAAGCCATCCAGCAGACGCTCCATTGCCCGCCCGACAAAGCCTGATGCGCGACCAACTGCAAGGCCATCCGCTGCGGTAAGGTTGTCGATACCAATATCCTGAACAGAAATCTGATCGTGTAATCCTGTATGGACGCCTAACAACATACAAGGGGAGTGCGTTGGTTCGGCAAAAAAGCAGTGAACATGATCGCCAAACGCCAGTTTAAGCCCGAATGCGACGCCACCAGGACCACCGCCAACACCACACGGCAGATAGACAAACAGAGGGTTATCAGCATCGACGATACGGCCTTGCTGGGCAAATTGCGCTTTAAGACGCTGGCCAGCGACGGAATACCCAAGGAACAACGTGCGGGAATTTTCGTCATCAATAAAGAAACAGTTCGGGTCAGACTGCGCTGCTTTACGTCCTTCCTCGACGGCAACACCATAATCTTGCTCATATTCCACGACCGTAACGCCATGGCTGCGCAGTTTCGCTTTTTTCCATGCCCGGGCATCAGCAGACATATGAACTGTCACCTTAAAGCCAATGCGGGCGCTCATAATGCCGATTGATAACCCCAGATTTCCGGTTGAGCCCACAGCAATGCTGTATTGGCTAAAGAACTGTTTAAACTCCGGAGAAAGCAGTTTGCTGTAGTCATCATCAAGCGTCAGCAACCCCGCTTCCAGAGCCAGTTTTTCTGCGTGTGCCAGGACTTCATAAATCCCGCCGCGTGCTTTTATGGAGCCGGAAATGGGCAAATGGCTATCTTTTTTCAGTAACAGTTGCCCGCTGATCGGTTGCTGATATTCTTTTTCCAGCCGTTTTTGCATAGCTGGAATGGCAACCAGTTCTGATTCAATAATCCCCCCAGTGGCAGCAGTTTCAGGAAATGCTTTTGCCAGATAGGGTGCAAAACGGGATAAGCGCGCATGGGCGTCCTGAACATCCTGTTCGGTCAGGCCAACATAAGGTAAACCTTCAGCCAATGAGGTCGTGCCAGGATTAAACCAGGTGGTTTCTTTAAGAGCAACCAGATCCTTTACCAACGGATACTGGGCGATGAGCGAGTTCATTTTAGCGTTTTCCATAGTACGTCTCTTTGCGCTTAGATGATAAATGACAGCAGGAATGTGCCCGCCAGAGCGACGACTGAAGCGATAAATGTCGCTGTCGTATAGTATTTAAATGTTTCATTGAGCGTAGCGCCGCAATATTGCTTCACTAGCCAGAAAAGCGAGTCCGTAACGATCGTGCAGCCAATTGCACCTGAATCGATAGCAATCGCAATAATTTCCGGGCTGATGTCGGGATACAGCGGCAGCACAATGATCCATATTTATATTTTCTTCTCTAGGTTGGCGATGCCAGTTGGCATGTTTTACTTACTTGCCTATATGGTTACTCGTTGGCGAGAACAGAGGCGGAATTGGGGACAATTGTCCGGGAATTATTGTTATTTTTTATTGTATTGCTGTGTCAGGTGATAGGGCGTTGGATCTCGCCAGTGACGTCTGTTTCTGCTACAGTGCCCGTTTTACGGCAAACGGCTTGGGTATGGCTTCATTAAAGGATGTCGCACGCCTGGCGGGAGTGTCGATGATGACAGTCTCCCGGGTGATGCATAATGCAGAATCTGTGCGTCCTGCAACGCGTGACCGCGTATTGCAGGCAATCCAGACCCTGAATTATGTTCCTGATCTTTCCGCCCGTAAGATGCGCGCTCAAGGACGTAAGCCGTCGACTCTCGCCGTGCTGGCGCAGGACACGGCTACCACTCCTTTCTCTGTTGATATTCTGCTTGCCATTGAGCAAACCGCCAGCGAGTTCGGCTGGAATAGTTTTTTAATCAATATTTTTTCTGAAGATGACGCTGCCCGCGCGGCACGTCAGCTGCTTGCCCACCGTCCGGATGGCATTATCTATACTACAATGGGGCTGCGACATATCACGCTGCCTGAGTCTCTGTATGGTGAAAATATTGTATTGGCGAACTGTGTGGCGGATGACCCAGCGTTACCCAGTTATATCCCTGATGATTACACTGCACAATATGAATCAACACAGCATTTGCTCGCGGCGGGCTATCGTCAACCGTTATGCTTCTGGCTACCGGAAAGTGCGTTGGCAACAGGGTATCGTCGGCAGGGATTTGAGCAGGCCTGGCGTGATGCTGGACGAGATCTGGCTGAGGTGAAACAATTTCACATGGCAACAGGTGATGATCACTACACCGATCTCGCAAGTTTACTCAATGCCCACTTCAAACCGGGCAAACCAGATTTTGATGTTCTGATATGTGGTAACGATCGCGCAGCCTTTGTGGCTTATCAGGTTCTTCTGGCGAAGGGGGTACGAATCCCGCAGGATGTCGCCGTAATGGGCTTTGATAATCTGGTTGGCGTCGGGCATCTGTTTTTACCGCCGCTGACCACAATTCAGCTTCCACATGACATTATCGGGCGGGAAGCTGCATTGCATATTATTGAAGGTCGTGAAGGGGGAAGAGTGACGCGGATCCCTTGCCCGCTGTTGATCCGTTGTTCCACCTGATATTATGTTAACCCAGTAGCCAGAGTGCTCCATGTTGCAGCACAGCCACTCCGTGGGAGGCATAAAGCGACAGTTCCCGTTCTTCTGGCTGCGGATAGATTCGACTACTCATCACCGCTTCCCCGTCGTTAATAAATACTTCCACGGATGATGTATCGATAAATATCCTTAGGGCGAGCGTGTCACGCTGCGGGAGGGGAATACTACGGTAGCCGTCTAAATTCTCGTGTGGGTAATACCGCCACAAAACAAGTCGCTCAGATTGGTTATCAATATACAGCCGCATTCCAGTGCCGAGCTGTAATCCGTAATGTTCGGCATCACTGTTCTTCAGCGCCCACTGCAACTGAATCTCAACTGCTTGCGCGTTTTCCTGCAAAACATATTTATTGCTGATTGTGCGGGGAGAGACAGATTGATGCTGCTGGCGTAACGACTCAGCTTCGTGTACCGGGCGTTGTAGAAGTTTGCCATTGCTCTCTGATAGCTCGCGCGCCAGCGTCATGCAGCCTGCCCATCCTTCACGTTTTGAGGGCATTGGCGATTCCCACATATCCATCCAGCCGATAACAATACGCCGACCATCCTTCGCTAAAAAGCTTTGTGGTGCATAAAAGTCATGCCCGTTATCAAGTTCAGTAAAATGCCCGGATTGTGCAAAAAGTCGTCCTGGCGACCACATTCCGGGTATTACGCCACTTTGAAAGCGATTTCGGTAACTGTATCCCTCGGCATTCATTCCCTGCGGGGAAAACATCAGATAATGCTGATCGCCAAGGCTGAAAAAGTCCGGACATTCCCACATATAGCTTTCACCCGCATCAGCGTGGGCCAGTACGCGATCGAAGGTCCATTCACGCAACGAACTGCCGCGATAAAGCAGGATCTGCCCCGTGTTGCCTGGATCTTTCGCCCCGACTACCATCCACCATGTGTCGGCTTCACGCCACACTTTAGGATCGCGGAAGTGCATGATTCCTTCTGGTGGAGTGAGGATCACACCCTGTTTCTCGAAATGAATACCATCCCGACTGGTAGCCAGACATTGTACTTCGCGAATTGCATCGTCATTACCTGCACCATCGAGCCAGACGTGTCCGGTGTAGATAAGTGAGAGGACACCATTGTCATCGACAGCACTACCTGAAAAACACCCGTCTTTGTCATTATCGTCTCCTGGCGCTAGCGCAATAGGCTCATGCTGCCAGTGGATCATATCGTCGCTGGTGGCATGTCCCCAGTGCATTGGCCCCCAGTGTTCGCTCATCGGATGATGTTGATAAAACGCGTGATAACGATCGTTAAACCAGATCAGGCCGTTTGGATCGTTCATCCACCCGGCAGGAGGCGCGAGGTGAAAATGGGGATAGAAAGTGTTACCCCGGTGCTCATGAAGTTTTGCTAGGGCGTTTTGCGCCGCATGCAATCGAGATTGCGTCATTTTAATCATCCTGGTTAAGCAAATTTGGTGAATTGTTAACGTTAACTTTTATAAAAATAAAGTCCCTTACTTTCATAAATGCGATGAATATCACAAATGTTAACGTTAACTATGACGTTTTGTGATCGAATATGCATGTTTTAGTAAATCCATGACGATTTTGCGAAAAAGAGGTTTATCACTATGCGTAACTCAGATGAATTTAAGGGAAAAAAATGTCAGCCAAAGTATGGGTTTTAGGGGATGCGGTCGTAGATCTCTTGCCAGAATCAGACGGGCGCCTACTGCCTTGTCCTGGCGGCGCGCCAGCTAACGTTGCGGTGGGAATCGCCAGATTAGGCGGAACAAGTGGGTTTATAGGTCGGGTGGGGGATGATCCTTTTGGTGCGTTAATGCAAAGAACGCTGCTAACTGAGGGAGTCGATATCACGTATCTGAAGCAAGATGAATGGCACCGGACATCCACGGTGCTTGTCGATCTGAACGATCAAGGGGAACGTTCATTTACGTTTATGGTCCGCCCCAGTGCCGATCTTTTTTTAGAGACGACAGACTTGCCCTGCTGGCGACATGGCGAATGGTTACATCTCTGTTCAATTGCGTTGTCTGCCGAGCCTTCGCGTACCAGCGCATTTACTGCGATGACGGCGATCCGGCATGCCGGAGGTTTTGTCAGCTTCGATCCTAATATTCGTGAAGATCTATGGCAAGACGAGCATTTGCTCCGCTTGTGTTTGCGGCAGGCGCTACAACTGGCGGATGTCGTCAAGCTCTCGGAAGAAGAATGGCGACTTATCAGTGGAAAAACACAGAACGATCGGGATATATGCGCCCTGGCAAAAGAGTATGAGATCGCCATGCTGTTGGTGACTAAAGGTGCAGAAGGTGTGGTGGTCTGTTATCGAGGACAAGTTCACCATTTTGCTGGAATGTCTGTGAATTGTGTCGATAGCACGGGGGCGGGAGATGCGTTCGTTGCCGGGTTACTCACAGGTCTGTCCTCTACGGGATTATCTACAGATGAGAGAGAAATGCGACGAATTATCGATCTCGCTCAACGTTGCGGAGCGCTTGCAGTAACGGCGAAAGGGGCAATGACAGCGCTGCCATGTCGACAAGAACTGGAATAGTGAGAAGTAAACGGCGAAGTCGCTCTTATCTCTAAATAGGACGTGAATTTTTTAACGACAGGCAGGTAATTATGGCACTGAATATTCCATTCAGAAATGCGTACTATCGTTTTGCATCCAGTTACTCATTTCTCTTTTTTATTTCCTGGTCGCTGTGGTGGTCGTTATACGCTATTTGGCTGAAAGGACATCTAGGGTTGACAGGGACGGAATTAGGTACACTTTATTCGGTCAACCAGTTTACCAGCATTCTATTTATGATGTTCTACGGCATCGTTCAGGATAAACTCGGTCTGAAGAAACCGCTCATCTGGTGTATGAGTTTCATCCTGGTCTTGACCGGACCGTTTATGATTTACGTTTATGAACCGTTACTGCAAAGCAATTTTTCTGTAGGTCTAATTCTGGGGGCGCTATTTTTTGGCTTGGGGTATCTGGCGGGATGCGGTTTGCTTGATAGCTTCACCGAAAAAATGGCGCGAAATTTTCATTTCGAATATGGAACAGCGCGCGCCTGGGGATCTTTTGGCTATGCTATTGGCGCGTTCTTTGCCGGCATATTTTTTAGTATCAGTCCCCATATCAACTTCTGGTTGGTCTCGCTATTTGGCGCTGTATTTATGATGATCAACATGCGTTTTAAAGATAAGGATCACCAGTGCGTAGCGGCAGATGCGGGAGGGGTAAAAAAAGAGGATTTTATCGCAGTTTTCAAGGATCGAAACTTCTGGGTTTTCGTCATATTTATTGTGGGGACGTGGTCTTTCTATAACATTTTTGATCAACAACTTTTTCCTGTCTTTTATGCAGGTTTATTCGAATCACACGATGTAGGAACGCGCCTGTATGGTTATCTCAACTCATTCCAGGTGGTACTCGAAGCGCTGTGCATGGCGATTATTCCTTTCTTTGTGAATCGGGTAGGGCCAAAAAATGCATTACTTATCGGAGTTGTGATTATGGCGTTGCGTATCCTTTCCTGCGCGCTGTTCGTTAACCCCTGGATTATTTCATTAGTGAAGTTGTTACATGCCATTGAGGTTCCACTTTGTGTCATATCCGTCTTCAAATACAGCGTGGCAAACTTTGATAAGCGCCTGTCGTCGACGATCTTTCTGATTGGTTTTCAAATTGCCAGTTCGCTTGGGATTGTGCTGCTTTCAACGCCGACTGGGATACTCTTTGACCACGCAGGCTACCAGACAGTTTTCTTCGCAATTTCGGGTATTGTCTGCCTGATGTTGCTATTTGGCATTTTCTTCTTGAGTAAAAAACGCGAGCAAATAGTTATGGAAACGCCTGTACCTTCAGCAATATAGACGTAAACTTTTTCCGGTTGTTGTCGATAGCTCTATATCCCTCAACCGGAAAATAATAATAGTAAAATGCTTAGCCCTGCTAATAATCGCCTAATCCAAACGCCTCATTCATGTTCTGGTACAGTCGCTCAAATGTACTTCAGATGCGCGGTTCGCTGATTTCCAGGACATTGTCGTCATTCAGTGACCTGTCCCGTGTATCACGGTCCTGCGAATTCATCAAGGAATGCATTGCGGAGTGAAGTATCGAGTCACGCCATATTTCGCTATCAGGATTCTGTGTGATGGTTACATCGCCCGGCTCAGGGCTGTTTAGTCATCAGCGCTTTCTGACAGTGCTGAGATTTCAACCTGTTGCAGTAAAAATGAGTAGATATAAGGCAAGTGTGCTGCCAAACCCATCTTTTACGGGGTGAAGGTAGATTTCGTTTGAAGGGTATCTGGTGTCCCCTGCAGGAATCGAACCTGCAATTAGCCCTTAGGAGGGGCTCGTTATATCCATTTAACTAAGAGGACAATGCGGCATGAGTATACCCGCTAATGGACTGCGGGGTAAGTACGCTGCCGCTCGATTGCTTAAACCCTCGCCATTTATGCTGGGTTTTTATCATTTTTCTTAATGTTTTCCGCACGTTCTGCTTTTTGGCGTGCTTCTGCTTTACGCTTGTTGCTCATGTCGTTACGAATCTGTGCATGACTCATTAACGCGAAGATAAAGGTGCCGCCGCAGATGTTCCCCGCTAAAGTAGGTAGTGCGAAGGGCCAGATGAAATCGCTCCAGTGCAGCGTGCCGTTAAACACCAGATAGAGGATTTCAACAGAACCGACAACGATGTGGGTGGTGTCACCCAGTGCAATAAGCCAGGTCATCAATATAATCACCACAATCTTTGCCGCACCCGCAGCAGGAAACATCCAAACCATAGTGGCGATCAGCCAGCCGGAAATGATCGCGTTGGCAAACATCTCGCTGGGGGTGTTCTTCATCACATCCATGCCGATTTTGACAAATGCATCGCGAGTTTCTTCATTGAAGATAGGCATATATTCAAATGCCCACGCAGCAATACCTGTCCCGATAATATTACCCAGCAGCACGATGCCCCATAACCGCATAAGTAAGCCGACGTTGCTCATTGTCGGTTTTTGCATGACGGGTAGTACCGCAGTTACAGTGTTTTCGGTAAATAATTGCTGGCGGGCCATAATGACGATAATAAAACCAAAGGTATAACCGAGATTCTCCAGTAAGAAGCTGCCTGGCACTCCTTCCAGTTCGACATGAAATATCCCTTTTGCCAGTAGCGAAGCGCCCATCGACAGACCCGCCGCAATGGCTGACCACAGTAGCGCCATTGCGTCGCGTTCCAGCTCTTTTTCACCATCCTGGCGGATATGCTCATGAATTGCCATCGCCCGGGAGGGGAGTCGGTCTTCATCTATTTCTATTTTTTTGCCGCGCTCTTTTTCTTCGCTCTCAACTTCAATTTCGTCGCTGTGTTGATCAATTTTGTCGTTGTCCATGGTCTCTTCTCTTGAATTAGCACGTATAGCTAAAGCGTAGCGGCTTTTTTGCTCGCAACTGGCGGGAGTTACTCTGAAAATGTAGAAAAGGCTGCGTTTGCCTTTTTCTGTTTCTATAGAATCAAGTAGCCTACAGGGCGGCGATTACCAGGCTATGATCAAATCAGCAAATCAGGGCGTCTGGACATCAGTTGACGTGCTGTTACAATCGCCCACACCTAAACAGGCGGATACGGTATCGTTCCGTCATGGATGGCAAACTGCATAAGCCATAAAAAAACAGGGAGACATTTATGAAGCTTCGCCTGTCGGCGCTTGCTCTGGGAACTACGCTTCTGGTGGGGTGTGCGAGTTCCGGTACAGATCAGCAAGGGCGTTCTGACCCGTTAGAAGGGTTCAACCGCACCATGTACAACTTCAACTTCAATGTATTAGACCCGTATATTGTTCGACCGGTCGCTGTCGCCTGGCGTGATTATGTTCCGCAACCGGCGCGTAACGGTTTGAGCAACTTTACTGGCAACCTTGAAGAACCTGCGGTGATGGTTAACTACTTCTTGCAGGGCGACCCTTATCAGGGGATGGTCCACTTTACCCGCTTTTTCCTGAACACCATTTTGGGGATGGGCGGTTTTATTGATGTTGCAGGGATGGCGAACCCGAAACTGCAACGGACTGAACCTCACCGCTTCGGTAGTACGCTTGGTCATTATGGCGTGGGTTATGGGCCTTACGTCCAGTTACCGTTCTACGGTAGCTTCACGCTGCGTGATGACGGTGGTGATATGGCGGATGGTCTTTACCCGGTTCTTTCCTGGCTGACCTGGCCGATGTCTGTGGGTAAATGGACGCTTGAAGGGATAGAAACTCGTGCGCAGTTGTTGGATTCCGATGGTCTGCTGCGTCAGTCGTCCGATCCTTATATTATGGTGCGCGAAGCGTACTTCCAGCGTCATGATTTCATCGCTAATGGCGGCGAACTCAAACCGCAGGAAAATCCGAACGCGCAAGCGATTCAGGATGATTTAAAAGATATCGATTCTGAATAAGAAACAAATAAAAAAGGTGAGTCGCAATACTCACCTTTTTTGTTGTTATCCCTCAATTACCACAAGTAAAAGGAGATAAACCGACAATGACCCGGACGTAATGATGTAAAAATACTGATGTTCGTCACTGACTATTTCCGATATTCAGGAGTTGAAAAATCAAAAAACTGGAAAAATAATTTTAAATATCATCAAAATTAACACCTGGCGCAGATAGTTGATTAATTTCATTTTGATATTCCGTCTGGCGATTTTGAAGCCTTTTTTCAACTTTATCTTCGAGATCCTTAAAGTCTTTGTATTTATTTTCAGGATGGTCAACGTCAACTTTGTTAGCGAATAAAGTAGAAATTATTTCTTTTACATTATCGCGTCTAAATTTTGCATCGTCCACTTGAAAATTATATCTTATTGCTCGACCTAAACGTTTAAAAACTTCGTTAGGTTCTCTCAGTCTTTCCCCGTTGAGCTCGTTTACAACCTGATGATCGGAACCTGTTGCAAATGATTCTGCCATGATAGCTTTGCTGCTTTCAAACCACGCTGAAGCACTCCTGGCGTTTTCACTACAATATTGGGTGAGACTATCACCATTAATACGAATTCCTCTTTGAATGTGGTAGTCGTCCTGATCGTAGTAACCGAGAGATAAGTAATCATTTCCGTTTTTATTTTTAATTACAATAGCGAGAGAGTCGCCTTTTTTATCTTTACCGTACCAGGTAAATAAGTCCGTTGGTTCGCTATTCCCGCTCTCATCAAATTCCGTTACCGTATGTCTGAGTTTGTGTGATATCTTATCGAAGATAAAACCAGGATCTCCATCATATATTTCTTTTAATGCGCTGAAGATCATTTCCTTGTTATTGATATCATGAGTCTTCTCAACTATGTTGTCATTAATGATAGTACGGACGAGTTCTTTGTCTTTATAGTTCGCAGGTAATTCTATTGGTTCTTGGTTGTCGATACCAATAGTAATATGGTCTGTATCATTGGAGCCAATATCAATATAAGTAACTGAGGAATTATTAATATTAAATCTATAAGGATCGTCGTTTACTCGTATGGCGTTTTTTATAAGCTCAAGTAGATGTTTAATACAGGTGCTTATTCCTTCCTTACCATTAAAAAGGTTTTTGAGCTCTTGTACTAATCCATTAACTTCATCATTGTTATTTTCATTAATGGATTCTGGGTAAGTTGCGCTGGTATTGTTGATTGAAATAGATGGTAGCATGATTTTATTCCATTTTGATTGATTTGTTACAAATATATATTACCTAATGAAATAGACTATCAAAAAACGCTCATTTATTTAGAACCTATCTTTAATTTGAGTGTATGAGCGCACAATAGCCAGGGGGGTTGAGTATCCTGGAAATGCAGAAAAGTAAACTCTTTGAGAAGGACGAGCAGAACGCCTGAAAATATGCCTTTCCCTTCAGGTTTGTCTGTGGATACCGCTTATTGATTTGAAAGGGCAAGCTGCCAACAGGCTGTTTGCAAAACTCAGGAGGTAAGCAATGAGGACACTACTTTCGGTGAAGTGGGGGAGTTAAAGTCACCTGCTATGCAGGTGACTTTATCCAGGCGAACGCGTTATCAGAACGCGTAGTTAAAGTTAGTACCGAACAGCCAGGCTTTACCTTCAGACTCGAACTGGTATGGGCCTTCGTTAATTTTCACGCTCTGACCGTGCATATAAGAAACACCAACGTCGACTGAAGCATCTTTATTAAATGCGTAAGTCGTACCTGCACTCAGCCAGAAACGGTCCTGGTCCGGAATGGAGATAGAACGATTCTGAGCCGGAACTGGGCTGTCATCAAAGGCGATACCGGTACGGAAGGTCCAGTTATCATCGTAGTAATAAGTGGTACCCAACGCGATGCGGTAAGCATCTTTAAAGCCTTCATGTTTCTGGAACAGCGTGTCGCCACTGGTTGAGGTCGCTTTCAGCTGCTGGAACTGACTCCAGCTGGTGTAAGCCAGGCTATAGTGAATCGCCCACTGTGGATCAACACGGTTATAACCTGACACTTCCCACATTTCAGGCAGGTTCAGCGTCAGATAACCCGATTGCGTTGCGCCACCTGTCGCGGTAGGAATTGGCAAACCGTAGTTATTAAACGCACGATTAAGATCGCTGCTGTAGTTACCTTTGAAGTCAATTTTCACTTCAGAACGGTAGGTCAGTGCATAGCGGTTATTTTTATCCAGTTCATACAGGATTCCGGCGTTCCAGCCAAAGCCCCACTGGTTACCGTTCAGATGAGCGATTTTGGTATTACTGTCGATACCGTTGGCGGTAGCT
>ERZ778512.1452-NODE-1452-length-15408-cov-2.990686_pt1 | contig 15408 bp, 14 predicted proteins | sample MGYA00510346_ERZ778512 | MGnify/ENA primary metagenome ERZ778512 (study PRJEB29527, sample SAMN07138962) | mouse gut metagenome | material: feces | host: mouse | place: China:Nanjing | collected 2016-01-25 ...
TCGGGCGGTCAGGCCCAGGGCAGATTTGGCGGACAGAATCGCGGCGCTGCCTTACGATGTTTACAATAGAAACGAGGCCAGAGAGGCCGTGCGGGGAGATGATTACACGTTTCTCCGGATAGACAGGCCGGAGACGCAGTTCCCGGAAGGGTATGACATGTATGCACCGGAGGTTTATGAGAAAGCGCGGGAAATGCTCGAACGGATGATAGAGGACGGGCTTTTGGTGCAGGAGGAAAAAGAGGCGTATTACGTCTATGAGCTGGTGATGAACGGCAGATCCCAGGTGGGAATCGGCGCATGCGCTTCCGTGGACGATTACGATGCGCAGGTGATAAAGAAACACGAGAACACCCGGGCAGATAAGGAGGCTGACCGCATCAGGCATGTGGATGTGTGCAGTGCCCAGACCGGTCCGATCTTTCTTGCCTACCGCAAAAGAGAGGAGATTGAGCGGGAGGTCAGGCAGGCCATGGAGGGCGACCCTGTCTACGATTTTACGGCGGCGGACGGTGTCACCCACAGACTTTGGGTGATCGACAGAGCGGAGGCTGTAGAGCGGATCAGAGACGCTTTCCGGCGGGTGGAGTCCGTCTATATTGCGGACGGCCATCACAGATGCGCGTCGGCGGTGCGGGTTTCTAAGAAAAGAAGGGCTGCGTTTCCCGATTATACGGGGAAAGAGGAATTTAATTATTTCCTGTCGGTTCTGTTTCCGGACGACCAGCTTATGATTATGGATTATAACCGGGTGGTGAAGCCGGGAGCAGATTTCGACGAGAGCGGTTTGATAGATCAGGTGAAAGCCGCCTTTACACTGGAAAAAATGGGGAAAGAATCGTATAAGCCGCAGAAAAAGGGTGAGATCGGCATGTACTATCGGGACGACTGGTATCGTCTCACTATAAATAGCAGGCGTTATACAGGGGATCCGGTGGAGGATCTGGATGTGGCAATTTTACAGAGAGAACTGCTGGAGCCGGTGTTTGGTATTGCGGATCCAAAGGTGGATGAGCGGATTGATTTTGTGGGCGGGATCAGAGGGCTTGCGGAGCTGGAGCGGAGAGTACATACGGATGCGACGGTTGCCTTTGCCATGTTTCCCACAGATATCCATGAGCTGTTTGCCGTGTCGGATGCGGGAAAGCTGATGCCTCCGAAATCTACCTGGTTTGAGCCGAAGCTTCGGAGCGGTCTTCTGATTCACTGCATTGAGGAGCCGGGCGAGGGTACGACGGGTGAGCAGGCAGACGGCATGAGGGGCTAAAACAAATATTTGTGCAGTGCAAGTCTAAGTAGTATTTGCTGTGACTGTGGAAATAGATTAAATATGAAATTTCAGAAAGGCAGGGTGGCTGCGGATGAATAAGAGAACATATAAGTTGATGAACTGGGCGAAAATAGAGGAGATTGTATACTCGGAGTCGGATAATCCGCATGAGATTCTGGGTGCGCATGTGACAGGCAGTTCGGTGCTGGTGCAGACCTTTCAGCCGGGGGCGAAGAGCGTGCGGCTGCAGCTTCTGGACGGGGATAAGAGTTATCGGATGGAGGAGGCCGACGAGGAGGGATATTTCGCCCTGCTTTTACCGGGAAAGGCGGTTCCCGCTTACGAGTATGTGGTGGAGGCGGAAAACGGCAGTTTGAGAAAGATGCGGGACGCTTACAACTTCGCGCCGCGGATTACCAAAGAGGATACGGAGAAGTTTGATGCGGGCATCCATTACAGCATTTATGAAAAGCTGGGGGCGCATCCGCAGGTCGTGGATGGAGTCGCGGGCATTTCCTTTGCGGTTTGGGCGCCGAACGCTCTGCGGGTCAGCGTGGTGGGTGATTTCAACGGCTGGGACGGCAGGGTTCACGAGATGCGCAGACTTTGGGACTCCGGCATTTTTGAGATTTTTATTCCCGATGTGAAGGTGGGAGAATGCTATAAATTTGAGATTAAGGCAAAGAGCGGCTTGGTGTTTATGAAGGCGGATCCTTACGGTTTCGGTGCACAGATGCGGCCGGAGAGCGCCTCTGTGGTGCGGGACATCGAGGGATTTTCCTGGAAGGACGGAAAGTGGATGAAGGAGCGCGCGGACAGACAGGCGGAAGATCGGCCCATGAGCGTGTATGAGCTCTATCTCGGTTCTTTTGAGAAGCCTTCTGACGGCAGGGAGTTTTTCACTTACAGGGAACTTGCGCCGAAGATCATTGATTATGTGAAGAAGATGGGATATACGCATATTGAGCTGATGCCGGTGATGGAGCACCCGCTGGATGAGTCCTGGGGCTATCAGGTGATCGGTTATTATGCGCCTACTTCCCGTTACGGTACGCCGGAGGACTTTATGTACTTTATGGACGAAATGCACCGGGCGGGGATCGGCGTGATTCTGGATTGGGTGCCAGCGCACTTCCCGAGAGACACTTACGGCTTGTCGGGTTTTGACGGCACCTGCCTGTACGAGCATCAGGATCCGAGGCAGGGCTTCCACCCGCATTGGGGGACGTTAATTTACAATTACGGGCGGCCGCAGGTTAGCAATTACCTGATCGCCAATGCGTTGTACTGGGTGGAAAAATACCACGCAGACGGAATCCGCATAGACGCGGTGGCTTCCATGCTCTATCTGGACTATGGAAAGAACGACGGGGAGTGGGTGGCAAATATCTACGGCGGTCATGAAAATCTGGAGGCGGTGGAGCTGTTAAAGCACTTGAACTCTATTATGAAGAAACGCAATCCCGGGGTGCTGATGATTGCGGAGGAATCCACGGCGTGGCCGAAGATCACGGGCGCTCTCGACGAGGATGGTCTGGGCTTCGACCTGAAATGGAATATGGGCTTTATGAATGATTATCTGGGCTACATCACGACAGATCCCTTTTTCCGTTCGGGGCGGCACAACGATCTGACTTTCAGCATGATTTATGCTTACAGTGAGAAATTTATGCTGGTGCTGTCCCATGACGAGGTGGTGCATGGCAAGGGAACACTCCTTAGCAGGATGCCGGGCGAGCGGGAGAAGCAGTTTGCAAACCTGCGCTTAACTTATGCTTATCATATGACGCATCCGGGCAAGAAGCTCCTGTTTATGGGGCAGGATATTGGGGAATATAACGAGTTTAATGAAAAGCGGGCTGTGGAGTGGGGGCTTTTGGAGCAGGCGGATCACAACAAGCTCAATCAGATGGTGGCTGCACTAAATAAGTTTTATGTGTCTTCCCCGGCCCTTTATGAAAAAGACACTTCCTGGGAAGGCTTTGAGTGGATTAACTGCATCACGCCGAACGCCTGTATGCTGTCCTATATCAGAAAGACGGACGACGTCAAAGATATGCTGGTGGTGGTGGCGAATTTTGCCGACGCGAGGCAGGAGTTCCGGGTGGGCGTGCCCTGTGAGGGAAAGTACCGAGAGGTCTTTAACACGGATGATTCGGCGTACGGCGGCTGCGGTATTTTGAATAAGCATGTCTGTGACGCGATGGAGATGGAGTGGGACGGTAAGCCTTACGCCATTGATATGGTGAGCGCGCCCCTGAGCATCAGTATTTTCTCCTACATGCCTTATACGAAGGAGGAAAAGGCAGAGATTACGCGCAGACGTGCGGAGGAGAAACGTCTGGCAAAAGAGGCCGAGGAGAGGCGTCTGGCAAAAGAAGAAGCGGAGCGAACGGCGCAGGCTGCGGCGGAGGCCAGAGAGCAGGCTAAGAAGGCGGCGGCTGAGGCGAAGGAACTGGCAAGACGTGCGGCCGCGGAGGCAAGGGAGAGTGCGAAGGCGGCGGAAGTACTGGAGAAAGCGGCTGAGGCGGCGGCGCAAAAGCTGCAGGAGTTGACGAAAAAGCCGAAAACTGCGGCAAAGAAGTCCGCGTCGGACGGGAAAGCGGAATCGAAGGAGGCGTCCGGGGTAAAGGCAGGATCGAAGGTCGGCGGGAGAAAGTCCCCGTCGGATAAGAAGGCAGGGTCGAAGGGGAAAACGTCAGTGAAGAAATCAGCCGCGGGGGAACGGATGATATAAAAACGACAGACGGTAAAATGGCGGAGGATATTGCGGAGAATAAATAGGAAGTCTGTGGATGGACAGAGTCAGGAAACCGGGTTCACGGATCACGCAGCTGTGAGATGAAAGGTGTGGGGAGGCATGGAAGATCAGGTTGTGGAAGAGCAGCTTAAGGAAATAGAATATATCGCTTCGGATGAATTGAATGTGGGGTTGATCGAGCGGTATCTGCAGGAACTGCCCGAGAAAATACTTCGTCTGGGAGTCAGGGTGCTTCTGGCGCTGGTTGTATTTTTTATCGGCATACAGCTTATTAAGCTGATACGCAGAATCCTTAGGAAATCTTTTGAGCGCCGAAATGTGGACGTGGGGGTGAGCCGTTTTCTGGATTCCCTTGTCAAGACGGTGCTTTACATCCTGCTGCTGTTTATGATCGCCTCATCCTTCGGGCTGGATGCCACCAGCGTGGTCGCTTTGGTCGGCTCCGCGGGCGTGGCGATCGGTCTGGCGGTGCAGGGCAGCCTGTCGAACTTTGCGGGCGGCGTATTGATTCTGCTTCTAAAGCCATTCAAGGTCGGGGACTATATCCGGGACGCCGTCGGCAATGAGGGGACGGTGGAGGACGTACAGCTCTTTTATACGCGACTGATCACGCCGGATCGCCATATGGTGGTGGTGCCGAACGGGGAGCTTGCAAACAGCAATATTTTGAATATGAGTACGCTGAATGACCGCAGAATGGATATTAAGGTGGGGATTTCCTATGAGGCGGACATTCGCTGGGCGAAGGAGGCGCTCCTCAAGGTTTTGGAGGAAGACCCCGGCGTTTTGCAGGCGGAAGAGAAGCGGGTGTTTGTGGAGGAACTGGCGGACAGCAGTGTGGTTCTGAATCTGCGCTGCTACAGCGCCAATGAAAATTTCTGGGAAACCAGGTGGCGGCTTATGGAATCGGTGAAGTATGCCTTGGACGAGGCGGGGATCGGGATTCCCTTCCCACAGGTGGATGTGCACGTGAAGGAGGGCCGACAGGAATCCGATTGATGCAAAGAATACAATTTCTAAAAAAATCTCTTGCAAAATGATCCGTTCCATCATATAATAATCATTGTTGTAGGAATATGCTGGAATAGCGCAGTTGGTAGCGCAACTGATTCGTAATCAGTAGGTCGAGGGTTCGAGTCCCTTTTCCAGCTTTTCCAATGTAGAAAGGCTTCGCGGGTGCGGAGCCTTTTTGTGTCTGCAAACGCCTTATGCCAAGGAGGAGACCGAATGCGTGTAAATATAAAACGACACATAATCGGGTGCGTGATTCCGGTGATCATCGCTACATTGGTATTTCTTACCGGCTGTGGCAATGCAGCGGGCACAGATGGCGCCAGCGTGCCGGATACGGCAGAGGAAGCAGGGCCGGAGGAGAATGACAGCATTCTGACAGAAGATAACAGCATCATAATAGAAGACGGCGGGATTCCCGTGGAAGAGATTGAGGAACAGGAGGCGGCGGATACAGGCGGTTCGGAGAGCGCCGGACTGTATGATACGGATTCCCACTTAGATACGATGGAAATTTATGAGCGTTTTCTGAGTGGGGAACTCACAGTAACTCGGAAAAAGGAACAGGTTTCGATCGCCGAGCTGTTCTGGGACAATGACATCGAATACTGTTTTTATGATATAGACGGTGACGGTGTGGAAGAACTGCATATCAGGGACAGCGTGGCATATTATGCGGTCAAGGCGTGTGGCAGCCTGCCTCAGATTTTGTTTGAGGGCTGGTGGGGGCATGAGCCTCTTGCTTGGGACGGACAGTGCGGGATCTTGTATTATCATCAGGGATACGGGAGTGAATGGATCGCATTTATGAAAGTGGACGCTGACGGCGGTACAAAAAGGGAGGGGGCGTTTTACTGGTCAGATGAAAACCGGAACGGGGACATGGATGAAGAGGATTACTTCACTGCCGGCCGGGAAGAGGAGATTCCAATGGAGCAGTATGTCCGCTGCAGGGACGAGCAGCTTAAAAAACGGGACGGGAACGAGCTGGAATGGAAGGACAGACAGTTAGAAGCGTTTGTCAGTGGTGCAGCGAATCCTGTGACGGGGAGACTGTGAATTTTGATTATTTCTGGGAAGGATGCCCGGTGACGGAAACCGAGTATGAGGCGCAGATTGCGGAGCGGATCGACAAGGCGGCATGTGTGGAACCGGCGGAATTGTATACAAAGGAGGAGATTTTGGGGATGTTGGAAGATGAGCCCGGATGGAAGAAGGAGTGAAGGGCATCGTACATGAGCAAATAGGAAACTGAGATGTGAATAATCAGCAAAAATTGACCGGGTCGGTTAACGGCACTTATCAAGATTTTCCGAAAATAAACACCACAAGAACTTGACATAATATTTTGCCGTGATACAATATATAGTACGTGCAACGGGGAGTGACAAAAAAACATACACGATATTGGGTGTCAGATAGAATATGGGGGCTATGGAATGAAGATTATCAAGAGAAGCGGCGTGGAGGTCAATTTTGATCTGAAGAAGATCATAGCGGCAATTAAAAAGGCGAACAGCAGCGTGAAGGAGGAAGACCGGCTGACGGAGGATGAGATCGATGAGATTGCCTCTGTGGTGGCCGATCACTGTGAGGAGATGAGAAGGGCTCCGAGCGTGGAGGAAATTCAGGATATGGTGGAGAACCAGCTTATGAAGTATCGTGCCTACACCATTTCCAGAAATTATATCACTTACCGCTATAAGAGGGCGCTTGTGCGCAAGTCCAACTCCACGGATGAGCAGATCTTAAGTCTTTTAGAGTGCAATAATGAGGAAGTAAAACAGGAAAATTCCAACAAAAATCCTACGGTCAACAGTGTACAGAGGGATTATATGGCAGGAGAAGTGAGCAAGGATATCACGAAGCGCTTTTTGCTTCCGCCGGATATCGTGGAGGCCCACGAGCAGGGCGTGATTCATTTCCATGACGCGGACTATTTTGCCCAGCATATGCACAACTGCTGTCTGGTCAATCTGGAGGATATGCTGCAGAATGGTACGGTGATCAGCGAGACCATGATTGACAAGCCAAAGAGCTTTTCCACGGCCTGCAATGTGGCGACCCAGAGCATTGCGCAGATCGCAAGCTGCCAGTACGGCGGGCAGAGTATTTCTCTTTCCCACTTGGCGCCCTTTGTGAATGTGAGCCGTGAGAAGTTCCGCGGTAAAGTGCGCGCAGAGATGGAGGAGATGGGTGTTGCCGCTACGGAGGAGCAGATCAACGCGATTGCAGAGCGGCGTGTGAAGGACGAGATCAGACAGGGCGTGCAGATCATCCAGTATCAGGTTATTACGCTGATGACGACCAACGGACAGGCGCCTTTTATCACGGTTTTCATGTACATCGACGAGGTGCCGGAAGGACGTCTGCGGGACGATCTGGCGATGATTATAGAGGAAATGTTAAACCAGCGCATCCGGGGTGTGAAGAATGAGAAGGGCGTGTATATTACGCCTGCCTTTCCGAAGCTGATCTATGTGCTGGAGGAGGATAATGTCCGCGAGGGCAGTAAGTACTGGTATCTGACGAAGCTGGCGGCAAAATGCACGGCGAAGCGCATGGTACCGGATTATATTTCAGAGAAAATCATGAAGCAGTTAAAGGACGGCAACTGCTATACCTGCATGGGCTGCCGTTCCTTCCTTACCGTCTATCATGACGAGAATGACCAGCCGAAGTTTTACGGCAGATTCAATCAGGGTGTGGTCACCTTAAATCTGGTGGATGTGGCGTGTTCATCAGGACGTAACAAAGCGCGTTTCTGGAAAATTATGGATGAGCGGCTGGAATTGTGCAGGAGAGCGCTGATGGCGAGGCATAATCGTCTGAAAGGAACCCTCTCTGACGTGGCGCCGATTCTGTGGCAGAACGGGGCGCTTGCCAGACTGAAAAAGGGGGAGAAGATCGACAAACTTCTCTACGGCGGCTATTCTACCATTTCACTTGGGTATGCGGGGCTGTGCGAGTGTACACGCTATATGACGGGGAGGAGCCATACCGATCCTGAGGCGACGGATTTTGCCTTGAAAGTGATGCAGTATTTGAACAATGCGTGCAAGGAGTGGCGGGAGGAGACGAACATTGACTTCAGCCTTTACGGGACACCGCTTGAATCCACAACATATAAGTTTGCGAAGTGCCTGCAGAAGCGTTTCGGTATCATTGAGGGTGTAACAGACCGCAACTATATCACGAACAGCTACCATGTGCATGTGACGGAGGAGATCAACGCCTTTGACAAGTTGAAATTCGAAGCCCAGTTTCAGGAGCTCTCCCCGGGCGGCGCGATCAGCTATGTGGAAGTGCCGAACATGGAGAACAATCTGGACGCGGTGCTCTCCCTGATGCAGTATATTTATGACAACATCATGTACGCGGAATTGAATACCAAGAGCGATTACTGTCAGGCCTGTGACTATCACGGGGAGATTGAGATCGTGGAGGACACGGACGGGAAACTGATCTGGAAGTGCCCCAACTGTGGCAACACCGACCAGAACAAGATGAATGTGGCGAGGCGTACCTGCGGCTATATCGGGACGCAGTTCTGGAATCAGGGACGCACGCAGGAGATTAAGGAAAGAGTATTACATTTATGACAAATCGAGAAAGCTCGATTGCGAGGATCGCTTCGCGACCTCAGATATAGCGGAAAAGTTTTGGGAGATATGATGAAATTTGGGGAAATAAAGAAACATGATATCGCCAACGGTCCGGGGGTGCGGGTGACGCTTTTTGTCAGCGGCTGCACGCACCACTGTGAGGGCTGTTTTAATCCCGAGACGTGGGATTTTCAGTATGGACAGCCCTTTACGGGGGCGGTGGCGGAAGAGATTCTGAAAGCGCTTTCGCCGGATTATATCGCGGGGCTTACGCTGCTTGGCGGGGAACCGTTGGAATACGCAAACTGGACGGCGCTCCTTCCGCTTCTGAAAGAGGTGAGGGCGCGTTTTCCGCACAAGGATGTGTGGTGCTATACCGGGTATCTCTTTGACAGGGATGTTCTGGATGATTTCTGCGAAAAGTGGGCGGATATGAAGGAGTTTCTGGCTTGTCTGGACGTGGTCGTGGACGGAGAGTTTGTGCAGGCGAAAAAGAATATCAGCCTGCGGTTCCGGGGGTCGGAGAACCAGCGGATTATCGATGTGCAGGAGTCCTTGCGGGCGGGGAAGGTTGTGTTGTGGGAGGATGCGTAAATATAGGATGACAGGCATCTACTTGAAATATTTATCGAATAGCGGATAAAAAACAACACATAGTCCAATGGGCAGCCCGAACAGTGCGCCGCCGATGAAAATTCCAAATAGCAGCTGATATGCGGAAAAGATATCTGACAAAACATAAATTTTCAGTCCGCAAATGGAGTTGAGAAGAAAGAGTGTCCCGGTGATCAGACCCGGCGATACTCTTTTATCTATGACTGTGTAAAAAAAATGGTCTCCGAAATTGACCATTCCCCAGATCAGTATGGCTATGCCAAAACATGTGAGTTTATCGCTGCATACAAATAAAAGGACGGATAGCAGAAGCGGGGGATAGTAGAGAAACAGGTTGTTTGCCATCCAGTGTCCATGCGTCATATGATAAGGCAGCCATTTATGCTCATACATCCACTTCGGGAAATCGCCGACTGCTTCCTCAAATAAGTGGAATGGCAGATAAATCGCTAAATTGATTAAAACAAAACTCGTCATGCTCATTTTTCTGTCCTTTCTTTTTCCCATTCTTTTTCAAAGCTGTCTTCCCATTTTTCCAATGTCTCCAATAGCATAAACTGCTGTTCCAGAATAGTGTGTCCAAAAAGAGGTATGTCCTTGTGCGTGGTGAGCTGTTCCATAATCTGCTTTTTGGTGTGCTGAATACTGTTTTTTATATTGCCGATACATTCCTTTGCAAAAGACTCGTCAGCCAATGCCAGATTCACAATAACCGCATTAAAATCTAAAAAGACCCGGGTTTCGGCTAAAGAAAACTGAGTCATCAGTTCTTTGACGGTATCTTTTCCTCTTGGCGTTATGGTGTACAAGGTTTTTTCAGGCATATTGCCGTTCCTGATGGTTTCACTGACAACATAACCTTTGGTTTCGTACTGCACCACTTTCTTGTAAACTGTAAAGGAACCGATTTTTATCCATCTGGATAAGTTTCGGGCTTCAATTTGCTTTTGTAAGTCATAAGCGCTTTTGGGACTTTGGCATAACGATCCTAAAAGGATTAAATCAATCGTTGACATGATTGCCTCCATAATTGTATTATACAATAATGTATTATACAGTATAGGCGGAATTTGTCAAGTTTTATTGGGCAGTTATGATATATGGGTTGATGTTTTGATACTGAATGCGAAGTCTGGCGTGGGTGAGGACTGTAACGATGTTACGGGTTTGCCATAGGAAAAAGAAACGGGTATAATAAAACCTGACATATCTTGTCAATATTTTTGCGTTATTCTAATGGGGAAGGAGGGAACGGCGGTGCAGGAGAGCAGGCTCTTTAAAATTGTATACTATCTGCTGGACAGGGGACAGGCGACTGCCCCGGAGCTGGCAGAGCGTTTCGAGGTGTCGGTTCGGACGATTTACAGGGATATCGACGCGCTGAGCGCGGCGGGCATTCCCATCTATGCGGAGGCGGGCAGAAACGGCGGCATCCGGCTGATGCATGACTTTGTTCTGGATCACGCCGTGCTGTCGGGGGAGGAAAAGCGGGAGATTCTCGCGGCGTTACAGAGCATCAATATCACCCGGAATATCGCTGAAAGCCAGACTTTGCAGAAGCTTTCCGCCCTGTTTGCCCTTCCTTCGGAAAACTGGCTGGAGATTGATTTTTCCAGATGGGGCAATCAGGGATTCGACAAGGAAAAATTTGAACTGCTGAAGACGGCGGTTATCCATTGCAGACAGATCAGGATTCGGTACGCGGGGTCTGACGGGACGGAGAGGGAACGGACGGTGCAGCCTTACAGGCTTGTCTACAGGTCAAAAGCATGGTATCTGAAAGCGTTCTGTATGGAGAAACAGGAAATGCGGACGTTCAAGCTGAACCGCATTCTGGAGCTGGCGCTTCTGGAGGAGAGCTTTGTGCGGCGCAGCTTTCCGGAAGAGCCGGAAGACGACGAGGGAAACTATCCGCTGGTAACGCTCCGCTTTCCGAAAGAGATGGCGTACCGGGTATATGATGAGTTCGACGGGAGCCAGATAGAGAGACAGGAGAACGGGGATCTGACTGTCGCGGCAAGAATGCCGGAGGGCCCGTGGCTTATCAGTTTTCTTTTGTCCTTCGGGACACAAGTGGAAATTCTTTCCCCGGCATATTTGCGAGAGGAGATTGTGCGACAGGCGGAAAAAATTGTTGAAAAATATAAAGCATGACACTAGGTGTCAACATTATGTCAGTATAATGAGAGATATAAAAGCTGCCGCAGTTTTTTAGAGCAGTGAGAGGACGGCAGTAAAACAGATATTGCGGTGAAGGTGAAGGCGGGACTGCAGTAAATGTCTGAAAAATGGCAAAGAGTTATCGCAGTATGCAGAATGGAGTGCAGAAAGGAAGGAAAACATGGCAAGACCGACGACGAAAGCGGATTTATTGACTGCAGCAACAAAAAATTACGAAAAATTGAATGAGACGATCGCAGGACTGACGGAGGAAGAACTGAATACGCTCTTTGATTTTTCAGCCGGCGCGAAAAAGGAAGCGCACTGGAAAAGGGACAAAAATCTCCGGGATGTTCTCGTGCATCTCTACGAGTGGCACCAGCTTTTGCTGACCTGGGTGCAGGCAAATCAGAGGGGCGACAACTGGCCTTTTATTCCGAAGCCCTATAACTGGAAGACTTACGGCGACATGAATGTGGCGTTCTGGAAAAAGCATCAGGAGACGTCGCTTGACGAGGCGAAGAGCATGCTCGCGGAGTCTCATGCTAAGGTGATGGCGTTGGCGGAGACGTTTTCCAATGAGGAGCTGTTTTCCAAAGGCGCCTTTCCGTGGGTGGGCGGGAGCACGCTTGGCTGCTACTTTGTCAGCAACACCTCGAGCCACTATGACTGGGCGATGAAGAAGCTGAAAGCGCATAAGAAAAATTGTGCCGGGAAGTGAGGAGCGGGCGGATGCATTTTGTGACGGCGAAAGGGATTTTGTCCTCCCAAAACGGAATGAATCTGTACCGGGGCTGTTCCCACGGGTGTATCTACTGCGATTCCAGAAGCAGGTGCTACCATATGGAGCATGACTTCGAGGATATCGAGGTCAAGGAGAACGCCATAGAACTGCTGGAGCACGCGCTCAGACATAAACGGCAGAAATGTATGATTGGCACGGGATCCATGACTGACCCCTATATTCCGCTGGAGATGGAGCTTCAACATGTCAGAAAGGCGCTGTCCCTGATTGACCGGTATGGATTCGGGTTTACCGTAATCACGAAGTCGGATCGCATATTGCGGGATCTGGATCTTCTGAGGAAAATAAACAAAAAGACGAAATGTGTGGTGCAGATGACGTTGACCACCTGTGACGAGGAGCTGTGCCGGAAAATTGAGCCGCATGTGAGCACGACGGGAGAACGTTTCGAGGTACTTAAAAAGCTGCGGGACGTAGGGATTCCCTCCGTCGTGTGGCTGTCTCCGATTCTGCCGTTTATCAACGATACGGCGGAAAACATTGCGGGCATTCTGGAACTGTGTGCGGAGGCAGGCGTTTACGGCGTGATCTGCTTTGGTATGGGACTGACGCTGCGGGAGGGGAATCGGGAATATTTTTATGAGCAGCTGGACAGCCTGTTTCCCGGATTAAAGGGAAACTATATACGAACCTACGGAAACCAGTACGAAATCGTGAGCCCGGACAATGGAAAGCTGATGAAGCTGTTTCATCAGACATGTGCGGAGATTGGGATGCTCCATGATAATGAGGAGATTTTCCGGTATCTGCACACCTTTGAGGAGAAAGGGGCGGGCAGGCAGATGAGCCTGTGGGAGCTGTAGATATTCTATTTTGTCTTATGCTGCAGCCCTTTCACTACCGCCATAACCGTATCAAGTTGAAAATCATCTAAATTCTTTATTTCTTCTGAAATCTGATTGATCTTTCCCGGCGCGGGGTTATTTTCATCGAAGAATTCCTGCGGCGTGATCTGAAAATATTCACAGATATAGAAAAAAACCTGCATGGAAGGGAAGGCAAGTCTGTTTTCAATACGGTTGATATAGCTTTCATTCTGCCCTAGAGCCAGACTCATCTCTCTGGCGGATACGTTCTTTTGATTTCTCAGGGACGTCAGCCTATCTACAAAAAAGTCCTCAAACATGATACCACCACCTTATTTATAAAATTATATAGTATATAGCAGTTTGCGATGGATCATATAAAGTCCTATAAATATTGACATATGATATATAATATCCTAAAATGAATAATATATTAAAAAGGAACGTGTGAGAACGAGTATGCACGGTGAATGCGAAAAAGGCTTGTAATACGTCATGGAGATAAACGGATATATGAGAGAGACGTTGATTTTATGGATAAAAGAAATGGGCATTGTTTTTCTCTGTGCGATAATGGGTGTCGCAGCGCTTGTGGTTACCTATTTTATTTCAAATGACTGTATGCGGGAGCATGTGTGGGAATCCGCTATTATATTACATAGTGAGGGATTGGGCGCATATCTCTGGCAGGATGTCGAGGAGACAAAGCTGGACATTTATACGGACGGCTTGATGATTAACGTGTCTTACACCGAGACAGAGGATGGCGTAAGGGATATTCTGCTTGGCACGCATGTCGAGGTGGACGGTAGAAATCCGATGGACTCACTGTATGAGGTGGCTGTCTTAGCCAATGACAATTATACCGTAAAGAATTATGGAAGATACTGGCATGGATATCAGGTTTTACTGCGGCCGCTTTTATGCTTTTTCAATTATTCGGATATCCTGCAGATCAATATGATTCTGCAGCTTCTTCTTGTCTTTGGCTTTGTGACTCTTCTGGCGGGAACAGAGGAAAGGGTGTATATCGTTCCTTTTCTTGGCATGTATGTCTTCTTATGCCCGGTCAGTCTGGCCGGTTCTTTGCAGTATTCTCCCTGCTTTTACATTATGATGTCTACGCTGACTGCACTGTTTATATGGAGGGGAAGACTGACAGATACGGGGAAAAATATTCAGTTTCTTCTGGCAGGCGTGTTGACGGCGTATTTTGATTTTCTGACTTATCCCTTTATTACGTTGGGGGTGCCGCTGATTGCCTGTCTCGCCTTTGATTTGAGGCGGTGGTCGGCGGACCGAAAGCATATGTGGAAAAATATTTTGCTGTATACCGTTTCATGGGGGATCGGCTATGTGGGAATGTGGTCGTCAAAGTGGGTGATTGCTTCCGTTTTCACAGGGGAAAATATTATTTATGATGCATTTGGCGCGATTGCTTATCGCAGCGGATATTTTACCGAAAAGCATTCCTATTATGATACGCTAAAACTGAATCTCGGCGTATGCAATTGGAAAGTGATCCTGCTCGCATTGATCTGTGTGTCAGTATGTGTTGCCACATTCAGGATCAAAAAACATATCAGGATAGAGAGGCGCCTTTTTTCGGCATTGGGAGCAATTCTATTTGTGTCATTGTATCCGTTTTTCTGGTATCTGTTCACAAAGGATCATTCCTGCTGTCACTCCTATTTTACGTGGCGGGAGCTGGGGATCAGCGTGTTCGGCGTGTTGACGGCCGGGGTGATGGGGATACGGGCGTTTGGGGAAAAGGGAGCTGGTCAGCAGCGATACAATGGAAAGCTTTTTTGAGAAATTTATGCAGATTGCGGAACGATGATGTCAGGGAAAATGGGTGGTTATCGGGGAAGGCATGGGAATGTATATGAACAGGGGAAATGAGAGCTTTGATAGAGCAAGGAGATCCAGAATTTATGTGGATAAAACTGGATTGTTGGAATATACGAATGAAGTAGCGGGGACGGAGCAGTGTTATATATGCAACAGCAGGCCGAGGCGGTTTGGCAAGTCTATGACGGCTATTCTTTCCGACAGGTACAGCATGTCTATAACCCCAATTCCGTAAAAAGATTGCCGAAAGATATCTGCGGTCTGCGGCGGGAATTTTTTGAGAGTAAAGTGTAGATAAGACGCGCGAAGTACCGCCCGCCATACGCTATTTTCATACAGCTGTGGCGGGCGTTTTGCTGCCGCTTCTAATATTTTTTCTTATAATAATGCTCCGCACTCTGGATCAGCTTATAAAACACCATGGCGATGGCGCACAGAATAATAATGGAAGTGATGACCATATTGAGCTGGAACACCTGCGACCCGTAAATAATCAGATAGCCGAGACCGCGTCTTGCGGCCAG